>ODAI011492745.1_pt1 | contig 18072 bp, 13 predicted proteins | sample 1539321 | NCBI WGS metagenome assembly ODAI01 (sample SAMN02144231, study PRJEB22623) | gut metagenome | biome: sheep rumen | host: Ovis aries | place: New Zealand | reverse complement strand
TGATAATCAGCAGCAACGGTATGCCGATAAGCGGACGATAGAATATCCATGCGATTGCGATAATGAGCAGACTCCATACAAATGCGAAGATACCGCAGATGAGGTTAACACCGAAGTTGAGGATGTTAGCAACGAACGGAATAATCTTGGCAAGTGTTACAAGGAAGCCAAATACGCCCTTAAGTCCGAGGAATACCATGATGAAACCGAGGATACGAAGACCCCACTTCAGCATGTTGTTCTCGCTCTCCTGGTGTGCAAACATCTCTTCCTTAGAAACGTCACCACTCTCAACACGTGTGAACTCTTTCTTGTTCTTTCCAACATACTTCTGGAAAGTGTTGCCCTTTACCTTAGAGATAAGAGAAATCTTATGAGGCTTAACAACGGTGAACGCTACGCGAACATCACCTACCTGAGGAGCAGAAGGAGAAGCACCGATGTAAATCTCGCCGTCACCCTGATGTATGTAACGTGCCTTATACTTGTTGTTTGTCTCAACAGGAACGAACTCCTTGATAGAATCGTTGGCTGTAGAGTCGTTCTGAACTGCCTGAGCCTGTGGCTGTGCTTGTGCCTGTGGATGTTGCTGAGCAGCAGCAACACCGCTATAGCGGACACCGAAACTTGACACTGTACGTGCAACTTGGTCATCGAGTTGACGCAACTGGTCGTCAGTGATGCTGATGGGAGCAGACTCTGAACCACCAATAGAGTGGATGATGAACTCTGGCAACTTATATGCGCCGAAGGTTACATTCTCTGCATACACTGAGTTGTCCTCAATAGAAGCGAGAACTCCATTGAAAATATTTGCATACTGAGGATCTGCGAAGTTAGAAGAGTTTACAGGAGTGGAAACCCACTGCTTGTCATAAGTGTATGTGGTAACTGTCTCTTCACTTCCGCCCAGTTTGTCACGCTTTTCCTGTTTCTGATGCTCTACCCATTGATAGTACTGAACAGTGCGTCTAAGATTGATTGCATTAACCTCGAAACCGAATGTAGGGTCTTTCAGCATGTCGTCGGTCTTGGCATCGCCTGTGGCATGTACCAGTTGTCCGTCAAACTCTGAACTGACCTTGTTGATGTTTTCCATATCAACAGCGGTCTCACTTACTTCTTCAAGAAGTTTTGCGTTGGCAACGGCATTACCTTCGTTCCACCATAGGAGCGCAGTACCTGCCAAGAAGAGGGCAATACCTCCAAAGATACCGCCGCATGAATTTTTCACTCGCGAGCCATAACTCGTCGTTGTAGTTGTTGTGTAAGCCATAAGTTTTAAGTTTTATTAGTTAAATGAAAATATATGTTACTATATTAGAATGCTTCTCTGTACTTTCCTTCTTCTTTGTCCTCGAGCATGCTGAGGTAACTGTTATAGCGGCTCTCGCTTATATAGTGTTCCTCAACGGCTTTCCTGACAGCACAGTTGGGCTCATGTGTATGAGTACAATTAGCGAACTTGCAATCCTTAGAGAATCGGAATATCTCCTTAAAATACCCGCATATCTCCTCTGGCTCCATATCGAACGTTCCGAAACCTTTGATTCCTGGAGTGTCGATAGCCCATCCTCCAAACGGCAAACGCAGCATCTCGCTGAACGTGGTGGTGTGCATTCCTGTGTTATGGGCATCGCTGATTTCCGCAGTCTTCAGATTAACTTCCGGTATGAGTTGGTTTAGCAGTGTGCTCTTCCCCACTCCACTGTTGCCGCTGAAGAGAGTTATCTTGTCTTTTAGCAGCGACTCCATTGACGATAGCGTGTCTGGAAGAGTGGCAGAGATTTGCAAGCATTTGTAACCAATGGTTTCATACAGGTTTACCATCATCTCCTGATAACGTCTCTCGTCATCATCGAGGAGGTCGGTCTTGTTGAACACCAATACCACTGGCACTCTGTATGCCTCAGCCGAAGCGAGGAAACGGTCAATGAACGTTGTGCTTGTCTCCGGATAGTTAACCGTCACTATCAGCAACACCTGGTCAACGTTGGCTGCGATGATATGGCTCTGCTTGCTGAGGTTTGGCGACTTGCGAATTATATAATTGCGCCTGTCAAGAATCTCGGTTATGAAAGCCGTACCCTCTTTATTGACCGTTATGCTAACTCTGTCGCCCACAGCAACAGGATTAGTGCTTCTTATACCCTTAAGACGGAAGTTGCCTTTTATTTTCGACTCTACAACCGTGCCTTCTTCGGTAAGCACAGAATACCAAGAGCCTGTGTTTTTGATTACAAGTCCGTTCATCAGCAATCTGTTTTAGAGAGAAGCGGCATACTATACCGTCATTATCTCCTTTGTCTTTGCTGCCAACAAGTCGTCAATTCTCTTGATGAACTTGTCATGTAGTTTCTGAAGTTCGGCCTCTGCATCCTTCTCGTTGTCTTCGCTAAGTCCGTCCTTGATACCCTTCTTCAGTTTCTCCTTTATCTCACTTCTCACATTGCGCACCTCAACCTTGGTCTTCTCGCCGATTTTGTTGCATTGCTTAACAAGTTCCTTGCGGCGTTCCTCGGTTGGTTGCGGAATAGAGAGGCGAATAATCTCGCCATTGTTCTCAGGCGTAATGCCTACATCACTTGCCATTATGGCTTTCTCGATGTCGCGAATGGCCTTGCGGTCCCATGGTTTGATAGCAATAGTACGAGCATCTGGCACTGTGACGCTTGCCACTTGGTTTAATGGCACCATCTGTCCATAACTGCTGACTTTTACTCCAGAAAGAATAGCGACGTTAGCACGTCCTGCGCGGATCTTGGCGAGTTGGTCGTCAAGGAACATAGCAGCCATTTCCATTCTCTCTTCACTTTCCTTTAAGGTTGCTTTTACGTCAATCATATTTCGTAATATTAGGTTTCCAAAAGACAAAATTAAAATAATATTTTCATATTTGCAACAAAAATTAAAAAAAAATCACTTTCCAAGTTGTTTTGACAACAATGAAGTAACTTTTTCAAGGTGTTTCTTATCAGTTTCGTCAAACGCAGACAGTTCCTTGCTGTCAATATCGAGGACTCCCCACACCTTACCAGCAGCACCAAACATAGGCACGACTATCTCTGAACGTGAAAGGCTGCTGCATGCGATATGGCCAGGAAAGGCATCGACATCAGGAACAACAAGGGTCTCGCGTCTGGCCCATGCCGTTCCGCACACACCTTTATTATAAGGTATATGGTAGCAAGCCACAGTGCCTTGGAATGGTCCAAGACGTAGTTCGTCATCATTCACGAGATAAAAGCCCGTCCAAAAGAACTGCGGCATAGCACTTGCGAGTGCCGCGCTGACATTTGCCAACACACCCGTCTCGTTGTCTTCTCCATCAATCAAACTTTCTATCTGGAGCAGAAGCATTTCGTAAGTTTCTTCTTTTTTTGTCATAACAACAGTTATTTCACGACTCAGACTCTTGCATCTCTGCTTGAACTATATTCGTGAGTTCTACGAACTGAGCCACACTGAGTTGCTCTGGACGCTTCGTCATTATCTCTTGCTGATAGAATCCATCAGATGGAGTCGTGGTAAACATCTGGCGCAGACTCACTCGAAGCATTTTCCTTCGTTGGTTGAACACTGTCTTTACGAGCCTTTTAAACAATTTCTCGTCACATCCGAGTTCTGAGACATTGTTTCTGGTCATTCTTATAACGGCACTCTTCACCTTTGGAGGTGGATTGAATACGGTTTCATCGACAGTGAAGAGGTATTCAACATCGTACCATGCCTGTATCAAGACACTAAGTATTCCGTATGCCTTATTACCCGGCTCGGATGCTATTCGCAGAGCGACCTCACGCTGAATCATACCTGTGCAACATGGTATAAGGTCTTTGTTGTCTATCATCTTGAAGAAAATCTGCGATGATATATCATAAGGATAATTGCCTGTGAGCACAAACTGGCGGCCATCAAACACATCATCCAGCGACATACGCAAGAAGTCGGCACCGATGATGTTCTGCTGAAGACGAGGAAAATGCTCATTGAGATAAGCCACACTCTCGCGGTCTATCTCAACAACTTTAAGGTCGCGAGGCTTATCAACAAGGTATTGAGTCATTACTCCCATGCCAGGCCCCACCTCAAGAACAGGAATATCAGGATAGGCATCAACCGTATCTGCTATTCTCTTGGCTATCCCAAGGTCGATGAGAAAGTGCTGCCCAAGATTCTTCTTTGGTCTAACTTGTTTCATTAACGTTTGTTTTTAATGGTGCAAATATACGAAATGTTTGAGAAATATGCAACACCGTAGAAACAAACATCATAACATTGAATAAGTCATCACATAATTTGAGTTGGATTCCACATAGAGTGGCACCGTGACGTTGTCAAGCATGTTGGTGGCAGAGATGCTGTCGCCCACATTCACTTTAATGTTCTTAAAATCAAGGTGTTCAGAGGAGAAGAGTTTATACACGGTTTCCTTTGCGCACCAATGTATGAGCAAAGAATTGATGTCGTCAGCACGCTCGTCTTCACGCATAAACCGACTGGCTATTTTTTCCACTCGACTGCTTACATACTCTATATCAATACCAACGTTTTTATACTTTTCAGACAAGATAATAGCGACAAGACCACGAGTATGACTGATACTGATGTTAAAGCCGTTGTTTAGCAATGGTTTCCCATCTTCATTATGAAAGATTTCCACGTCATCGCCATTCATCATTTCTTTCAACAAGGCACGCTCACAGACATATTCCATACAACGCGCTTTGCTCTTATACTTCTTTTCTGCCGTAATCTGAACGACTCTAAGATAATCATCATTAGAAGAATCGAACTCTCCTTCCACCATTTCCCAGAGTCCGATTATGGCATCATCGTGTTTGAAAATCCTCAATAAAGGCATACGAATTGATTAATGCTCGCTGTTCTTTATAACCACCTTAACTTTTGAGATACGTCTTTCCTCAATCTCAAGAATCTCGAAGAGATAATTCTTATACTCAAGTTTCTCATGAATAACAGGGAAATCACCCTTCAATTCGAGCATAAGACCGGCAAGGGTATCAGCATCACCTTCGACATCACTGAACTCCTCGTCATCGATCTCAAGTGTCTTACAGAAATCAGACATAAGAGTCTTGCCTTCAAAGATATACGTATTACGATTCAAGCGAGTGTAGAATTTCTCCTCCTCGTCATATTCATCGTTAATCTCACCGACAATTTCCTCCAAAATATCTTCAAGAGTGACAATGCCACTTGTGCCTCCATACTCATCAACCACTATTGCAATGTGCACTTTGTTCTCTTGGAACTCACGCAACAGGTCGTCAATCTTTTTTGTTTCTGGCACAAAATAAGGTGGACGAATGAGGCTTTGCCATCTGAAATTGTCTGGCTTGCCAAGATGTGGCAGCAGGTCTTTTATATACAGGATTCCTCTTATATTGTCGCTGTTCTCCTGATAAACAGGTATTCGGCTGTAGTTATTCTCCACTATGCAATGGAGTACTTCTGCAAACGAACTTTTAATATCAAGGTCAACGACATCCTGTCGGCTTGTCATCACCTCCTTTGCTGTTTCGTCACCGAAACGTATAATACCTTGAAGAATGCTTTGTTCGTCCTTTATATCCTCTTTGTCCGTCAATTCCAACGCTTGCTCAAGGTCGTCAACGCTCAGCACATGAGCCTCAGGCTGGACAACCTTTTCTGCCAGAATGCCGCTTCTTAGAAGTATTGTCGCCAACGGCCAAAACAGTTTCATAAGGAAACTTATGCCACCAGCAACCTTTCTGCAAAATGAGAGCGGACTTTGACGCGCATATATCTTAGGCATTATCTCGCCAAAAAGCAGCAATAGGAACGTAAGGATAATAGTGATGCAAAGGAACTGAAGCCAATATGCGTTACCAAAATCGACAACTCTTGCAAACACAAAATTGCAGAGCATGATTATTGTGACGTTAACGAAATTGTTGGTAATAAGAATCGTAGCAAGCGTGCGCTCACTCTCTCCCCTCAGATATTCAATCTTTTTATCGGCTGGGATTCTCTCCGGATCAATCTCGCTTATATCTTTTGGCGTTAGACTGAAGAAAGCAATCTCGGAACCACTGGCGAAGCCCGAGACAACAAGTAGTATGGCAGCCAAGATGGCTGCCACATATACGCCTGCAGTAGGTTCCACTAATGTAACCTCGCTAAATGCGTTTGTTATAAATGTAAAGTCCAAAACTTATCAGTGTTTATTGTTTTCAAAAGGGCATGCCGTCTTCCTCTTCTTCCTTCTTCTGGATTTCATCTTTTGATGGCGCAGAGGTTTGTGGCTGGGCGACAGGCCTTGGAGACAGCAACTCCAGGTTTTCTGCATGTATCTCGGTCATATAATGCCGCTGACCTTTCTTGTCATCATAACTTACATAACGGATTCTGCCTTCTATATAGAGTTTATCTCCAGTATGGACATATCTTTCGACTACTTTGGCAAGGTTGTTCCATAAGCGAATAGTATGCCAATCTGTTCTATCGGGCACGTGTGTACCATTCTGCAATGTGTAGCCTCTCTCCGTTGTCGCGAGGCGCACCGTGGCATAAGCCTGGTCATGGTCATAGTACCTCACCTCTGGCTCTTTGCCTACATTTCCAATCAGCATCACTTTGTTCATACCTTATGCTCTCCTTTCTTTATTATTTTACGCCTCTTTCCACTTTCCAAGGAAACGGAACTTGAAATTCTTGCCTTTCGCTGAAGGGAACTGGCTGCGACTATCCACACGCGAACGCAGATGGTCTATCATTCTATTATAACAATCGATGCCCGAATTAGCCTTGCAGAACACCACAAAATGAGTGTCACGATACTCATGCTTACCTGTTGCCGGCACAAGCACCACACGCTTGAAGTCAACACTCCCCTCATACCATCCCTCACGAATCTCACTTAATCGTGCAACCGATGGCGGAATGACATCGCGATGGTTTGCCTCGGCAGTGTTAGAACGCAATGCTTTCTTCTGCTTGAAGTCGAGCATTGTGGCTGCTTCTGTCTTTATGACTATGAAGTACACTCTTGGACGAACCTTATATCTCTTGGGATAATAGACTTCGCTATTCGCATAGTCACGAAGATCTAACTCCAACTCTTCGTTAAGACCAATTTCTGGTATTGATGCCAAGAAATCCAGGGCATCATCTACATTGTGAACTAATGTCTCTTTGTCGAAATATCTTAAATAGAGATTCATGTGTTTTGTTTTTCTATAAATAACAACTGACTCGCATTCCCAAGTAAAAATAAAGAAAGAAGAACCGAATCTACAAATAAAAAATGGAGCGGAAAACGGGACTCGGACCCGCGACCCCAACCTTGGCAAGGTTGTGCTCTACCAACTGAGCTATTTCCGCATTTGATTTCCTTTGTGAAGGAGCATTCCCCTGAATGCGGATGCAAAGGTAATGCTTTTTTCGGAACTGGCAAACTTTTTTGGCATTTTTTTTTCAAAAAGTGCCATTTTATCGAAAAATAGCCCTTTTAGAGCCTCTAATCCATGCGATTTCGGTAATCTTCGTACGTAAAACGACGCAATACTTCCAGTTCGCCATTCTCATGAAGCATGCCGATTGAAGGGTGAGAAATGCCATTAAAAGTGTTGGTCTTAACAGTCGTATAATGAATCATATCCTCAAAAATCACTTCCTCGCCTATCTGCAGCTCATGATCAAACTGCCACGAACCCATGAAGTCACCACTCAGGCAGCTGTTTCCCCCAAGGCGATAGCGATAATCAGCATATTCCGAATTTTCCGAGGACTCTGAATCCTCCCAGAAAACCGCCCCGCGGACATCAGGATAATACGGCATCTCCAGACAGTCGGGCATGTGGCAGGTGAAACTCACATCAAGAATGGCTGTCTTAATACCCTTGTCCTCTACGATATCCACCACATGCGATACCAAGGGACCCGTCTGCCAGGCAAAAGCGCTACCAGGTTCCAAGATCACCTTCAGCCAAGGATAGCGCTTGTGAAAGTCCTGCATCAGACGAATAAGCAAATCGACATCGTAGTCCTTTCGGGTCATCAGATGACCGCCTCCGAAGTTGATCCATTTCAGCTGCGGGAACCACTTCGAGAATTTTTCCTCTATATGCACCAACGTCCTCTGGAATACGTCTGCCCCACTCTCGCAGTGACAATGACAATGGAAGCCTTCAATGTCGTCGGGCAACACTTCCGGCAGCTTGTCGGCAGTGACGCCGAACCGGGTGCCGGGTGCACAGGGATTATAGAGCAGCGTGCCTACTTCGGAGTATTCGGGATTGACACGCAGACCGATGGACACGCCCCCGCACAAATTGCGGTACCGCTCATACTGGGAGAGCGAATTGAACGTCAGATGGGAGGAGCACTTCAGGATGCCACGTATCTCCTCATCGGTATAGGCTGGCGAATAGGTATGGGCCGGAGCACCAAACTCCTCGAGGGCCAGGCGGGCCTCGGAGAGGGAACTGGCAGTGGTGGAATGGATATACTCGCGGAAAATGGGGAACACCTTCCAAAGGGCAAAAGCCTTGAAGGCGAGGATAATCTCTATATCGGCTTTCGCCGCAACATCAGCAATCAACTGAAGGTTGCGGCGAAGCTTTGTCTCTTCTATAATATAAATAGGTGTAGCCATCAGTCTTTCTTTAGGGGGATAGTGACGCTGAACGTGGAGCCCTGCCCTTCCGTCGACTCTACCATGCAGTCGCCTCCATTCTTGCGGGCAAAGTCCTGACAGAGCTGCAAGCCCAATCCGGAACCTTCCTCACCGCCAGTGCCGTAGGTGGTCTCGCCCTTGTGGAAGATAGAGCCGAGGCGATCGGCAGAAATACCCACGCCATGGTCTCTGACACTGACCTTGGCAAAATCGCCATCCGAGGACATGATAATCTCAATCGTAGAGCCTTCAGGTGAGAACTTGACGGCATTCGACATGAAGTTGCGCACGACGGTCTTGAGCATATCATTGTCGGCACGCACCACCAACGGACCACCCGTATGCTGGAGATTGAGTTTGATATTCTTGGTGGCAGCAATCATCTCGAAGATGTCTACCACGCCGGGTATGATGTCGTTGAGGTCGAGATCCTGAGTCACCACATTCAGTCGTCCCGTCTGACTCTTAGTCCACTTGAGCAGATTGTCGAGCAGGTCGTGTACCTCCTCCGACTCGCGGTTGGCCTGGTCGAGCAGCGAATAGAGCTCCGGGCCCACCGACTCGGGAGTGGCCGACTGCACCACGAGATTGAGTACCATGCGGATGCTGGCCATCGGCGATCGCAAGTCGTGGGCAATGACGGAATACATCTTGTCACGGTTGCTGAGCGTAGCCCTGAGTTCGGCGTTCTGCTTTTCGATGATACGTTTGGCAGCCACGAGTGAAATCTGCTGCATGACACGCATCACCAACTCCTCCTTGTTGAAAGGCTTGGTGAGGAAGTCGTTGGCACCCACCTGGAATCCCTTCACCAGATCGGCTGGGGTGTTCAAGGCTGTGAGGAAGATGATGGGGATCTCTTTGAGCTCCGGGTCTTTCTTCATGATGACGGCAGTGTCGAATCCGGAGATATCGGGCATCATCACATCGAGCAATACCAAGTCGGGATGCTCTTTGCGGGCCTGCTCGATACAGGCTTTTCCACAGTTGGCCGTACATACCTGAAATTTCTCATTGGTCAAAAGAATCTTGAGCAACAATACGTTGCTCATCACGTCATCGACGATAAGAATCTTATAGTCACTTCGGTTTATCTTAGATTCTAGAGTTACTCCTGCATCCATATTGTTGGGTCAGTAATTACCATTTTGGGTGCAAATATAGTGCAATAATTTGAAATAACCAAATTATTGCACCAATATTTGCATTTTCCAATACATTCTAGCGGTATTCTGCCCAAGATTTAATGCCTATACCTTCAATTCCGACGGTACAGAAAGCATGGATAAAGGCAGAGGCGAGACGCGAGTTAGTGATCAGCGGCACGTTGAGGTCGATGGCTGCACGCCGGATCTTGTAGCCGTTGGTCAGTTCGTGCGACGTGAGGTCCTTGGGGATGTTGACCACCATGTCAATCTTATGTTCATGGAGCAGTGTGAGGGCCTGCGGCTGCAGATCGGGTTCGCTGGGCCAATGGACGAGCGTGTTGCTGATACCGTTGTCGGAAAGATACTTCGAGGTACCTCCGGTGGCATAGATCTCGTAGCCGTGATTAAGCAGCATCCGGGCAGCGTCGAGCATCTCCACTTTCTGTTTGGCTCCACCAGTAGAGAGCAGCACCGTCTTCTTCGGGATGCGCTGTCCCACGGAGAGCATGGCCTTGAGCAGGGCGGTATCCGTATTGTCGCCGATGCAGCCCACCTCGCCGGTAGAAGCCATATCGACCCCAAGTACGGGGTCTGCCTTCTGCAGACGGTTGAAGGAGAACTGCGAGGCCTTGATGCCCACGTAGTCGAGGTCGAAGAGGTTCTTGTGCGGACGCTCCACGGGCAGTCCCAGCATCACTTTAGTAGCCAGGTCGATGAAATTCAGTTTCAACACCTTTGATACGAATGGGAAGGAGCGCGAAGCACGCAGGTTGCACTCGATGACGAGGATATCGTTGTCGCGTGCCATATACTGGATATTGAACGGCCCGTTGATGTGCAGCGCCTTGGCAATCTGTCGGGAGATGCGTTTGATGCGGCGCACCGTCTCCACATAGAGTTTCTGCGGAGGGAACTGAATGGTAGCATCGCCGGAGTGAACACCCGCAAACTCAATGTGCTCACTGATGGCATAGGCAAGAATCTCGCCGTCCTTGGCCACAGCGTCCATCTCTATCTCCTTGGCGTGCTCGATAAATTTCGAAACCACTACGGGGTGATCCTCCGACACATTGGCTGCCAGCTGGAGGAAGCGCTCCAGCTCGTCTTCATTGGAACAGACATTCATGGCTGCTCCCGAGAGTACATAGCTGGGGCGAACCAGAACGGGGTAGCCCACACGCTCTACGAAACGGCTGATGTCAGCCATCGAGGTCAGTGCGCTCCATTCGGGCTGGTTAACACCCAACTCATTGAGCATCTGTGAGAACTTGGCCCGGTCTTCTGCTCCGTCGATATCCTGTGCCTGAGTACCCAGAATGCGCACGCCAGCCTCGTCGAGATAGACGGCCAGATTGTTGGGTATCTGTCCCCCAGTGCTGACGATGACGCCATGCGGCTGTTCCAGGTCGATGATGTCGAGCACACGCTCAAAGGTCAGCTCGTCGAAGTAGAGACGGTCGCACATGTCATAGTCTGTAGATACGGTTTCTGGGTTATAGTTGATCATCACACTGCGCCAGCCCTCCTTACGGATGGTGCTGAGAGCCTGCACGCCACACCAGTCGAACTCGACTGAAGAACCAATCCTGTAAGCCCCCGAGCCCAAAACAATGATGCTACGCTGGTCGTGCTCGTAGTGGATGTCACTCGCCGTACCCGAGTAGGTCACATAGAGATAGTTGGTCTGTGCAGGATACTCAGCAGCCAGCGTGTCGATCTGTTTCACCACAGGCAGTATGCCCAGCTGTTTTCTTCGATTGCGCACCAGGAAGAGTGCCTTGTGCATGTTGCCGAGCTCATGTTCCAGTCCGACGGCACGGGCAATCTGGAAATCAGTGAAGCCATAGACCTTTGCCTCGTGCAGCAAATCGGCCTCAAGCGTATTGATGTTCTGCCGCTTCAGCCGTTCGTCAATGTCGATAATGTGCTGCAGTTTCTCCAGGAACCAACGGTCTATCTTTGTCAGTTGGTGAATCTTGTCGATGTCGTACTCCGGCAGGTGCATCGCCTTGGAGATGACGAAGATGCGCTTGTCGGTAGGTTCACGGAGCGCCGCATCGATATCGGCAATTTTCAGTTCCTTGTTCTCCACGAAACCATGCATCCCCTGTCCTATCATGCGCAGACCTTTCTGAATGGCTTCCTCGAAGGTGCGGCCGATGGCCATCACCTCGCCCACGCTCTTCATCGAAGAGCCCAATTCCTTGTCGACGCCATGGAACTTCGACAAGTCCCAACGGGGTATCTTGCACACCACATAGTCGAGAGCCGGCTCGAAGAAGGCCGAAGTGGTCTTGGTGACGGAGTTCTTCAGTTCGAACAGTCCGTAGCCCATGCCTAACTTGGCTGCTACAAAGGCCAGGGGATAGCCCGTAGCCTTGGAGGCCAGAGCCGAAGAACGCGACAAACGGGCATTCACCTCAATGACGCGATAGTCCTCCGACTGCGGGTCGAAAGCATACTGCACATTACACTCACCTACTATGCCAATATGACGGATAATCTTGATGGCCAGAGCCCTCAGCTTGTGGTATTCAGAGTTGGTGAGCGTCTGACTGGGAGCCACCACGATCGACTCGCCAGTATGGATGCCCAGCGGGTCGAAGTTCTCCATGTTGCAGACGGTGATGCAGTTGTCATAACGATCGCGCACCACCTCATATTCTATCTCCTTCCAGCCTTTCAGGCTCTTCTCCACCAACACCTGAGGCGAGAAAGAGAATGCCTTCTCTGCCAGACGGTCCAGTTCCTCCTCATTGTCGCAGAAGCCAGATCCAAGACCTCCCAGGGCATAAGCAGCACGCAGGATGACGGGATAGCCCAGTTCACGGGCAGCTTGGCGGGCAGCGTCGATATTCTCGCAAGCATGACTCTTAATCGTCTTCACGCCTATCTCATCGAGCTTGCGTACAAAGAGTTCACGATCTTCGGTGTCCATGATGGCCTGTACGGGTGTACCCAGTACCTTGACGCCATACTTATCGAGCACACCGCTCCGATAGAGTTCCACACCACAATTCAGGGCGGTCTGACCTCCAAAGGCCAACAGGATGCCGTCAGGACGCTCCTTCTCAATGACACGCTCCACGAAATAAGGCTGGACAGGCAGGAAATAGACCTCGTCGGCCACACCTTCGGAAGTCTGCACCGTCGCAATATTGGGATTGATAAGAACTGTGGCCACGCCCTCTTCCTTCAGGGCTTTCAGGGCCTGACTGCCACTATAGTCGAACTCTCCGGCTTCGCCTATCTTCAGAGCGCCTGAGCCAAGCAACAGGACTTTCTTGATATTCTGATCTTTCATAATGTCTTCAAAAAACGGTCAAACATAAACTCAGTATCTACAGGACCCGAGCAGGCTTCGGGATGAAATTGCGATGAGAACCAGGGATTGGTCTGATGGCGGATGCCCTCGTTGGAGCCGTCGTTCATATTCACGAACAATTCGCGCCAGTCGTTGCCAAGCGTAGAACCATCTACGGCATAACCATGATTCTGACTCGTCACATAGCAACGGTTCGTACCTATCTCACGTACAGGTTGGTTGTGGCTCCGATGACCATATTTCAGCTTGTAGATGGTAGCACCACCAGCCTTGGCCAGCAACTGATTACCCATACAGATGCCACAGATGGGTTTTCGCGAAGTTGACATCTGTCTGCGCAGCACCTCTACAGCCTCGACGCACTTGTCTGGATCGCCAGGGCCATTGGCCAGGAAGAGTCCGTCGAAATCCATCGCCGTATAGTCGTAGTTCCAGGGCACGCGGATGACCTCGCAGCCTCTGTTAACCAAGCAACGGATGATATTGGCCTTCACGCCGCAGTCGACGAGTACCACCTTCTTGCCAGCGCCCTCGTTGTAGCGGATAATATCCTTGCAGCTCACACGCTCTACCCAGTTAATGGCGCCGTAATCTTCTTCGGTATTATTCGGATATTCCGGATTTTCCGGGATATTCGGGTGATTCGGGAATATGATTCTGCCCATCATCACACCTTGCTCTCGGAGCACCTTCGTCAGAGCCCTGGTGTCGATGCCTGTCACACCTGGTACCTGCTCGCGACGGAGCCAATCACCCAGGCTCTCTACGGCATTCCAGTGAGAATACTTCTCGGAATAGTCGCTGACGATGAGGGCCTTGGCATAAATACGGTCGCTCTCCATAAAATCGGGTATACCATTCTCACCCACGCTAAACGGGGGTACACCATAGTTGCCCACCAGTGGATAAGTCATCACGAGCATCTGCCCCGCATAGCTGGGGTCTGTCAGACTCTCAGGATAACCCATCATGGCCGTGTTGAACACCACCTCTCCGACCACTTCCTTATCGTAGCCGAAGCTCTTCCCTCTGAATTCTGTTCCGTCCTGCAGGACGAGTGTTACATCTTTCATCTTTTCCTGTTAGTTATAAAAAAGGCGAAACGTCAATAAAACGAATCGCCCTGATATTTATTCCACTGTTACTGATTTTGCCAAGTTTCTTGGTTGGTCAACGTTCTTGCCCTTGCAGACAGCTACGTGATAAGCCAGCAGCTGCAGGGGTATCGTCGCCACGAGCGGCTCCAGACACTCCTGCACGTCTGGCAGCTCTATTACTTCGTCAGCAATCTTCGCGATTGTGTCATCGCCTTTCGAGACGAGAGCTATCACCCTACCCTGACGTGCCTTGATTTCCTGAATATTCGACAGCACCTTCTCGTACATCGCATTATGAGTGGCAATCACCACTACCGGCATATCAGAGTCGATGAGTGCTATAGGGCCATGCTTCATCTCGGCAGCAGGATAGCCCTCGGCATGGATGTAACTGATTTCTTTCAGTTTCAGAGCCCCCTCAAGTGCCACTGGGTAAGAGTAGCCACGTCCCAGATAGAGGAAATTATGAGCATAAGTAAATGTACGTGCGAGATCAGCCACCCGTTCGTTGGTCTGCAATACCTCCCGTATCTTCATAGGAATCTCGCTCAGTCCTTTCACAATCTTCAGATACTCGTCGCGCTTCACGGTGCCCTTGGCTTCTGAGAGAGCCAAAGCAAACATCACGAGCACTGTCACCTGCCCGGTGAAAGCCTTCGTCGATGCCACACCGATCTCAGGCCCCACATGAATATAGGTGCCAGTATTCGTGGCGCGAGGTATGCTAGAGCCAATGGCATTACAGATACCATAGATGAAGGCTCCTTTCTCCTTGGCCAATTGTACAGCAGCCAGCGTATCGGCAGTTTCGCCGCTCTGCGAGATGGCTATCACCACATCGCCCTTACCCACAACCGGGTTGCGGTAGCGGAACTCTGAGGCATACTCCACCTCAACGGGGATTCGGCACAATTGCTCAATGATCTGCTTGCCTATCAGACCAGCATGCCAGGATGTACCGCAGGCCACAATCACGATGCGCTTCGCATCGAGTAACTGTCGGCGATAGTCTATCAGGGCAGACAGAGTCACATGGTCGGCATCCACGTTCACGCGCCCTCGCATGCAGTTCGTCAGGCACTCTGGTTGCTCGAAGATCTCCTTGAGCATGAAGTGCGGATAGCCGCCCTTCTCTATCTGTCCCAAGTCGATATCGACAGTCTTCACCTTCAGTTCCTGTTCCTCGCCCAGAATGCTCACCACCTTAAGTTCCTTGTCACGACGGATGACGGCGATATTGCCATCTTCCAGATATACCACCTTGTCGGTATACTCCACGATAGGACTGGCGTCAGACCCCAGGAAGAACTCATTCTCGCCGATACCCACCACCAGCGGACTCTGCTTGCGTGCAGCCACAATCTGTTCGGGGTTGCGCTTATCGAGCACGGCAATAGCATAGGCACCTATCACCTGATACAAAGCCACCTGGACGGCGGTCAGCAAATCAAGTTGCTTGTGCACCTGAATATACTCTATGAGCTGTACCAGCACTTCCGTATCGGTGTCGCTCTTGAAATGAATACCTTTCGCCATCAGCTTTTCCTTGATGTCGGCATAATTCTCGATGATACCGTTGTGGATGATGGCCAGGTTGTGGCTCTCAGAATAGTGCGGGTGGGCATTACGACTGGAGGGTTCTCCATGGGTGGCCCAACGCGTATGAGCGATGCCAATGGTGCCGCTCACATCCTTGTCCGAACAAAACTCCACGAGGTTGTCGACTTTTCCTTTCGCCTTGTAGACGTTCAAGTCGCCATTAGTGTTAATCAGAGCCACGCCAGCCGAGTCGTAACCACGATATTCCAGTCGGCGTAATCCTTTTATCAGTACTGGAAAGGCTTCTTTTGTGCCTATATATCCTACTATTCCGCACATATCGTTATGTCTGTTTGTGTCTTAATTGCGTGCAAAGGTAATGCAAATATTTCGTTTGTGCAAAAAAATGAGGGAGTTTTTGATAAACTCCCTCAACTTTATGATTTAATAGAACTTGAAGTAACGACGAGCGTTGTTGTAGGAAATATCCTCAACCATCCGTCCGAGAATCTCCATGTCGCAAGGCAGGAGACCTTTCTCTACGTCGTTGCCAAGAATGTTGCAGAGGATGCGACGGAAATACTCATGACGCGGATAAGAGAGGAACGAGCGACTATCCGTAAGCATACCCACGAAACGACTCAGCAGACCCAGTACAGAAAGAGCATTCATCTGACGGATCATACCGTCCATCTGGTCGTTGAACCACCAGCCCGAACCAAACTGGATCTTTCCGGGCTCTCCACCCTGGAAGTTACCAAGCATAGTGGCAATCACTTCGTTGGCACAGGGATTCAGTGTATATAATATGGTACGCGTAAGCTTACCCTTCATGTTGAGCTTATTCAGGAATGCAGACATAGCCTTGGCTGTGTTGAACTCGCCAATAGAATCGAAGCCAGTGTCGGGGCCCAGCTGGTTGTACATAGCCGTATTGTTGTCGCGGATGGCACCATAGTGGAACTGCTGTGTCCAGCCTGCATCGGCGTCCATCTCGGCCATCACGGTGAGGAAGCAGTTCTTGTACTGGCGTGTCTCGTACTCAGAGAGCTGCTGACCACGCATAGCCTTGTCAAAGATGGTCTCAATCTGAGAGTCGGTATACGGCTCGCTGTAGAACTCCTCGATACCATGATCGGAGAGCTTCGAACCTTGCTCAGCAAAGAAGTCATGGCGCTTCTGCAGAGCGTCAACCATATCAGCAAACTTGTTGATGGTGACACCGCTGACCTGTGCGAGCTGTTCTACATACTTGGCGAACTCAGGCTTCTCGATGTTCATGGCCTTGTCAGGACGCCAGGCAGGAATCATGATGGGATCATCCTGAGCCTTGTGCTTGGCATACTCGATATGGTTGTGCAGATCGTCGACGGGATCATCGGTGGTGCACACGCACTCCACGTTGTAATGCTTCATCAGACCACGGGCAGAGAACTCTGGCTGCTTGAGCTTTTCGTTACACTCGTCGAAGATCTCACGGGCCGTCTTCGGATTCAACTGCTTGGTAATGCCAAATGCAGTCTTCAGCTCCAGGTGAGTCCAATGATAAAGGGGATTACGGAAAGTGTAAGGCACGGTCTCAGCCCACTTCTCAAACTTCTCCCAGTCGCTGGTATCCTTACCTGTGCAGTAACGCTCTTCCACACCATTGGTACGCATAGCACGCCACTTGTAGTGGTCGCCGCCAAGCCACAACTCGGTGATAGACTTGAAACGATGATCGTTGGCCACCATTTCAGGAATGAGGTGACAATGATAGTCAATGATTGGCATCTTGGCAGCATGCTCATGATAAAGCTTCTGCGCAACCTCGGTTTCGAGAACGAAATTATCGTCGTTAAATTGCTTCATAATTTGTTGTTTTAGTTGTAAGTTTTAAATTTCCGTGCAAAGATAGTAAATATTCCGCAGAAAAAAGCTATCTTTGCAAAAAATAACACGTAAACGTTTAAGATAGCCCATGCAGAGCAGAGTTTTATTAATCTATACAGGAGGCACCATCGGTATGAACCATAACCCGAAGACCGGGGCCTTGGAACCCTTCGATTTCGAACACCTTCTGTATCATGTGCCGGAGCTGAAGCAGCTCGACACCAAGATAGACACTTACCAGTTTCAGCCGCCCATCGACTCCAGCAACATGACTCCTGCCCGATGGACGGATATCAGTCATTGCATTGCCGACCGCTATCAGGACTACGACGGTTTCGTCGTGCTCCACGGCACCGATACGATGGCCTACACCGCCTCTGCCCTCTCCTATATGCTGGAGAATCTGACCAAGCCTGTCGTCTTCACCGG
>ODAI011564923.1_pt1 | contig 18073 bp, 18 predicted proteins | sample 1539321 | NCBI WGS metagenome assembly ODAI01 (sample SAMN02144231, study PRJEB22623) | gut metagenome | biome: sheep rumen | host: Ovis aries | place: New Zealand | reverse complement strand
GGATACGCAGTTAACTTCATCAAGTTGACTCCCGAGCAGCAGGCAGACGTTATTTCCCGTACCTTCCATGAGTCAATCTGATCGAAAGATACCGGAATATTATAAAGGGGCAAGCATTTTTGCTTGCCCCATTTTTTATGCAACATCGCTCATCGCTTTTTCTCTTCTTCTTTCACGTACTCTGCCAGCAACGGCATCAGATCATACTTTACCATATAAGGCTTACGTTCTATCAGTTTCTCTTCCGTTACCAGACAGGGGTTGATCAGCCATTCTTCAGATTTTAGCCCGTCTCCGTTTTTATCCGGCCTCCACCCCCTGGAAACCATAAAGTAGCACCATCTTCTGTGCTCCATTTTGGCGATCTCATACGCAAAATCATCTGCCATCAGATTTTGCATAAAATCTTCCTCCGAACCATTGTAACTCCACGCATCATTTCGATGCAGCAGCAACACACCGTCATGACCAAAGAGCTCCGCAAGCTTATCTTTCAGCTTTATTTTAGCGGTTTTCTCATACTGATCGTAAATAAGCCGCTTCACTTTCTCATGATATGCCAATTCACGGCTGGAATCTCTTTTAAACAGCTTCAGATGCTGCCATGCTTCCTGCTCCGTGATCGTCCGGTCAGGCATCGCATCTCCATCCTCTGTAAATCGGAACAGCGAATACTTCAAATTGAATGCTTTTGCCATACTGTCTATATTTTCATTCAAAATATATGCAAAAGACAAAAAGCGTTTTCTGTCCTCCAGAATAGACACGTCTTTAAAAATGACTCTGTCCTTATTGTCAGAGATATAATCTGCCAGACGCCTGTCACTGTCCATTCGCAGAACGATCGGCACATTTTCTTCCCCGTGATCCGCCAGAAACTGTTTAAGTTCCAACACACAGTGCGTTACAATATCCAGATCATCTATGGCAATTACCACATAAGTCGGCAGGTTTTGCTGGTTTTCCAAAAACTTCCGAAATTGCTTATACCGCACATCCATGTTGTGAAAATAAATATCCATCGAACCATCCGCCACATCGTCCTTCAAATGGAAGTGGTCTTTGCTCATCTCAAAAGCATCCAGACTGAAGTGGTTCGCAAATATTTCTGCTTTCTCCTGAATGTGAAAATCCAGCACATTTACCGTGATTGGATTTTCACTGCTGACAATTCCCAGACTGAATGATTGTAAAAGCGCCTGCTGCCCTACTCCGCCGAATCCGATGATCAACAGGTTTGTACCCCATTCTTTTGTATCAACATTCTTCTGTGTATAATAATTGTGGAGCGAATAGGTATCATACATCTTTCGCACCTGCATCTCAGCCAGATCGACCAGCTCCAGATCGAATATTTTTCCGCTCTCGGTATGCCTGTCATAAAAGTCCGCGATCATCCTGCGCACACCGTCATCATCGCAGCGGCAAAAAATCTTGGCATTGTCTGCCAGCTTCCTCTTTCTGTTTTCCCCCTCGCCCGGAGCATAAAATCCGTACAACATCTGCAGTAGGGAAAAATTGCGGATGGAAGATTCATCCAGCAGGATGATCTGCGTCGCTTTATCCACATACGCATGCTGAAACAGATATTTCAGATCCCCGGCACCTGCCTTGAAACAATCAAATTGATGGAACAAATATCCTTTTTTTAGATATTGATAGCGCTCCTCCGCTCCGATCTCCTCCGGGCTGATCACATGTACCACATACTTCTTAGCCTCATTGGCGCTTTCAAATCCATTATTCAATATAATCTTGACATCGTCATTGTATCCAAACACCAGTATGTGCTCTTTGCCCTTATTGCGCTTAAAGATAAACGCAAACCGAAGCGCCCGTTCCAACAGTTTGTATACGGTAGCCAAGGTACAGTAATACGCCGCAAAGATGGAAATACAATATGCATACCCAACAGCATGTACCCAGACGGAATCGGTTTTTTCAAGCGCTTCCCTGACATCCTTGATCGCAATTCCAGGCTTAAAAGCAAAGGCATTGATGCTGTTCTGCAGGATCATCAATACTTTAAAAAAGGGATTTTCATAGGAAGAATAGTATATCACACCTTCCGTGATCGAAATGAGCAGCGCCGTCACAGCGACTACGACCAGAAATCTCCGCATTTTAAATTTATTTTTTTCTCCCATGTCGTTCCTCCGTATTGCTGCTGCCCTGACGCAAATTCTGATAGGAATAAAATACATTTATATTCTACAACAACAGCTTTTTTTTGACAATAGTCGGAACCCAGATCGTCTCTTTTTTCATCTGGCTCTTTTTATTTGTACCAAATTAAGCTATAATAGATTTAACATATATTTGGAAAGGAATGGTCATATGCAAGGAAGAATTCATTCATTGGAGAGTTTTGGAACAGTTGACGGCCCGGGCACCCGTTTTGTGGTATTTGTGCAGGGCTGCCCTATGCGCTGCGCTTATTGTCACAACCCGGATACCTGGGAGATGAATGCGGGTACTTTGATGGAACCTGCGGAAATCATTGCACAATATGAGCACAATCTGCCCTTTTATCAAAATGGAGGCGGTATCACCGTAACCGGCGGGGAACCTTTGATGCAGATTGATTTTCTGATCGATCTGTTTACACTGGCAAAAGAGAAAAATATCCATACCTGTATTGATTCCTCCGGCATCGCTTTTAATCCGGACAACGCAGAGCTTATGAAGAAATTTGATAAGCTCATGACACTGACTGATCTGGTAATGTTAGACATTAAGCATATTGACCCCGAGAAGCACAAGGAACTGGTGAAGCAGCCCAATACCAATATTTTGAAATTTGCGGCTTATCTGGATGAGAAGCATGTGGACATGTGGATCCGGCATGTCATCGTACCGGGCTACACCGACGATGACGAGTACCTTTTCCAGCTGGGTTATTTTATCGGTCAATTCTCCAACCTAAAGGCTTTGGACGCCCTTCCCTACCATACTATGGGCGAAAGTAAATATGAAAAACTGGGCATCGAATATCGCCTTAAGGGAGTACCGCCTATGGATAAATCCAAATTGATCGAGAAAAAAGAGGTCATCCTGAACGGTATTCGCAAGCGCAGGTCGGAAATGAAGGGTTTATAAAAAATTTATGGGATTCTACTTGAATTGCATAGGTATTTGTATTACAATAGTAACAGTGAGATTGATATGAATTTATCAAACAAAAGGAGGGATTCTATTATGGCATTCGTAATCGGTGAAGCTTGTGTAGCATGTGGTGCTTGTGAAGCTCAGTGCCCTGTTGGTGCGATCAGCATGGGAGATGGCAAATTTGAGATTGATCCCGATAAGTGCATCAGCTGCGGTTCCTGCGCAGGTCAGTGCCCTGTTGGTACCATCTCTGAGGAATAAGCAATCTTAATCTCAACCATGAGAGCAAGGGGCTTGCGAAAATAATTTCGCAAGCTCTTTTACTTTCTCCAAAACCACTTTGATCTGCTCGGTTCACGCTGACCGCTTTTCTCTCGGAGCAGCTCGTCCACCTTTTTGTAATGTTCTTCCGCGAGCTCCATCACTTTGCGATCCCGCTCCTCTTCCCGCTCCTCCTGCATCCGAAACTGATAATCCATTTCTTTTAAGACGCTTTCCCGAATTTGCCGCACCAGCTCCGCGTTATTTTCCTGAACTGCCTGTCGGATCATCTGTTGCAGAACCCACTGTAATCGCTGCGTTTTTTTCCCTTGATCTTCCGGCAACGGGTGTTCCTCCAAGGCAATGGACGATGCCGCACCGTCAACCATCATGGCTGTTCCCTCCACTCCCTGCGTCAATACATCAAATTTTCCGTCCTTTAACAGCAATCTGATCGCTTTCAACTGTAATCCACTCTCCTTCATTGTCTTAATCTGTTTAAATCTCTCAACGTCCTCCTCCGTATAATATCGATGCCCCTGCTCATTCCGCTTGATGGGAAGCTGAAGCTCCTCCTCCCAATATCGAAGTACATGACTTTCCACCTGCACCTCCTTTGCCGCATCTGAGATCAATAAACTGCTTTCCATATTCTTTCCTCCTTTTTTAGCGCATTTGCCCGCTCTTTTGCAGTCCTGTTTGTTCACACAAATAAAGAGAATGAGGCTTCTTTGCTCATTCTCTTTCGTAAGTCGACTTATAGATCCAATTAATGCTCTTCGTTTTTTCTGGCTCGCTCCAGATTCGCAAATTTCGTGTACTCAGCCAGCCAAGCCAGCTCGATGGTACCGATTGGTCCACGCCTCTGCTTTGCTATGATGATCTCCGAAATTCCCTTTTTCTCCGTATCCGGGTGATAATAATCATCACGATAAATAAACATTACCACGTCTGCATCCTGCTCAATGGCTCCGGATTCTCTCAGATCCGACAGCATCGGTCTGTGATCAGGTCTCTGCTCTACCGCACGGGACAGCTGCGACAACGCAAGCACCGGTACATCCAATTCACGTGCCAGACCTTTCAGCGCCCTGGAAATATCAGCGATCTCCTGCTGCCTGGAATCCGTCCTTCCCGAACCCGACATCAGCTGCAGGTAATCAATGATGATCATGGACAGACCTTGCTCCAGCTTCAGCTTTCTGCACTTGGAGCGAAGCTCCGAAACAGTGATCCCGGGGGTATCGTCGATCATCAGCTTGGACTTGCCGATCACACCCGCGCTCTCGATCAGCCGCTCCCAATCCTGGTCATTCAGCTGTCCGGTTCGGATCTTCTGCGCATCCACACTGGATTCCAGTGAAAACATACGCTCTATCAGCTGCTCTTTGCTCATCTCCAGACTGAACACCACCACGGGAAGGTCCTTCTTAAATGCCACATATTGTGCCACATTGAGCACAAATGCGGTCTTTCCCATGGAAGGACGGGCGGCGATCAACACCAGGTCAGAATTTTGCATGCCTGCGGTTTTAAAGTCCAGATCCGTAAATCCCGTAGGAATTCCTGTGACGCTGCCCTTGTTCCGGGAAGCCTGCTCAATGCGGTTCATGGCGTTCATGACCACCTGCCGGATGGGTACAAAATCCTCCGAATTCCGCCTCTGGAGCAGCTGAAACATCCGCTTCTCCGTATCTTCCAGAATAAACTCCAACGTCTCTTTGCCGGCATAACAATTATTGGCTATCTCTTCATTCAGACGGATCATTTTGCGCAGCAATGATTTCTCCGCCACAATATTGGCATAATATTTTACATTTACCGAAGTAGGAACCGCTGTCATCAGCGTTCTCATAGCATCTACACTGTACATCTCCGGCGGCAGATCCTTCTCCCGAAGCTTATCCTGTAAAACAACCACATCTATCGGCTTACCGCTGTCTGTGATCTCCAGAATTGTGTCAAAAAAGATGCCATACTGTCTGTTATAAAAATCTTCCCCTGTCAATAGCTCAGCCGCGGCACCGACTGCCCCTTCGCCCACGATCATGGACCCGATGACGGCCTGTTCTGCCTCCGTGTTATGCGGCATTACCCTTTTTAAAACATTTTCATCTGCTCCGGGCATCTTATGCCTCCGTCACTTTTACAGTCAACTTTGCGTTCACCTGCGGATGCAGCTTCACACTCACCTCATAACTTCCGATCGACTTTAACGCCTCAGGAAGCTGAATTTTCTTCTTATCGACCTCAAGCTTATGCTGCTCTTTCAGGGCCGCTGCAATTTCCTTACTGGAAACAGAGCCAAATGTCTTGCCGCCCTCTCCGGCTTTGATCGCCACCACAACCTGCTTGGTCTCCAAATCCTTTGCCAACGCCTGCGCCGCCTCCAGCTGCTCCTTTGCGATCTTTGCGTCATTTGCCTTGTGGAGCTTCAAGTCATTCCTATTCTGCGCTGTCGCTTCCACACCGATCTTCTTCGGCAGGATATAATTTCTGGCGTAGCCGTCGCTGGCCTCTATAATATCGCCTTTCTTGCCCAATTTCTTCTCATCCTGAAGTAATATGATCTTCATCTCTGTTATCCTCCTAAATTTCTCCCTTGTCCAGCATATCGTCCAGCGTTCTCTTGACTGCACCGATCGCCTCTGCAATGCCCACGCCTTCCATCTGACAGGCGGCCGTATTCAAATGACCTCCGCCTCCCATACGCTCCATAATGATCTGTACATTGACCTCATCGATGGATCTGGCACTGACATAAATCTTGCCATTATAATCCGTAAGCACAAAGCTTGCTTTGATCCCGCGGATATTCAGCAGTTCGTTGGCCGCCTGAGCCCCGATCACAGTCGGACTGGGCAGATCCTCCGCCATACATACGGAAATGGCAAAATACTGTCTGTAAATCTCCGCCTGGCTCACCGCATCCGCTCTGGCCTTGTACTCCTGGGCATCCTCGCGGAACATCTTCCGGACTCTGGTCACATCCGCACCGTTCCTGCGCAGGAAAGCCGCCGCCTCAAAGGTACGCACACCGGTCTTTGTGTTGAAATTATTGGTATCAATCATGATACCCGAATACATACAATCCGCTTCCTCCGGGCGGATCTTAATATTATCGTAAGTATACTGCAGGATCTCCGAGATCATCTCACATGCGGAGGATGCATACGGCTCCACGTAAGAAAGCGTCGCATTTTCAATGGTCTCCGTCCCCTGTCTGTGATGGTCCAGAACCACAATAGACTTACAATAGCGCAGCAACTCCGGACACTCCGTGATAGACGGTTTATTCACGTCCACCACCACAAGCACCGTATTGTTACCGGCCAGTTCAAGCGCCTGCTGGCTCTTGATGATCATATCGTCCTCATACTCGGGATTGTCCTGAAACAACTCCACCAGCGGCTGGATCGCCGTTGTTGCCTCATCCAGCACAATATGACATTTTCTCCCCAAAGTTGTAGCAATGCGGTAAATTCCCACCGTGGAGCCAAAGCTGTCCGCATCCGGCATATGGTGTCCCATCACCAGCACCCGGTCTTTACTTGTGATGATCTCACGAAGGGCCTGTGCCTTCACACGGGCCTTCACGCGGGTATTCTTCTCCACCTGCTGGCTCTTTCCGCCGTAATAAGTGATGCTCTCCGGCGTTTTGATCACCGCCTGGTCGCCGCCGCGGCCCAATGCCAGGTCAATCGCATTTCTCGCAAATTCATAGTTCTGCGCGTAGGACAAACCGTCCACACCCACGCCGATACTCATGGTGACCGCCATCTCATTTCCGATATTGACCGTCTTGACTTCCTCCAACAGATCAAATCGATTGTCCTTCAACTGCGAAATCGCCTTTTTCCGGAGGATGACCAGGTACTTGTCCTTCTCCAGCTTCTTGCTGATTCCGTCCAGAGCGGACACATATTTATTCACCTTTCTGTCGATCAGGGCAATGAGCAGAGAACGGCGAACCTCCTCTACACTGTCCAACGCCTCTTCGTAATTATCCAGATAGATCATGCCCACTGCCAGACTCTGATCATCCACCTCTTTCAACGCGATATGCAGAGCCGTCTCATCGAACAGATACATCGCGATCAGATATCCCTGAAAATCCTCCGCATCAATGATATCGCTGTGTTCCACCATCTCATCCAGTGAAATCCGCTTCAACTTCGCAGAATACTCATTTTCATCCAGCACCAGATCATACTGCACTTCTTCCGTCTCTTCATTGGGAAGCTTGTCCTTGGTCAGTGTGGGAAAAATACCGGTGATCGACTTATTATATCCTTTGGGGTGATGCACCGCTGTTTCAAACGCAATATTGGACCAGATGACCTTTCCCGCATCATCCAGCAAAGCATACGGCAGCTCCATTTCCGTCAGAATCTTCCGCTGAATCTGCCCATATTCCGTGGCAAAACTGATCAGCTCATTCATGATAATGGGCTTATTATAGAAATACAGCGATCCCATCACAATAAAATAAAAAATCGCATAAACTCCGGCGATCAAACCGGCCCTGTAATCAATCACACTGATCGCGGCGTCTACGGCACACAGCAGAACACCCAGATAAAGTCCCAGCTTTATATATGTTGCGATCCGGCCTTTCAGACGAATTCGTTTCTTCATGTATGGACCTCCATAGGGCAAAGTACACCCTTAACACCTATTATAACAAATATCCTGTCAAGATGCCACCATTTAATTTGTCGCATTTTAAAATCTTATGTTGTATGTTACAGACGGCTTATGCTAAAATAAAATTGCTTCGCAATTTCAAATACGCAAAGGCAGGTGACACGCTCCATGAGCAATGAAGCAGCCCGCATCCTGATCGTAGATGATGCGCCCATTAACCGCATGATTTTGTCCTCTATGCTCGCTTCCTATGGAGTGATCTCCGACGAAGCGGAAACCGGCAGTGAATGTATTGAGCTGTGCCGGAAAAATGCATATGATCTCATCTTTTTGGATCAGAGAATGCCGGAACTGGACGGCACAGACACACTTGCACAATTAAAAGAGCTTTTCCAGGAAACCGAAAAAGACATTCCCGTGATCTGCCATACTGCGGAAGATATTGCAAAACAGGCCGACACCTATAAGGCAGCCGGCTACACGGATGTTCTGGTCAAGCCTGCCCAGCCTAAGCTTCTGGCCGCTCTCCTGGCAAAATACCTGCCGGAAGGGTCCTGGTCCGGAGAACTCCCGTCAGAGGATACCGCAGCCCGTCTGGATGAGGAGATCGCTCTGCTCCCGGCTTGGCTGACCAAATCTGACCGAGAGGATCTGAATCTGCGTGCGGGCATCGGACATTGCCAGACCACCAAAGACTATTTAAATGCTTTATCCGTGTTTGTAAGGTCCATCTCCGAAAAATCGGATGAAATCGAACAGTTACTGCAAAAAGAGGACTGGAAATCCTATACGCTGCGCGTCCATTCGCTGAAGAGCATCGCCCGTCTGGTCGGTGCCGATGCCCTTTCGGATCTGGCTGCCGCTCTGGAAACCGCAGGGGAGCAGACCGATGTGGACAGGATCAAAGAAGAAACCCCTGCCCTTTTAGAACAATACCGCGCCTTTTCCCCTCTGCTTGCCCACATCACGGCCGAATCCATCGGTCTCGGTTCGAATATCAGAATGCCGGACTATGTGAGGAATTCCATTCTTTTTATCGAAGGTGAGGACGGTTTTATTCCGAAAGCCATTGTAAATAAACTGCGGACCGCTGACTTTGATGTAGTCTGCCTCCCCGACAATATGGATGTGATATCGGACCGGAAGGATGAGGGAGAGATCCTGCTGTATTATCTTCCCAAAACGGTGGAACAGGCACTCCGGACCACGCCGAGTCTGCTCAGTCTCTGCCGCACCGGACACAAGACCCTGTGTCTCGCCGGGGAACCTTTTTCCATTGCAAGGCTGCAGGCCCAGGAATACAGCGATCAGGTCCATGCATTTTATCAGCGCCCCATCGATATTGACGAAATGGTGGCAGACATGAAGAGACTATCCGCGTCCCATGACGAATTTTACCGTCTGAAGACCGTTTTGGTGGTAGACGATGATCCCTCTTTCCAACAGGTCATCTCGCAATGGCTTTCCGCAGATTACAATGTGGTCGGCGTCCGCTCCGGATCGGAAGCATTGTCCTACCTGGAGCATACGCGCCCCGATCTGATCCTCTTAGACTACGAGATGCCGGAACTGGACGGTTATCAGGTTTTGGAGCAGGTGCGCCAAAATCCCATGACCGCTCAGGTTCCCATCATCTTTCTGACCGGCCAGAACGACAAAGACCATGTCATGCGTATCCTGAACCAGAAGCCTGACGGATATCTTCTGAAGACCACCTCGAAGGAGGATCTCCTGGCTACCTTGAACCGCTTCTTTGTCAACACGATCCTGGACCGAAAAAAATAGTTTGGCGCACAGAAAAGACCAGCCATCTCTTGGGAAGATGACTGGTCTGCCTTTTTGCATATATGTTTGTCTTACTCTGCCACATAAGGCATAAGTGCAACGTGACGTGCCCTCTTGATCGCTACGGTCAGCGCTCTCTGATGCTTTGCGCAGTTGCCGGTGATACGACGGGGAAGAATCTTGCCTCTCTCGGAAACATACTTCTTTAACTTCGCTGTATCCTTGTAATCAATCACATTATCCTTGCCACAGAATACACAAACCTTTTTTCTTCTGCGGATTCCGCCTTTTCTTCTCATAGGAGAATCGGATTTCTCTGCTTTATTGAATGCCATGATATTACCTCCTTATAAAATCTGATCGCGGTTTCATCCGAAACCTTTGTCAAAATCTGTTCAAAACCTAGTTAAACGGTAATTCCTCGTCAATGCCGTCAGGGATGTTCATAAAACCGTCGCCTGCACCGGATGCTGCCTGCGTCTGACCGCCGCCGAATCCGCCGTTGCCACTGTTGTTGTAACCACTGTTGCCACCGTTATAACCGCCATCGCCGCCCTGGGCATTCTTGCTCTCAGCGAACTCGATCTCGTCCACCATCACACGGACACTGTAAACCATCTGTCCCTCTTTGTTGGTGTAGTTGTCGTTCTGAATGCGTCCCACGACTACGATTTTCGTTCCCTTGTGCAGATAACGCTCAACGAACTCTGCCTGCTTTCCGAATGTGGTACAGTTGAAGAAATCTGCGTCAGGCTCACCCTCACGCTTGAATCTTCTGTCCACTGCAATGGAAAATCTTCCAACTGCGGTCTGGCTTGCCCCCTGTGAATATCTCACCTCAGGGTCTCTGGTTAAACGTCCCATAAGAATTACTTTATTCATAATTGTTGTCTCTCGCTTTCTTTATTCCTCGTCCTGTTTAACGATCAAGAATCGAATGACATTGTCCATGATGCGGACACGGCTCTCGATCTCAGCGGGAGCAGTCGTCTCAGCCTCGAATCGGATGAAATAGTAAAAAGCCTCTTTCATCTTCTGAACTTCGTAGGCAAGTCTCTTCTTGCCCCAATCGTCCACCTCTGTGATGGTGCCGCCAAATCTCTCGATCAGAGCCTTGCACTTGTCCACAACTGCAGCTCTCTCTTCGTCTTCGATCTTAGCGCTAACCACAACGGCTAATTCATACTTGTTCATGCTTCGTACCTCCTTTTGGTCTCTGGCCCACCTCTCATGTGTGAGCAAGGAAAATCAGTATATCACGAGACAAAATGATACCATGTATTTGGCGTAAATTCAAGCATTTTATAAAATTTTTTTGATGTTTTTTTCCACATCCGTCCGGGGGATCATGATCTGATGTCCACAGCCTTTACATTTCAAACGGAAATCCGCCCCGATGCGCAGAACCTCCCACTCACTGCTGCCGCAGGGGTGCGGTTTCTTCAATTTTAATATATTCCCAACCTGAATATCCATTTTCTATCCTCTCTAACTCTGTATATACAGACAATTGCGAAACTCGGCTTCTGAGCAACTGCCATTGTGCATATTATACATTCATATGCGGGGACGCTTCCGCTCGATTTCGGACGTAATGGTACTAAGCCACCAAAATACGGTGGCTAAGTACCAACGTCCTCAAACGCGCCCGACTACGAATTGTATAATATGCCCAATTTGATTCTGAAAAACCCGAGTTTCACAATTGTCTGCTATCTACATATTCCCCACCAGTACATCCTTCACCACGCCGAAAAACTCCCGCAGCAGATTGTTGGGCACCATAGCCGGATAGGACGGCGCCGCCAGCCCTTCCGCCCGCGCATACCCCTGTTTCTGTGCGATTCTGACAGCCCGGAATACATGAAAATTATTGGTCACGATCACGACCCTGTCCTCCGCCTTATCCACAAACATGGCTGAGAATTTCAGATTTTCATTGGTATCCCCGGATCTGCTCTCCAACAGGATCCGGTCCGCCTCTATGCCCGCAGCCTCCAGATACATCGCCATCCCCTCGGCCTCCGGCATGGTCTCATTGCTGCCCTGCCCGCCGGAAACGATCACAAACGTGTCCGGATTCCGCCGCAGGTACTCCACCGCTGCGTCCAAACGCTGCTGCAGGATATAGCTGGGGCGGTCGTTTTTCCACCAGGCCCCCAGCACAATGACATAATCCGCACCGTTCTGCGCCTGTGTGCCAAACTGCCCCAGGATCAGCCCCTCAATCACCGCAAACAGCAGGAAGCCTGCTGCCATACAGCCCCAAAAGGCATACCGAATCCCCCGCGGGATCCGATCCGTCACATCCCTGCGCCAAAGCAGGAACGCAAATCCGCCAAGCACCAGACCGATCAGGCCCCAGATCAGGAAAAAATGGGTGCCGTATCCCATAAACAATCGGATGCAGACACAATAAGCCGCACTGACAACCGCCAGAACGCCTGCCGCTACCGCGGCCAAGCGCCTGCCCCGGGATTCTTTCCCTCTCCGGTCCAGTTGGATGGTGCGCCTGCTTTTCTCAAACGGTATTAAATTATCTTTGGTATTTTTTCTGTTTTTCATGGAACGCCTCACCTTAACAATATACCATAAGTTCACTCATTGTCACAACAGGAAGCTTCTTAAGATTTTATTATGAAAGCCTCTGTTCCGGACATCGCAAATGTGCTATACTGAAATTATGAAAACTCTATATAAAAGCGGTACGAAAAGGAGGTATTGCCATGTCGGAAGCAGTCACGGAATTAAAAAAGATTGTAGAAGCCTATGATAACATTGTATTTTTCGGCGGAGCAGGCGTTTCCACGGAGAGCGGAATCCCCGATTTCCGCAGTGTGGATGGCCTGTATCATCAGCAGTATGATTATCCGCCCGAGACCATCTTAAGCCATAGCTTTTATCGCTCAAACACCAAGGAATTCTATCGCTTTTACCGCAATAAAATGCTTTTCCTGGACGCCAAGCCCAACGACGCGCACAAAAAGCTGGCGGAGCTGGAGGCCAAAGGCAAAGTGCGCGCCATCGTCACCCAGAATATTGACGGTCTGCACCAGGCGGCGGGCAGCAAAGTCGTACTGGAACTGCACGGCTCCGTGCACCGCAACTACTGTGAGCGCTGTCATGCTTTCTATGACGTCCAATATATCCTTGACAGCGAAGATGTGCCGGTCTGCAAAGAGTGCGGCGGTCCCGTAAAACCGGACGTGGTACTCTATGAGGAGGGCCTGGACGACAAGACGATCCGGGATGCCGTGCGCTATATCAGCGAGGCACAGGTACTCATCATCGGCGGCACTTCTCTGGCCGTCTATCCCGCTGCCGGACTGATCGACTATTTTAAGGGCGATAAACTGGTTGTAATTAATATGGCTCCCACACCCAGAGACCGCTATGCGGATCTCTTGATACAGGAGCCCATCGGACAGGTTTTTGCCCAGCTATAATTGCCCGGATATAAAATACAAGCTACGGCTTCGCCGGCGGATTTCCCGGCGGAGTCGTTGTTTTCTGCCGCCTTTCCGTCTTGGTAAACAGGAAAACATCCTCCGGATGCCTCGTTCTCACGGAATTCTCCCGCATGTAACTGCCTGCGCCGGTCTTCATCGCCACCGTATTCATACCCGCTTTTAAATGAGAGGTGTAGATCCAGCCGATCAGCAAAGACACGATCAGCGCAATGACTTCTCCCTTTCCGCTGAAGCCGCCGGAAAAATACATCAAAAACTGCATCACCAGCATCGGGATCAAGATCCCCACCCCCAGAAACTTACAATATAACCCCTTATCGATCGGCAGACTTCCCACCATTTTACCGGTCTGACCGTTGATGGCAAACGTATAACTCTCCCCCTGATATTTTGTGGTCATCATCCACACCGGCAGCATGGCGTACTCCGCTTTCGCATCACTCAGGCGAATGCTCTCGCCCTTCTGCGCCACTTCCTCATAATCTCTCACCTGCTCCCGCATCTTCGTCCGGAAGGTGTTCTGCACACGCTCATTCGCTCTGGGCTGGGCATCCTTCTCCTCCACATCATAGCGGTTTGCCAGATATCCGCTGAAATATGCCGCATCGTATGCCACCGCCTTTGTAAAATCATAAGGTTCCAGAGAGTCCATCGTGGCATCATCCATCTGAGATGCCGCATCCACGGGAATCTGCTGAAAATCCATCTCCCCCTGACGCACCATGCGATAATGATCCTTCCTTGTATAGACGAACCGCTCGTCCTCCCAACTCTTGGACTTCACGCCCTCAAAGGCAACGTAACCGTCCGCATGGCAGCTGTACAGCCAAAAAGGCACGTACACCCCTGTGATCTCCTGAATCCGGTTATTTGCGGTAAATGACTTGGGAAGCAGCTTTTTCCCTTTGGTAAACTCCTGCAATTTCGATTTTGCCTGCTCCTTATCCACCCGAAACGGCAGCATCAGATCCGGTCTGTAAATTCCCTCGAAAGACTGCGGAATGACCGCCGGATTACCGCAATAGGGACATTCCGTGGCCGCCGTATGCTCATCCGCCACCATCTGCGCTCCGCAGGACGGGCAGACATAGCCCTGGATCTTGCCGCTCTCATCCTGGATCAAGGATTGCGCGGAACTGCTCCAGGTCATCTCAGAGCCCGCTCCATCCTCCAGCTCTGCCTGCTCTGCCGCCTTCACCTGCTCCATCGTGAAACTGGAATCACAATACTTACAGGTCATCTCCCCAGACGCCCCGCTGAATGAAAGCGGCGCCGCACAACACGGACACTTAAAATTCAAAACTTCACCCATGCTTTTCTCTCCTTATAGAATAGGATCTTCTTTTTTCCATCTTATTTTATCTTATTTCCAAGCCTGCAAAAAAGCAAGCCATAGCGTCACCTTTTCGGAAAAAACTTGCGAAATTCGACACTCCGTTATATCATGAATAGCAGATACGAAATATCAGAAAGGTTGTTATGATATGAAGGGAAAAGACAAAAGAAAAAGGCGCGCGGTCCTGAGCACGGTCATCCTTCTGTTCCTGGTCACCGTCATGGGCACACTTTCTCTGGCTCTCTATCAATCTTACCGGGATCCGGAATTTCTGCGGCGCGATAAAACCTCAAGTCCCACCGAACCGGGAACCAATACTCCCGAAGAACCGGAAGCGACCGGTCCGTCCCCCGAGGAGGTGTTTGCCGAATTTGCAGATCTTCCCCAGGAACCCTTTGAATATCCGATCACCCTGATGGCCGTGGGCGACAATCTCATGCATATGGGTGTGGTATACACCGGTCGCCAGAATGACGGCAGCTACAATTACGAATGTCTCTACGAGAGCATTTCCGACTACCTGGATCTGGCTGACATCAAGATCATCAATCAGGAAACTGTCATGGCCGGCAATCAGCTGGGTTTTTCCGGCTATCCCTATTTCAACTCTCCCGAGGAGGTGGCGGACGGCATAGCGGCCGCCGGCTTCAATGTGGTGCTGCAGTCCTCCAACCATACCTGCGATCAGGGCGTGGAGGGGATCGACCACTGTGTCTCCGTTTGGGCCAGACATCCCGAAGTCCTGATGGTGGGCATTCATTCCGGAGAGGAGGAGGCAGCCGCGCCGCAGGAGGAATCAGCCGCGGAGCCATCACCGGAACGGGAAATTCCGATCCTGGAGATAGACGGCGTAAAGTTTGCCATTTTAAATTACACCTATGCCCCCAACAGCGGCTACATGCCTGCCGAGGTCCAGAAGCGGCTTGAAGTACTCTGCAATTATGACCGCAAGACCGGCCGTATGGATTTCACCACCATCAATCCGCAGGTCCTCGAAGATATCAAACGCGCGGATGAATTGGCGGACGCAGTGATTGTCTGCCCGCACTGGGGAACGGAGTACAGCACTTCCCCCTCCAGCTATCAGAAAAAATTTGCCAGACAGATGACCGAGGCAGGTGCCGATCTGATCGTCGGAGCCCATCCCCACGTGGTAGAGCCCGTGGAATGGATCCAGGCCGAAAACGGCAATGAAGCGCTCTGTTTTTACTCTCTGGGGAATTATGTTTCGACGCAAAAAGATCCCATCAGTATGCTGGAAGCCATGGCCTGGGTGACCTTTATCGTCACGGAGGACGGCGATTCCAAAACCGTCACCGTATCCCACACCGGCTCTGGCGCCATTCCCATGGTATGTCAGTACAGCAGCTCTCCCGTGCGCATCAAGGGTGTCTATCCCCTGGAGACCTACACCGAGGAGATGGCTGCCGCCCACGGCATTCGCAGCTACGGAAACGGCGTACTCTATCTGGAAGACCTGCAAAAATGGAGCAAGGAAATATTAGGGGAATTTCAAATGAAAATTCCGTACTGATACTCATAAGCGTTCCGATATCTGTTCAAATCCAAAATGCCTCCCCCGCATACAGCGGAAGAGGCATTTACTTAGAATCAGTCGATCACATTCTTGACTCCCAGGATATTGTCGTAATCCGCATTGTAGATCACGACGCCCTTGCGGGAGTTCGCTTCATGAATGATCTGTCCGTCCCCGATATAAAGTGCCACATGGGAACAGCTGCCCTTGCCGTAGCACACGATATCACCGGGCTGGATCTCACTGTAATCAATGGATCTGCCTGCGGAACTCAGCTGCCCGGCCGGCGTACGGCTGATGGAATACCCGAAGTCCGCATAGATCAGACTGGTAAATCCCGAGCAATCTGTACCGTTTGTCAGGCTGTTACCGCCCATCACATACTTATTTCCCAGAAACTGCTTTGCATACTCCACAATCTGGCTTCTCAGCTCAGAATTGGTACTATATGTGGTCACCGGCGCCACGACCTGCGTATTCTCCGGCGCATGCGTCTCGGATGCTTCCTTGCGCTTCTGCTGTGCCCGCAGCGCTTCCAGCTCCGCTTTTTCTTCCTCGATGGACTTTGCGTACACAAATTCCTCTGCAATGGTCACATACTCCGCTGCCACATAGCCCTTTTTATTTCCGGCATAGGAAACCTGCAGCCACTCACCGTTATCCTCCAGCAGCTTCGCTTTCTCGCCCTGATCCAGATAACCGATCCGCTTCGCCGAAACATCCGCGCTCTCGCGCACATTCAGCCTGTCCGCTTTTACCACAGCATACCGCGTGACATAATCATCTACCACAGCCGCCGCATCCGCGCCATAGATAAAGAACTCCGCTTTGATATAGCCTTCCACGCTGCCGGACTTCACATGGAACCATTCCCCATTTTCTCCGGCGGTCTCCAGCACGTCCGCTACCGCGCCGTTATAAATCTTGCCCAGAACCTCTCCGTCCGTAGACGGCAGGCTGCGGATGTTGACATAATTTGTCACATGCGCGATGGCAAGGTTTGCATACTCATTCTCCGCATCCTCCGAACTCACCGCTGTCTGCCGGTCTTTCGCCGCTACCCGGCTGCTTTCCGTCCACTGCCATGTCGAGATTACAGCCTGCTCACTGGGCTGCAGGACTTGTCCCGTCAGTGCCTGCATCGCAAGCAGGTACGGTGTCCGGTTTTCCATACCGAGTTCTGTCGCCGTTACGGTAAACGGCGCGCCCAGAAGCGATGCCGCGATCAGCCCTGCCCCGGAAAGAGCAGCCGCTGTATGTATGAATTTTAAAATCTTTCGATCACTCTGTCTTTTCATGAAATATCCCCTAAAACTACTAACCTATTTCACACTCATTCCTAGTATACCAAGTGCAGGATAGAAATTCTATAGGAATTTAACAATTTTGTAAAATTTGTGTAATATGTTCACTTTTCGCCCATCACGCGACCAGCCATTTGTATATTTCCAGTCTTCTGGCACCACCGAAACTCCATATCCCAGGGAAATAAACCATACATATTTCTTGAAACCATTTTGGGTTCAAGCCCAACATTTTCATGGATTTGAACCACCTAACCCCCTCACTGGATTTTCTCCCTGATATAGCTGATGACCTGCTGCTCTCCCTTTCTCCCCTCGGGAGTAAAAGTGAACACCAGGTAGGCGTGAAAAGTATCGGGTTCAATATGTATCTCGTAATCCTTCATTTTACAGCGCTGAAAAGCGGCTTCAAAATCGGGCGCATAGCATTCCAGCATTCTTTTATGCAACTCATAGCCGAACTTAACGCCGTCATACATAGATGCGCATCTATTTTCCCATTATTTTTCGTACATTTCAAGTGGGTATTCCAGAATGTCATAATTTGTTTTTTTCACCGGACTTGGCCTTTTTGATCAAGCACTTCTCGCCTTCAAAAGCAAACCCAAACTTCAGGATATTCTCT
>ODAI013201623.1_pt1 | contig 18078 bp, 18 predicted proteins | sample 1539321 | NCBI WGS metagenome assembly ODAI01 (sample SAMN02144231, study PRJEB22623) | gut metagenome | biome: sheep rumen | host: Ovis aries | place: New Zealand | reverse complement strand
CAATGTAACCATGGTATACCGGCTGGAAGGCCAGGATTTTCTGGTCAGTGTACCTTATGAAGAAATGCGCTATCGTGCCGAGTATCCCATAACCGCTGTTACGGTTCTGCCCATGTTTGGTGCTGCGGGCCTGGATGAAGAAGGGTTCATGCTGATCCCGGAAGGCGGCGGAGCACTGATCCGATATAATAACGGGAAGCTGAATCAGAACAGTTATTATGCCAACATGTATGGCTGGGATTATGGTTCTGAACGCACAGAAGTTGTAAGTGAAACGAAAAATACATTCCCGGTGTTCGGCATGACGCAGAACGGTGGTTCCTTCCTGTGTATGATGGAAGGTGCTGCAGCGTACGGCGGCGTTCAGGCAGATATCAGCATGCGGTATAACAGTTATAACTGGGTCTGCGCGAAGTACACGGTTCTGCATTCAGATAAATACAATGTATCCGCCAAGACAGCACGACTGGTTTATATGTTTGAAAAGTCGCTTCCGCAGGATACAATCGTGCAGCGGTATCGTTTTGTAGACAGTGATCATTATGCAGACATGGCCGTGGCGTATGGAGCCTATCTGCGGGAACGCTATCCGGAAATGGCGGAACGGACACTGCAGGATGCCATGCCGGTATCGGTAGAACTGGTCGGAGCCATTGATAAGAAAGTTGTTCGTATGGGACTTCCGGTAAACACGGTTGTAGCCACAACCCGCTTCCAGGATGCAGAAGCCATTATGGATGACATGCAGAAAGCGGGTGTTCAGAACCTTAGTATCCGTTACAGTGGCTGGTGCAATGGCGGGATCGAACAGAAAGTTCTTTCCCGGGTCCGTGTGCTTGGTCAGCTGGGCGGAGAAAATGCGATGAAGTCTCTGATCTCAGCCGCGAAAGACAGGGGAATACCGTTGTACTTTGATGGGATTACCTGCTTTGCCTATCGCAGCGGGCTGTTCGACGGATTCATGGCATTCAGGGATGCAGCCCGGTTTACGACCCGGGAGCAGATCATGATTCATCCGTATTCACCGGTTTATTATCAGCAGGACAAGGCACTGGAACCGTTTTATCTCGTGCGTCCTGAGTATGCGCAGCAAAAGGCTTCCAATCTGATCAACGGGCTCAGCCGGCTGAATGCTGAAGGCGTTGCGTTCCGGGATATCGGATATATCCTGAGTGGTGACTACGATCCGAAGCATACAGTCACGCGCGAACAGGTCAAACAGATGAATATCGAAACACTGCAGGCGGCACATGATGCCGGGCAGCGGGTTATGATCAAGGAGGGATACGATTATGCCGTTCCCTATGCTGATCTCGTTACCGATATGGACCTGAACGGAATTGAGTATTCGATTATTGATCAGAGTGTCCCGTTCTATCAGATCGCGATTCATGGCATGGTAGATTATACGGGTGCCCCCATGAATATCTGCAGTGACTGGGAGACTGAACTGCTTCGGTGCGCGGAGTATGGCGCAGGCCTGAATTTCACATTTATGTATGAAGATGCCAGGGTTCTGCAGGACACACTGTATTCCTATCTGTATGGTGCAAACTACCGTGCCTGGGACAGCGTTGCGGAAGAGATCATCGGACGTTATCAGAAGGATATGGAGGGCCTGAACAGCCAGCGGATCACCGATCACAGGGTGCTGAGTGCAGATGTTGCAGAAACCATTTATGAGAATGGCGTTCAGGTTTATGTGAATTACGGTATGAACGCTTATGAGAGCGGAAGTATTTCCGTACCGGCCCGCAGTTATGTTGTGGTAAGGGGGGATCAGTAATGGCGCGACGCAATAAGTCCTCTCGTGAGCGGTGGGGATTTCGGGAATCCATTCTGACGTTTATTCCGGGTAATTCAGTCTATGGAACCATGCGCTCCCGGAATGCACGTCATGGGGTTATGTTTATCCTGCCGTTTATTATTGGTTTTCTGGTCTTCATGCTCAAGCCACTGATTGAATCTCTGATCATGACTTTCAATGATGTGAATCTTATTGCCGGTGGCGGCATGTCTTACCGCTATATCGGTCTGGATAACTATAAATACGCGTTCACAGTGGATCCGTATTTTAACCAGCGCCTGGTGGAAGAAATCCCACGCATGCTTATCAATTCAGTGGCTACGCTTGTTCTGTCCTTTGTAATTGCAGTGATTCTGAATCAGAATTTCAAGGGCAGGACTCTGGCAAGAGCGATATTCTTCCTGCCGGTGATTCTGTCCAGTGGCGTGTTGCCGGGTATTGAAAGCCAGAACGAGTTCTATAACATGATGCAGGGCATTTCGGATCAGGTAGCCAATTCATCGGGTGTGAACCTGTCGCAGTCGCTTCAGGATCTGCTGGCTGTTTCAGGAATGGCCAGCGGTGTGTTTGATGTGCTGTTCCAGATGATTGACGCAATCTATGATATTGTGATGGCCAGCGGGATTCAGATTGTGGTATTTCTGTCGGGGTTACAGGCGATCTCGCCATCCCTGTATGAAGCGGCAGATGTGGAAGGCTGTACTGCATGGGAAGCGTTCTGGAAGATCACATTCCCGATGGTCAGCCCGCTTCTGCTGGTCAATGCCATATACACCATCATTGACTTCTTCATGAAGAACGACAACCGTGTGATGGAACGTATTAATGAGCTGTGGCAACGTCTGGAATTCGGACATGTATCTGCCATGTACTGGATCTATTTTGCTGTTGCACTGACCTTTATCGGTATTGTGACAGTCATTATTTCGAGGGGAGTGCACTACTATGAAGACTAAAACAGATGCTGCTTCCCGTCCGAACCGTAATTCGCGTTATATAGCGAAGACAAAAGCGAAGAAAGCAGTGATCTCGATTGTCCGGGGGCTGTTGCTGTTTGGGTTATGTTTCATGATCATTCAGCCTATGCTCACACGTTTCGGCCTGAGTCTGATGGAAGAAAGAGACCTTTATGATTCGACCATAGTCCTTCTGCCACGTCATGTTACACTGGAAAACTTCCGGATTGTTTTTACACTGACCAGTTTTCCGAAATCCATGCTGAATACGTTGTGGACATCTCTCCTGGTCTCTGTTCTGCAGGTGATTTCCTGTACATTGGTTGGCTACGGGTTTGCCAGGTACGATTTTCCGCTGAAACGTTTCTGGTTTGGGTGCGTGATCGCACTGATTGTGATCCCGCCGCAGACGATCTCGACTTCACTGTATACATTCTTCACACAGTTTGACATTCTGGGACTGGTACGTCTGTTCAATGGCGGTAACACAATTAATCTTCGTGGTTCTGTGCTGCCTTATGCGCTTATGAGCGCGACCTGCATGGGCCTTAAGGATGGACTGTACATTTATATGCTGCGTCAGTACTTCCGGGGTATTCCGAGATCTCTGGAAGAAGCTGCCTTTGTGGATGGTTGCAGTACCATGCATACCTTCCTGCGGATCATGCTGCCGGATGCCATGCCTACCGTACTCAGCTGCTTCCTGTTCAGTTTTGTATGGCAATGGACCGACCTGTTCTATACGCGGAACTTCCTGAGCACATCATATCGGCCCATATTCTCTACTGAGTTATCAACTATTGTTTCACGCATGAGCAGGTACTTCTCAGCCGATGCGAGCAAACCCATTGTGGTCCCTGTTGGCCGCCAGCAGCAGCTGATCTCGATAGGTGTATTGATCTGCTGTATTCCGCTGGTCATCCTGTACATCTTTACGCAACGTACGTTCGTGCAGAGTATTGCGATGTCTGGCAGCAAGGAATGAGAAGAATTGGTATGGTACTTTTCAAAATTTGTGGTAAAATGTTCACAGCAACTGATCTGGCTGCTTATGTTCCATATTTTCCATCGTCTCTGTATGTGTTTCCGGGCGTTACAGGGGAACACATGTGGAATATTGTAGTTTAAGGAGGAACGACTATGAAAAAACTGTTGGCATTGGTATTGGCTGCTTTGCTGCTGAGTGTCAGCTGTGTTGCACTCGGTGAAGCACCAGAGGACTATCCTGAGGTTAAGGAAGGCATTGATTTTGGTGGAGCCACCCTGTATATCAACCCTTACTGGAATCCTGACCCCCGTAAGTCTGATCCTACAGAAGAGGAACAGGCACGGTATGATTATCAGGACTGGATCATGGAAACCTACAATGTAAAGGTTGTGGAGGAACAGCTGAGCGACTGGACAAACATCTCCACTGAGCTTGTGAACTTTGTTGGTGCGCCTGATGGCACACTGCGCGTGATGGTTCTCCCGCCGGACTGGGTTGGCGGCCCAATGGCCAATAATGCACTGGCAGCATGGAATGAGAACGATCTCATTGACCTGACAGATGAGCAGTGGAATGCATCAACCGTTGATTTCATGACCAAGGGCGGCAAGGTCTATGGCGTTGCTACCGGACACAGCGAGCCCCGCGGATGTCTCTATTTCAACAAGACCATTCTGCAGGAAGCCGGTATCGACTGGAATACCATCTATGACATGCAGGCTGACGGCACATGGACATGGGATGCATTCGAAACCATGCTGAAGCAGGTTCAGAAAGATACCGATAACGACGGCGTGATCGATATCTGGGGCTTTACCGGTGAAAACATTACCCTGCAGCGCAATGCTGTTTTCGGTAATGGTGGTTCCTTCTTCGATTATGACGAGAATGGCAAGCTGGTCCTCACAGTGGGCAGCGATAACGCACTGGAAGCTCTGGCCTGGGCAAAGGATATCTGGGAAAAGTATGCCTGGAAGGGCGAAGAAGGCGCAAACTGGGATTATTACAAGGATGCATGGAAGCAGAGCTTCTGCGGATTCTATGTCTATCAGACTTATGGCGGATTCAACGAGCAGGATGAATTCAATCCCAAGGATGACGGTTTCGAATGGGGCTGCGTTGCACTTCCGAAGGGACCCAAAGGCGAAACCTATATCAATGTTGTAAGCGATAACGTCTATGTAATCCCGAATGTATACGATGCAGAAACCACGGCCAAGATTGCATACATTTATTCTCTGTGGTCCGCAACGACTCCAGGGTATGACGATGAAGATGCATGGATCCAGAATAAGTATAACAAGACGGATGACCGTGCTGTGGATGAGACCTATGCCATGCTGCGTGAAGCAGAGCATTGCGCAACGGATAAGGTTCTGTACCTCGGTTCCGTCAACGATGTGGAAGGCAACGGATTCCTGTGGAATATGCCTGGCAGCACTCCTGCAGAGCTTCTGGAGAGCAAGACGCCTGTCTGGCAGGGACTCCTGGATGCCTTTAACGGAAACTGAACATAGGGAAATGTAAAACAGGCTGCCGTGTATTGCACGGCAGCCTGTTTTAACGAATAAATCAGTACGTTTGCTGAGAATGAGTATGCGCTGATTCCCGGCAAAGTTCCTGCCTTGTTCTGGCATACAGTATCGGTCCGGACTTCAGAACCGGAGAGTATGGTATGCTGGTACTGAGATGGATCAGCTTAGTTTTCAGGAGCCTCAGGGATATTCAGGTAACCTGCGTACTTCATCATCGCTTCCACGATTTCAGGATACCGCCAGGTGAAAGCCCTGCGGTCCAAAAGCCCGAATTTTTCACCGTTCCCCGAGAACGCATGATTATCCCACCAGAGGCAGGGGATGTTCCTGGCACTTGCACATGCCGTGTAATAGGCTGCGTAATCAACGCGGGAAGCAAGATTTCCGGATTTATCCCGTGCACCAAATTCACCAATGACAACAGGGATCCCGTTTGCAATGTACTTATCATACAGGGCATTCATAAATACAGGGATCTCCTGAGACTGGGAGAGTGCCTCGTGGGAAAACACTGAAGTCCCCCCGGCATCAAGTGCAAACAGATATGGTGTGTATGCATGAACAGAAACAATAAGACGGTTTTCTGCTGCATCATCCGGAAGCACAAACGTATCATCGCATGCACTCCAGACAGCTGCATCATAGGCGGGTATCATGAGATAACGGTCTGCATTGTTTCCACCGCTTGCGCGAACTGTATCCACGAAGAGCTGGTTGAGCTGATTGATACATTCGGCGGCATCCAGACAGTCGGCATTCTCAGCGTCGAAATTCCATTCGACTGCTGTATCTTTCAGACGTGGCTCATTCATGGATTCAAAAATCAGATGCTCATCATAGTCGGCGAACCTCACAGCGAGCTGTGACCATATGGATTGTATGTACCGACTGGACGTTTCCATATACGTACTGGACGGATAATAATAGCGCGGGTCGACGTCGTGATGTGTGTTCAGAATCACGTTCAGACCGTGTGAGAGAGCCCAGTCAACGACCTGCTGTACACGTGTCAGCCAGGGTTCTGAAATGATGAAGTCTTCATTGACATGATTATGCCAGGATGCTGGAATCCGAACGGTACGGAAGCCGGTCTGAGCCAGAACATCAAAAATCTGCTCTGAAGTCAGTACACCCACCCAGGAGCTTTCAATACTCATTTCGTCCCGGAAAGCATAATCCGCATGTGCATCAAATGTATTGCCGAGACTCCACCCGACGCCCATCTGCTGCAGAAACTGCATTGCCTCAGACTCGGGAATTTTCCTCCTGTAAACTTCAAGGTCCGGGACCAGGTTTTCAGAAACAGCTGCAGCTACAGGAGTAAGGGCAAGGAGGCAGGCAATGCATACCAGAAAAGCTTTGTACGAAGCAGTTCGGGATTTCATCATGCATTCCCCCTCTCTGTGGTCTGGAGGACAGAACGGAGATGTGCAGAGATTTCTTCTGCAGCAATTCTATGTGCTTCATGGCTTGGGTGCTGGCGGGAACCAAGGTTTCCGTTACAATCTGATAATGAAAGATATGATACACGAAGATCGCCGGCATTGCGTAACCTGTCCACAGCGCGCTCCAGAGGAGCTTCCAGTGCATGCCCGCAGAGTCCGTACGCCCAGACGATGGAAGCGTCAGGATTCCGATGCCGTATCTGATTCATCAGTTCAACAGCACAGTCAGTGATTTCATAACTGGCATCCTGCTGGTTTTCTGCACTGAGAATGGCATTGCTGTCATTGGTTCCAAGATTGATGACGACGGCGGCAGCCTGTGGCAGTGTGTCGGGACAGGGGATATCGCCGCCTGGGGTAGGAGCGCAGAGCCGGTCATAGATATTGCCGATACGGTGCGCCGCGTCATTATCCCAGCTGCGCCATACACCCCATCCACTGAGAGCGATGGTACGACGGTCCGCGTGCAGAGCATCGGCAACCATGGCAGGGTATGCGTAAGCCTGCGACATCCATGCCATCCGCCATTCTGAGGCTGCGTGCGGTCCGACTGTGCCCTCACCGACGGTCAGACTGTCACCTACGAACTCGATCAGCTGTGCCCTGGTGGCAGCCGGCTGCAGCTTACCGTCGGTGATCAGGGTCTGAAGAATCACAGGACCTTCTTCATCAAAAGTTGGCTGTGTATCACGAAGCAGGCTGATTTCATGCGGAAAATCGGGGTCCATACCCGTGAGTATCGGGTATCGGTGAAGGCCTGGAAGAAGCGGGAGCCTGGCTACAGGCGCATCATCGGCAAAAACAGCCATCCAAGGCTTCTGCTGATGAGAGTGTGATTCTATATCGACTTCCAGGCTGGAAGCTGCGCAGGAAAACCGGATTCCGGAACCTGACCACCATAGTTCCAGGGCTTTTTCAGCGGGCTGGAAACGGCCGAGGCGTGTGAAGCGGGAATCCAAAGCGGCATAAGTGCGGTATGCCATGAGCATCAGGACCTCCTGTTCTGTTGTTTATGAAGCATGCAGCTCCATAATAAAACGGATTCCTGATAGAATCAAGAATCCGGGTCTTCTTTTTTCGGTTAAGCATTCTGTAACCATGGCGCCCAGGCTTCGGTCAGGCGCGTCAGTGTCCAGGCAGCGTTGGCTGGGCTGGTCGATGGAAGTACCTTGGCATGGATTCCCGTATCAGCTTCAAGATACTGAGCATACAGTCTGCCTGCCAGAGCGCCGTTACAGAGTATACGCTCGACGGGTGCAATGCTGAATACCTGTTCAAGCCTGACCGGAATGACCTGTCGTATGCTTGAATCACTGGAACCTTCAATAGAAACAGAAGCAGCAGCATCCCACAGCGCAAGATGATGCTGGAGCAACAGCTCACTTTTTTCCTGGTGTGTAACCGGTGGCGTGGTATGAAAAACCAATGCCAGCATTTTCCAGAAACGATTCTGAGGGTGTCCGTAATAGAAGCCATCTGAACGACTCTGGACGGACGGAAAAGAGCCGAGAATCAGGATCCGGGACCGTGCATCAGCTACGGGCGGGAATGGATGCAATACTGTGGAGCGGTTCATTCAAGGACAATCCTCGGATCCTTTTCACTGGGACGGTACATGACGAATCGCCGACCGATGAACTGTACAGGTTCTGCATGCAATTCCTCGCAAAGCGCCTGAAGCGCTTCCTTGGCATTCAGCGGACATTCAGGCTGCACACAGCCCTTGATCAGTTCCCGGGCTTCCAGGGCATCATCCGCCTGCTTGATCAGGTTGGCACCGATGCCGTCCTTGCCGACATAGAGAATGGTATCCATGGTATTGGCCATGGAACGTAAAAATGCGCGTTGTTTGCTTGTCATAAAAATTCCTTTCCGTTTGCATCAGTCTACAAAATCAAACTCAAGCCCCATGATCTCCACGGTATCACCTTCGCCGGCACCTTCCCTGCGCAGTGCATCAATAATACCCATACGGCGAAGCGAACGGTGGAACCAGTTCACGCTTTCATCATCATCAAAATTGACACTGTCAATCAGGTGTTCTACGGCACCACCGGAAACCACGTATACGTCACCGTCCCGGGTAATCTCAAAACCATCCGGAACCGTTGGCTGGTCAATCTCGGTCTCCGGTTCATAATGCATGATCGGCGGCAGTTCCTTGAGCATGTCAGCCATACAGTCCATCAGAGGCTCCAGCCCGCTTTGTGTTACGGCAGAAATGGCAAAAACCGGTATATCCATGGAGGCTACATGCTCTTTCAGCCTCTGAATGTTTTCTTCACTGCCAGGAAGATCGGTTTTATTGCATACAAGGATCTGAGGACGGTCTGCCAGATCGGAGTAGTGAGCGAGCTCATAATTAATCTGATCAAAGTCCTCTACCGGATCTCTGCCTTCCATGCCGGACGCATCTACCAGATGAAGAAGCAGACGTGTGCGGTCCACATGGCGGAGAAAATCGTGACCAAGCCCGGCGCCGTCTGATGCACCTTCAATCAGGCCGGGAATATCAGCGATCACGATATCCTGTCCGTGGTAGCGCATGAGACCGAGGTTGGGTGTAAGTGTAGTAAAGTGATAGTTACCAATTTTGGGCTTGGCTGCTGTGATTACGGAGAGCAGTGTGCTTTTTCCGACATTCGGATAACCGACCAGACCGACATCAGCAATGGTTTTCAGCTCAAGCTGAAAGGTATGGATCTCCGTCCGTGTTCCTGGCTTGGCAAAGTTCGGTGCCTGACGGGTCGGAGTGGCAAAATGCATGTTACCCCAGCCGCCGCGTCCGCCGCGCAGAAGTGTACGGGTCTGTCCAGGCTCATCCATATCCATGACAACCAGTCCGCTGTCTGCATCACGGATGACAGTTCCCGGGGGCACCTTAATCGTCAGGCTTTCACCACGTTTGCCGGTGCATCGGCCACCACTGCCGTTGGTGCCACTTTCTGCAGTATATTTGCTGTGAAAACGGAAATCCAGCAGAGTATGCATGTTGGGATCACAGAAGATCAGGATATCTCCGCCATGTCCGCCGTCACCGCCATCAGGCCCGCCATTGAGCACAAATTTCTCGCGGTGAAAGGATACACAACCGTCGCCACCATTGCCTGCTTTACAGGTGATGCGTACGCGGTCTACAAAATTACTCATGATGAAACTCACTTTCTCAATCTCAGTTACGAAGGGAATGGAGCGGCGCAGGTATTCTTCCTCCGCGGGCAACAAACTGATCACACCGGCTTTCATTGACCGGCATGACCGGCGCATGCCCAAGCAGACCACCGAATTCAACCGTGTCTCCGGCTTTTTTACCGGGTGCCGGGATCAGTCGGACCGCGGTGGTTTTATTGTTGACCATACCAATGGCCGCCTCATCAGCGATAATTCCGGAGATCGTTGCTGCACTGGTATCGCCCGGGACGGCGATCATATCCAGTCCTACAGAGCAGACGCATGTCATGGCTTCGAGCTTTTCCAGATGCAATACACCGGCAGATGCGGCTTCGATCATCCCGATATCCTCACTGACCGGGATAAAGGCACCGGACAGTCCTCCGACATGGTTGGAAGCCATGACGCCACCTTTCTTCACAGCGTCATTCAGAAGTGCAAGGGCAGCGGTGGTTCCAGGTGCACCGGCCATATCCAGCCCCATTTCCGTGAGTATATGTGCAACGGAATCGCCGCGTGCGGGGGTCGGAGCCAGGGAAAGGTCTACAATCCCGAAAGGAATCCCCAGGCGCTGGGAAGCTTCACGGGCAACAAGCTGACCTACACGGGTAATCTTGAATGCTGTACGCTTGATGGTTTCTGCGACGACATCGAAGGGCTCTCCACGTACTGCCTCCAGTGCGCGCTTGACAACACCGGGGCCGGATACACCGACATTGATGGCAGACTCAGGCTCCCCGATTCCACAGAAAGCACCGGCCATGAAAGGATTGTCTTCGACAGCATTGGCAAACACGACCAGCTTGGCGCAGCCAAGTCCATCCTGAGCCGCGGTCTTTTCCGCTGTGGCTTTGATGATCTGGCCCATTTCCCGGACGGCATCCATATTAATGCCTGCACGTGTGGAAGCTACATTTACAGAAGCGCAGAGTCTTTCTGTTGTCGACAGTACTTCCGGGATGGATGCCAGTACGCGTTCATCTGCCCGGGTAGCCCCTTTCTGCATCAGTGCGGAGTATCCGCCCAGAAAGTTGACACCGGTTTCCCTTGCGGCGGCATCCAGCTTCCTTGCAATCGGCAGAGGGTCTCCCTGGCAGACCAGAGAAACAGGGGTTACGGAGATACGTTTGTTGACAATAGGAATCCCCAACTCGCGTTCAAGCTCTTCACCGGTGGCAACAAGGTGCTCAGCGGTACGACAGATTTTGTCATAGATGCGCTGTGCACAGATCTCCGGATCGGGATGTGCACAGTCCAGGAGCTGGATCCCCAGAGTGATTGTACGGATGTCGAAGTTTTCTTCCTGGATCATGTGAAGCGTCTGCAGGATTTCACCGGTTTCGATCATGTGCACGCACTTCCTTCTGCGGTCTGGTCATATACGGTGCATGGCATCAAAAATATCCATGCGCTGCATATGAATGGTCATATTCAGAGCTTCACGAACTGACTGCAGTTCCTGGTCGATTTCTGCAAACTGCATGTGGGCACCGTCCAGATCCACGACCATCATCATTGTAAAGTATCCGTCCAGGATTGTCTGTGTGATATCGAGTATATTGATATTCAAGTCTGCCAGTTTGGTTGCAACCCGTGCGATGATACCTGTGGTATCCAGTCCCGTGACGGAGATGAGAGCTTTGGTCATATAGCGCCTCCTGTATTGTTGAGTGTTACCTCTGAAGACTTGAACAATATATGCGCTGGACATGTCTTTGTCAAGAAAAAACCAGTATCTGCGGGCAGTTGACAGGTATATCTCAAACGTGACAGCAAAAATAATCCGACGACAAATGTTGAATAATCCTGTGATCGGTTATACAATAACCTATGACAGAGTAAAGGAGGTATATCCGATGAGTGAAAGCAAAATGGAAACCAAAGCTGTCCGCAGACTCAGAAAGGAAGCTTTGCGCGAACAGAGAAGAAAGGCAAATGAGCCTCCCAGGCGCCCGCTGCTGGAAGAAATCGGAAATGCAGTGACGCATGGAATCGGGGCTGCACTGTCTCTTGTGGCTCTGATCCTTCTGCTGCTCAGGAGCCATACGGCACTTCAGCGTACTGCCTCATGCATATACGGGCTTTGCCTTTTCCTTCTTTTCCTGATGAGCTGCCTTTATCATGCATTCCGCAGCGGGTCAAAAGTCAAGCGCGTTTTCAGACGATTTGATTATTCCTCAATCTATCTTCTGATCGGAGGGACCTTCGCACCGGTACTTCTTCTGTACCTGGACCAGCCACTGGGCCTGATTCTGTTCATTGCCCAGTGGATCCTGATCGCGGCCGGCATTTCCATTATCGGTGTATTTGGGCCCGCCGTGGTCAAGGCGCTGCATACGGCCATGTATTTCATCCTGGGATGGAGTGCACTTGCATTTATACCCAAAATGTATGTTCAGGATTTTCCGCTGTTTCTTCTGACCTTGCTGGGTGGAATCGCATACAGCGTCGGTGCAATTCCGTTTGCCATGAAGACAAGGGGGTCGCATTTCATCTGGCATCTGTTTGTAATGCTGGGTGCAGGCCTGCAGTTTTTCGGAATCTATCTGTATATTTACTGACAGAGCGGGTATTCTTTCCCCTTGATTCACCTGCATGAGCGTCGTATAATTGCAATGTAAAAAATTGAAACAGGAAATGGATGTGGCGTGGAATGAATGAGCCGCAGCTGAAAGAATATGCAGGTGGACATATTCATATGATCGGAATCGGCGGGTCCAGCATGAGCGGACTTGCTGAGATGCTGATCGATCAGGGATACTCCGTGTCAGGCTCCGACCGGACCGACGGATACCTTATGAACGATGTCCGCCAGAAAGGTGCGACTGTATATATCGGGCATCGTGCCGAGAACGTGGACGGTGCGGACCTGGTGGTCTATACGGCGGCGATCCCCAGAGAAAATCCTGAGCTTCTGGAAGCAAGGAAGCGGGGGATTCCCACTATGGAACGTGCAGAACTGCTGGGGCAGCTCATGCAGGGTTTCCCCTGGGCTATCGGTATTTGCGGTGCACACGGAAAGACTACAACAACTTCCATGCTGTCTCAGATACTGGTTCATGCGGGGATGGATCCGTCGATTCACATCGGTGGGAAACTGGACTTTATCGGTGGTTCAACCCGTGTGGGTCACGGGGATATTTTTCTCGCGGAGGCCTGTGAATTTAACCGGAGCTTCCTGCATATGAACCCGACCATGGAGGTTGTGCTCAATATTGATGCAGATCACCTGGACTGTTATAAGGACCTGGATGAGATTGAAACCACGTTCGGACAGTATATGCAGAAAGTACCGCATGACGGTGTGGTGATCGGACGCGGAACCGATCCGCGCGTTGTACGGCAGATGGCATTGCTGCAGTGCAGAAAGGTGACATTCGGGCTTACAGAAGCCTGTGCATACCATCCCGGGAATCTTCAAGAAGATGCTCAGGGGTATGCTGAATTTGACCTGATGCATGACGATGCGTGTCTGGGGCATGTACAGATGCGGGTCCCGGGAATGTTCAATGTAGAGAATGCACTGGCGGCTCTGAGCGCAGCTGCGGAACTTGGATGTGATACAGCCGGAGCCTGCAGAGCAATCTCAGAATTTCAGGGTGCCCATCGCAGGTTTGAATGCACGGATCAGATTGACGGAGTAGAGATCTTCCATGATTACGGACACAATCCTCAGGAAATGCGCAATGCACTGAGTATCGGCCGAAAGCGTTGCAGAGGAAGACTGATTGCGGTGATGCAGCCGCATACGTATTCACGGGTCCGGACTTTGTTCCAGGATTATCTTACATGCACGGAGATTGCAGACATTACATTGGTGACGGACATCTGTGCGGCGCGGGAAAAGGACCCGGGGGATCTGAACAGCGGGATGCTTGTGGACGGAATGCGTGAGCATGGAATCGAAGCCTACTGGACCCCCACATTTGACGATACCGAACAGTGGCTGCGTGCACACTGGCAGCCAGGGGACCTGGTACTGACCATGGGCTGCGGGGATATCAATCTTCTCAATGTCCAGATCCACCGTCATGAGGAGGAAAAAAAGAAGCAGCATGAGTGATTCCGGCATGGTTCGCCAGATCAATCTGGACACGCTTCGGCACAATATACAGACGCTTCGCGGCAGACTTCCGAGCACGACAAAACTGTTGTGCGTGATCAAGGCGGATGCGTACGGGCATGGTGCGCCCTTTTGTGCACGCAATGCACTGGCAGCCGGTGCAGACTGGCTTGCTGTCGCAACTGCAGCGGAAGGCGTTGAACTGCGCAAATGCGGAATTCAGGCTCCGATTCTGATTCTCGGACCGTCGGATGCCGAAGAAACAGAGCAAAGTGTAAGGAACGGTCTTACCATGACTGTCTGTTCATCCAAAGATGTTGAGAACATCCGTCAGGCAGTGCATGACCTGAACTGTGAGGCATATGTTCATCTGAAACTGGACACGGGAATGCACAGGATAGGTGTCCGGACGCTGGAGGAGAGAAATGATCTGCTGAATCTGATGTTGCAGGAGAAGGGCATCAGACTGACAGGCGCGTTCACGCACTTTGCGGATGCAGACGGTCCGGATGAAGCATATACCAGGAAACAGTTTGAACGTTTTCTGACGCTGACAGATGATTTGAAAGGCACGTTGATCCGTCACTGCAGCAATTCTGCGGCCATGGAGAGATTCATGCCGGAGATGGCGCTGGATATGGTAAGGGCGGGGATCATCATGTACGGGTATCCGCCGGTGCCTACTGATATGGACCTGGAACCTGTGATGGAATGGACGACCTCAGTGACATTCATCAAGGAAATACAGGCCGGGGATGCAGTCAGCTATGGCTGTACTTTCGTAGCGGACCACCCCATGCGGATTGCTACGGTCCGCTGCGGGTATGGGGATGGATACCACCGGGCTGCATCCGGCAGAGCAGAGGTACTGATCCGCGGTCATCGGTGCAGAGTGGTGGGAAGAATCTGCATGGATCAGATGATGGTGGATGTGTCGGATGTTCCGGATGCTGAGATTGGAGACCGGGTAACACTGATCGGGAAAAACGGTCAGCAGATGATTACAGCTGAGGATATTGCCCGCTGGGCGGGTACAATCTCTTATGAAGTTTTGCTTTCCTGTACGGACCGGGTGAAGAAAATCTGGAAGGGTGATCTCTGATGCGGTCTGTCCGGAATACAGAAAGGAAATCATATTCATGCAAAATTCAGGCAAGAAGAAAGCTAAAATTGTCAAGAAGCCTTATCTTACGGGTTCGATAACGGATGGAACCACATTGCGTACTGCACTGATTTTCTGTGGCAGTTTCCTGGTTGTCGGAATCCTTTATCTGATTGTATGCGGCGTCATGATGTTCAATAATCTGCCGCTGCGTATCCTTGTGAATGGTGCCATCCTTGCCGCTACGTTGCTGCTGTTTTATTCAAGCGGGACGTCCCAGGGGACCATTGCAGTCAATCAGGGCGAGATCATGTACCGCCGCAAGGAGAACGGGAATGAAGTCGGCGGTGAGGAACTGAAGCGATCCTATCACCCGTGGAAAGGTCTGGCTACAGGCCTTATGGGCTCACTGCCCCTGATTGTGTTCGCGCTGATTCTTGCCGTGACAGCTCAGCGGCAGATGAGCTCGCTGGGAGCGCTGCCGTCATGGGTATCCGGTATGTCCTCGAGGGAAGAAGTAACGGATGCGGTTTCATACTATATGATCAGTACACCACTGGGACTGACCAGTATTCTGCGGGTTCTGATCCGGATTCTGCTGATGCCGATAGTCAACATGATCGGTTCTGAGAACCCCGAAGGACTTCTTCTTCTGGAACGGCTCAGTCCGTTGATTTTGCTTGCACCTGCGGCAGCTTACGGTTTTGGATATACCCGAGGCGTCCGTGTGCGCACACAGGTGCATACGGACATCGCGGCAAACAAGCGGAAACGCAGCAGGAAATCGAGCAGAACGAAAGCCAAGCGCGTAATAAAGACGAAACAGCCTGAGCAGCTGAACTGACATGAGAATTGTAGCAGGTAAATACCGCTCCCGTGTAATTGAAGCGCCGAAAGGCGAGGATACACGGCCTACACTGGACCGTGTTCGTGAAAATCTTTTCAACATCATACAGAACCGGGTCCCTGGCAGCCGTGTCCTGGACCTGTTTTCAGGCAGTGGTGCCCTGGCGCTGGAGGCTGTCAGTCGTGGTGCCGTGTCTGCGGTGCTGTGTGATATCAGCCGTGAAGCGAACCGGATTGAGAAACAGAATGTAAGAACTCTGGGAGCGGAAACACAGTGTCAGATTTTCTGCATGCCATGGCAGAGCTGTGTCAGACGTCTGGCTGAGACCGGAATGCAGTTTGACGTGATTTTTCTGGATCCGCCATACCGGATGACAGACCTGAGCGAAGTCTGTAGCTGCCTCTTGCCCCTGATGTCTGAACACGCAGTGCTCGTCGTTGAGCACCGGAATGAAACAGAGCCTGTGGTAGATACAGCGCTGGAGAGGTATGACCGGCGCAAGTATGGCTATGTGGGTCTCTCGCTGTACCGCAGAAAGGATCAGGAAGATGGACAATAGCATCAGACGGGGACTGTTTCCGGGCAGTTTTGATCCTGTGACCGTAGGCCATCTTGATCTGATCAGACGTGCATCGCAGCTGGTGGATGAGCTGATCGTTGCCGTGGGATTCAATCCTGAAAAAAATGGCATGTTTCCTATCGAACAGCGCATGGCAATTCTTCAGAAATGCTGTCATGACCTTCCGAATGTACAGATTGACGCATATTCCGGTCTGACTGTCGAATACTGCAGGAAGCATGATATCCATGTGATGTTCCGTGGAGTCCGCAATGCTGGGGATTATGAAGCTGAGTGGAATCTTGCCCAGATCAATCAGCGTCTGGAACCGGGAATTGAAACGGTTCTGCTGCTGAGCAGACCGGATCACAGTATGATTGCTTCTTCAGTGGTACGTGAAGCAGCAGGGCTTGGAAGAAAACTTCATGGATTTGTACCGGATGAAGTCCGGGAGGAGATAGAAGCATATATAGCGGGAAGAACCGCGGGGAGGTAGCAGTATGGCTGATGGGAAAACCATTGAGCGCGCATTGATGGCGCTGGACGATTTCATGACAGCGCTGGAGAATGCGCCTAAAGTCTTTATGCGTTCAGATCAGAAGCAGGTAAGTCTGCGGGAAATGACGGACCGTGCATCTCTGATTCGTCAGTCTCTTCCTGAAGCTGTGGATGAGGCCATGCATATTGTGGATGAACAGGAAACCATTCTGGAAAATGCAAGGAAACAGGCTCAGGACACGGAAAAACAGGCACAGGAAGAAGCAGAATCCATCGTGGCAGATGCCAAGAAAGAACTTGAAGAACTGAAAAGTCAGATCAGTCAGGCTCATGCGGAACTGGACAGAACCCATCAGGAGCAGGAACGTATTGTGCGGCAAAGCGCACAGCGCGCTCAGGATGAAGGAAATATGATTGTCGCGCAGGCGCAGCAGCAGGCCAGACAGATTGTTGCCGGAGCGCAGCAACAGGCACGGGAACTGGTTGAGCAGGAGAGCATACTCCGCAGGGCCCGTGTTGAGGCAAACGAACTTACGGAGAAAACCAATCAGCAGCTGCAGACACTCCGCGGCAATACGTACAGTTATCTGGATGATCTGCTTGGAAAGGCAGAACAGTATATTGGTACTCTGATCCAGGATGTGCATCAGGAACGTGAAAACCTGAATTCCAGACGGTAAAGGCAAAGCTGCCGATTGTATAATGTGTACAAAAACAAACTTGAAACCTTGGACGACCCATCTATTTAATTTCCAAATACTCAACCCCTATAATGTAACCATCACAGCAGCGATGGCTGCATATCAAATCTGACGATTAAGAGGAGGAGTTCCCCATGGCAAGTGTATCTCTGAAGCACATTTACAAGATCTATCAGGGCGGCGTTACTGCAGTTAGCGATTTCTGCCTGGACATCGAAGACAAAGAGTTTATCGTTCTGGTCGGACCTTCTGGTTGTGGTAAATCCACTACTCTGCGTATGGTCGCCGGTCTGGAAGAAATTTCTGATGGCGAACTGTACATCGGCGACCGCCTGATGAACGATGTTGCTCCTAAGGATCGCGACATTGCCATGGTGTTCCAGAACTACGCTCTGTATCCGCATAT
>ODAI013537668.1_pt1 | contig 18081 bp, 35 predicted proteins | sample 1539321 | NCBI WGS metagenome assembly ODAI01 (sample SAMN02144231, study PRJEB22623) | gut metagenome | biome: sheep rumen | host: Ovis aries | place: New Zealand | reverse complement strand
GTGACAAAATCTGGCAAAACTTTGTCTTGATTTAACACATTTACGATTTTTATCGTCATAAATACGTTAAATCAAGAGGAAAAAACCGCTAATTTTTGCCGTCAAAAAACTATTGCTTTCCTTTGCGAAAAAATAAAGGAAAACTTATCAAAAATTCGGTTTATTTATGAAGGTATGTATAGCAGAAAAGCCCAGCGTTGCCGGTGAGATAGCCAAGGTACTGGGTGCAACATCAAGAAAAGACGGCTATTATGAGGGTAACGGCTATCAGGTGACCTGGACTTTCGGACACCTGTGTACGCTGAAGTTGCCAGGAGAGTATTATGCTGACTGGAAGAAATGGTCGCTCAGCAACCTCCCCATGAATCCTCCCCGTTATGAAGTCCGTCTGATCGACGATGCCGGTGTCAGGAAGCAGTTCAAGATTATAGAAAAGCTCTACCAGAAGGCCGATGTCATCATCAACTGTGGTGATGCCGGACAGGAAGGAGAGCTGATCCAGCGTTGGGTCATGGTGCTGGCAGGCGTCCGCTGCCCCGTCCAGCGTCTCTGGATTTCCTCGCTCACCGAGGAAGCCATCCGAGAAGGCTTTAACAATCTCCAGCCCCAGAAGAAATATGACAGCCTCTATGCCGCAGGCCAGGCCCGTGCTGAAGGTGACTGGCTCTTAGGTATGAACTGTTCCCAGCTCTATACCTTAAAGTATGGAGGGAACCAGCAGACACTCAGTATAGGTCGCGTTCAGACTCCCACCCTGGCTATGATCGTTGACAGGGATAATCAGATAGAGAATTTCCAGCCGGAACCCTATTGGGTGCTGACTACCAAGTACCGTGGTGCCGTCTTCAGCAGTACCAAGGGTCATATGACCAGCCAGGCAGAGGGTCAGCAGCTCCTTCAACGTGTCAAGGGTGCCTCCTTCAGTATTACCGATGTGAGACAGAAACAGGGACGCGAGTCCGCTCCACAGCTCTACGACCTCACCAGCTTACAGGTGGACTGTAACAGGAAGTTTGGGATGAGTGCAGAGAAGACGCTGAGTACTATCCAGGCACTCTATGAAAAGAAGCTTACCACTTATCCAAGGGTTGACACCAAGTATCTCCCCGATGATGTCTATCCAAAGATTCGCTGGATTATGGGAAACCTTAAAGGCTATGAACAATTTGCCGAGCCTTTTGTGCATGGCAGCCAGATTCCCCAGCCTCGCAGGGTCTTCGACAACAGCAAGGTTACCGACCACCATGCCATCATCCCTACTGGCGATCATAGCCGCCTTGCCGATATCAACAGCTACGAGCAGAAGGTCTATGACCTGATAGTCCGTCGCTTCCTCGCTGTTTTCTATCCCGACTGTGAGTACGCCACCACCACTGTTATGGGACGTGCCGCCGATGTTGACTTCAAGGCATCAGGCAAGACCATCCTGAAGCCAGGCTGGCGCACTATATATAATAAGGTGGAAACCGAGGAAGAGGAAAAGGAACCGACACCAGAGGGAGAGAATGACACCTTACCGAGATTTACCATTGGTGAGAATGGCAGTCATCTGTCTGAGCTGACTCAGAAGATGACAACACCCCCGAAGCGCTATACGGAGGCTACCTTACTACAGGCTATGGAAACCGCTGGAAAGTTTGTAGAGGATGAAACGCTCAGGGAGGCTATGAAGGAGAATGGCATCGGGCGTCCATCGAGCCGTGCCAGCATCATTGAAACCCTGTTGAAGAGAGGTTATATCCGTCGTGAGAAGAAAAACCTTATCAGTAATCCGACTGGACGTGACCTTATTAGGATCATCAAGGCCAAGATGTTGAAAAGCCCAGAGCTGACAGGTCAGTGGGAAAAGAAGCTCCGCGACATAGAGAAGGGAACCTTCACCCTGGATGCTTTCATGGACGAGTTGTATGATCAGCTTGTCAGCATCATCAAGGAAGTCACCAGTGACCAGTCCGGACAACGTGTTTCCTCCTATGTTGCTCCAGCGAGTAATAGCAGCTATTCACGCAAGAGTTCGTCATCGTCATCCTCGACGCGCAAATCTTCTGGCAGCAGCCACCGTAGCACGTCACGCTCCAAGACTGCCAAGGTAGGTGACCGTTGTCCTCTATGCGGTAAAGGCTATGTCAGAAAAGGCCCTTATGGTATTTACTGCAGTGAATACAAGAACGGCTGTAAGTACCGAGGATAGACATTTTCCCTGTTTAGGAATTTTAAGACGAGGGTTAAAATCCCTTTTATGACATGGAATAGAGACAGAGCATCAAATATTCAATATAAGCGTATGAGAAAATCTATATTTATAGTGTCCATGACAGTCCTTTTCCTTCTGGGATGCAAGGAGTCCAAGAAACCGGCAAAGGATTATATTCAGGAGTCCACCGAGAAGCTTTTGTCTATTGATGACATCTGTAAGGTGGAGGATATTATCGCCGACAGTTCCCTGATGAATGCTCAGGGAGATACTGTCTGGCGTAAGGTTAACGATCAGCTTATCCGTATTAAGATGGGCGATAAATACTATCTGCGTAAGGAAACCAAGGATGGTTCCGTCACGAATTACACATACAGGTATGATTGAAAAGTATAATGTCATGAACAAAGAAAATGAGAAACGTAACGGCGTACAATATGGAGGGAAGGATTTTGATGAGCTGACAGAGCTATTGAAAGATCCTCTTCTCCGTGACATGATACCCAAGAAGCACCGTAAGCGTCGCAACCAGCAGGTGCTATGGTGTATCAAGGAGTTTGTGAAGATTATCAATCACCGGCAGACGGTCCAGCAGTCACATCTTGATTTTCCTCCTGGAGAATTACAAGACCTGCATAACGAGGTAGAGCGTCTGAAGGGTGTCACCGATGAACTTTCCAAGACCTTAGAGGCTACTAAGAAAAAGAAGTGCAAGTGGTGGCCTCTATAAAAAAGGAGATCAGACTATGAGAAGTAAGGTATTCATAGCAGCGTTATTATGCTGTATGTCTTTCATTTATGCCACTCCACCCGCGACTGGAGATAGTGATGATAACAAAGTTTTTCCCGTCATCAACTGCCAGCCGAAATTTCCTGGAGGCTCAGCAGCTCTTGTCAGTTGGATTAAGAGTAACCTGCGTTATCCCGTCCTCGCTGAGGAACAACGGATAGAAGGAGATGTAGTATGTGTCTTCTGGATAGAGAAAGACGGCTCAGTCAAGAATACCTATGTGATAAGATCCTCTCACGAGCTGTTATCCATGGAGGCCTTACGAGTATTGAAGTTCATGCCCAGATGGCTTCCTGGTCGTGAGAATGGGCAAGCCATCAGGGTACGTTATACTATACCTTTTACTTTCCGTCTTGTATCGGATAGTATATGTAATAAACAAAGGAATAAAAGATAAAGAAATGATTTTATTATGAAAAAAGCTTTATTATCAATTTTACTGTTACTTCCAGCAGTAGTTTTTGGGCAAAAGGATGTTACTACTTTTCTGGGTATTCCTGTTGACGGATCAAAAAATTCAATGATACAATCATTGAAAAGTAAAGGATTTGTTTATAAAAATAACGAATACCTAACGGGAGAATTTAATGGATGTGATGTCGAAGTGAGAGTTATGACAAATAATAACAAAGTTTGGCGAATAGCCATATCTGATATTCACTCACAAAATGAGACCGATATAAAGATTCGATTTAACAAGTTGGTCTCTCAATTTTCTAAGAACCCTAAATATATAGCGGCTAACTTTGAAGATGCAAATTCTTACTTACTTTCTAATGAAGAAGAAATTGGTTATGGCATAAATATTTATCATAAAAGATACGAGGCTTCTTTTTATCAGCAGCCTGATATTTCTTTAATTGACACCCTGGAAATACAAAATGAAATAAGACTGAAGATACAAAATAAGTTTGGTGAACGTAGAATACAAAAACCAGATGATGAAGTTCAACAAGAGGCTAAAAAGGAAGCTATACGTTATTTTTTTAGTTTAGTAGATAAGAAATCTGTCTGGTTTATGATTTCCAAAGAAAGGCATGACAGATTTTATATAACGATGTTCTACGATAACGAGTATAATCATTCTGATGGCGAGGATTTGTAATGAAACGAAATTAGAAAACCCGCCTGAGAATTTCAGACGGGCCACTTACGCAACGAATATATTATAACTTACAACAAATATCAGTCCAGATACTCGCTATGTGCCTTCTCTTCCTGGTTGAGAGACCACTCCATGAAGGTCTTGGCACTCTTCTCGTCCTGTTGTAATCCTCGCTCCTGACAGTAGTCTATATACTGCTGTTTTATCTGCTCAGACTGGTGATACACATAGTCGAGTGTCGTTATTTCACCGTTATGAAGCATCGGCTTCAAGGTGTCGTCATTATAAAATCCTTCCAGTTTAACCATAACCTTAATATATTAAATATCATATTTATTACCGGTGAAAAGTTTACCTCCCACTATTATAGAGATTACCCGTTAAGGGCATCCGTCAGCGATTACAGGATATGTTTAACGGTTTAAAGCCCACCAGTTAGCATCCTCCCAGTAACGCTCCCTTCTACGGTGCTCACGATTTCTGCGATCGCGGGCCTTATTACGGTTTTTCTTGGCAGTGTTATTATCCCCACCGAGCCAACCGCAAAGAAGCAGACCTAAAAGTATCAGTTCCATAATAGTGTTATTTAGAGATTAAACAATTCACGTTGTATTATGCATAAGATTTACTTAATTACGAGAGGTTAGACATTTACGTCCTTGAAATACATTCATTATATCAATCCGGCAAGCCATAAACGATATTGACACCTCCCTTGTAGTAACTGAGTGTAATGACTACCTGTTTACCGCCGATAGTTACAGTAGCATAATAGCCGTATTGACTGGCATCTGATGGGTCATCCACTCGCGTCATGGTCGCACCGTACCTCTTCTCAATCTCAGCCTTAAAAGCCAGTGCCTTGCTTTCGCTACCGGTATAGGCCACCGTCACCATGTGTAACTTCGATTCGATAAAGATATAGTTCATCACTGTCATCGTCTGAATGTTCGTATAGAGTAGAACGGCCTCGTTACTGTGCTCGCTAAGTTCCCAGTTAGAGCCGGACATATATTCCCTCACATGATTCAGAGAACTTCCGAAGTCCAGGCAAGGTTCCACGTATTCTGTACTACCCATCGGTCCTGTAGGCACCTGGGGTGTTCCGTCATCATCACTGTCACCGCCACAGGCTGTGAATGTCATTGATACTACGGCTATCATAGCCAGGAACATCACCTTATATAAAAAATTCCGTTTCATAATTGTCAGTTATTAAGTTATTACTATGTTTATTTTCAAGTTATATCTATTTTACACTAAAGGTAGACATCTGAGAGAAATTCGTATTCACTGCATATTCTCCAGCTTCAGCATTGTCGATTACAACAATATAGCTACTGTTACCGTATTTTTCTGCCGTGAATTGAACGTTATTATAACTCAGCGTAGTATTAGAGCCACCCATCAGACTATAATCACCCATCGGGAAGGTACGTGTCTTTTTCTCTACATCGAGTTTCATAATCCCGAATACCTGTCTTGGATCTGCATCGTTAGAAGCTGCTCTAATAATAAGCGTTATAGTACCACTCTGAACAGATACCGGAGCCTCCTTACCTTTAAGAGTTAGTTTTACCTTAGTCTTGTCAAGTAAACCACTGCCAGGAACAGGTATCATACCCCACTTTGACGACTTGGTTTTAATAGAAGCCGTTTCCTTCTGCAGTAAGGTTGTTGTACAATCTGCATTAACAACTGCTACCTGACCTACGTATTCAGGTTCTGGCGCTGTTACCTGACCGAATGAGATGTTAGCTACAAACATCGTCACGATTAAAATCATTAACTTTTTCATAATCTTCAAACTTTAATTGTTATTATTATCTATTTCTACTGCAAATATACACACTTTCTATGAGATTTAAAAGGGAAAATCCCTACTTTAAGGTAGGAAAAACCCTATTATTTATACATCTCAAAAGGAGTAATATATACACCCGTTTCTCGCCCGAAACACCTTTATCTGCTGCAAAATTACAAAATTTTATTGAAACCACCAAATTTTTTCATAAAATATTTCCGTATTTCAGAAAATATTTATATCTTTGCACCAAAATAAAGAGAAATACGTAAATATGTATATAAAATAATAAGGTAATACAGAAACCCCTGTATACGCCCCAAAAATAAAACAAATATGAGTAAAAAAGTCATTCTGCCGATATTATCCGGTTCTTTTCTATCCGACGGTAGTCCAAAAGGACTCGCCACTGGTGAGAATACAACAATTTTCGGTAGTCATCTACCATCTCATTCTTCACTTATTACAAGTAGAAGATATTATTATGTATTAGGTGATTCAGATCCGCCTACATATTTATCTCGGTTAGTAAATATCATTCAGTTTAAGGATGATATTAAGGAGCTGGTAAGAAGCATTACAAGTCACCGTCCCCTTATACGTCTAATAAATAAATAAGGTACACGCGCACAGTATATATAATATAATAACAATATAATATGGAAAAGTTAAACTATACTTCAAGGAACAAGCAGCCGTATAAGCATATCTCCACCTTCCTCGCCCCAGAAGGATCATTTTATGTATCAACATTATCTCCCTATTGGTTTATTTTTCCTGTGATGTATATCACCGTTTGGAAAGACCCTAAAGGTTTCCTTCATACCATACCAGTATGGGAAGAAGAGATTAACACAGCCGAAAGTGAATTAGAAGGGGAAATGCAGGTTTTCGTTGAAAACCGTATCAACGAGAACAGAAGTCTGGAGCGTTGCTTAACGTGCAAGCGTTTTCTCGAACTCTGCAAAGATTTCAGCTCAGAGGAGATAAGTGGTCATATGGATGAGATAGCCGACTATGTTTTCACTGGAGAGGTCAAGACCACCCCAGAACTACGTAACTATTTTAAGGACGGAGAATGGGGAAACCTAAAAACGATGGAGAATGACGGTTCTCTTTACACTGGTTGGGAAGAGACGTTAAATAAGGAAGGTTCACTTAAAAAAGAAGAAAAGGAGGAAAAATGAATAAGGAAGAGTTATCCAGGCAGTATGCCGACCAGAAGGTGGAAGAACGAGGTGAATATACCAATTGTGATTTTCACCGCCGTAAGAGTCTAACAAAGTTCGATGGTTATGACATCGAGCAGGCTTTTGAAGACGGTTTAATTGAAAGAGACAAGCATCTATGGAAGGATGCCCAAGGCGACGATCTCCCGGAGATAGATAGAGAGGTTATTGCTCTCATTGACTATGCTGGTAACGGATATTACAAGGTTGTATTCGCCCATCGTCCAGATCCAGAAAGAAAGGTTTCTACCAGCCTTCTCACCGGCAAGAAAAGCTACATCCAGGCCAAGACTTATGACAAAGGAGGTTGGAACCAGTCCCATGTTAAGTTTTGGATGGATATTAACCTTCCAGAATTTAAAGAACAAAGAAAGAACAATTCTCTTGAAAACTCTGAAAGAGAATTAATTATTGGTGGTACAAAGGTTGGAAAATCATGGAGAAACAACCCTGAAATTATTTCTCAAAAAGATGATTTCGGATGTGAACTTTTACAAGAAGAGGTTGAAAAGTATCTCGACAACAATAATATAAAAGTTGTAAGTGGTATTAGTATCTTTGATTTTGCCCGTCATATTATCAATTGGCAGCGCAAGCAGATAATGAATAGTGCTATAGATGGATATATTGACCAGGTAGAATATCCAGGTTCAACTTTGATACAACTATCAGAAAATCCAAAGGATTTAGAGAACGGTGACGATGTTAAAGTTATTATAATAAAAAATAAGGAGAAATAAGCATGAATAAAAAGTTTGAAACAAAGAAAACATATATAAGAATGTTTTCTTCCGGCGTTATTATAGCTATTTTAGGAGGATGTGTTCTTCTCGGAATAAAATTATATGAAGCCTTTGAAATAGGATTAAAACACGGTATAGTTGTGTCTGCCACAACGATGCTTACTATAGGATTGGGTTTAGCTGCACTATCTCTTATATTCAGTTATATGGAAATAAGTTTTGAAGATAATGAAAATAGTTATGAAAAAGGATAAGCGCAACAAGGTTAAAAATTGGCCTGATAAGAAAGAGGTAAAGCAAGATATATTGCTTAATTCTAAGATGGATAAGGAAATTCCTTACCCAGAAAAGTTGAATATTGTCAAAGACCATTTAAGGTCAGATATTTTTTGTTTAAACAACATTGGGCAAGCTTATATGACAGTTGTTAAAAATCCAGACGAGAATAGTGTCACTTATATACGAGAGGATTTATTTCCTAAGTGTAAGGATTATCCAGAGGCTGAGATTATCAACGATTTAAAGGAAGAAATACTTATTTGGAAAGATCAAGTAGAATCCTGTCAAGCTGGTCGAAAGGCTATTAAGATAGTGATATTAGATAGACTCTCAAAGTTTTATGTTATGATAGTTTTTATCATTGCGTTTTTATGGGCCGTGCCTGCGATTTTTAATGCAGCCATGGGAAAATTCCCAGAAAACAATCCTGTGTTTTTAATCTCTTCAATATGTGTTGCTTTAGCATCTATTGCTTTAGGATATCTATATATAAACGAAAAGAAACATTACGAGGATATATTATGATTGAGAAAGAATTACAGAGAGCCATCCGTGAGGTGGTCAAGGCAAAGTATCTCGGGCGAAAAATTAAGTTTAAGACGTCCGGAGGTGAGGGTGAGACCTTTAAGGTCAAGGCCTATAAGATACACAGTCGTAAGTCCATCGGCATAGAAAAGGATGAGTATGAGGACTTCGGAGTTGATGAAGACGTCATCAAGTTCGTGTATGTAGAGTTCTGGGATGCTGAAAATCCATACGATGCCATGGGATGTGTAGCTTGTATTTTCACCCTCAATGCCAAGGGTCAGGTTGGTACCTGTGACGGTCCTTATGGATTTGAGTACACTGTTGCCTATGATACCGCCATTGAAATGGTTGATCAGATCATGGAGGAGTATAAAAGGATGACTACCGCCGTCAGGTACAAGTGTATCAAGACAGACACCTATACCGGTATTTTTGAAGGAGAAACCTAAGAGCTTTCGCCTCATTATGATGGTGTTGCCCAGAAGGTAAAAGGAAAGATCATTGCCAACGGCACCGACCTTTCACGCCTGGGTATTATTATTCCGACTGATGTAGTGGATATTTATTTCAAGAAAGTAAAAGAATAAAATACGGTAACAATGCCAAAAGCTGTCAAGATAAGTGAGGTTTCCGTTCTCTGTCAGAATTGCACCAAGGTCAAGGAATGTCTGAAAGACAGATTGAAAGTTATCTTTATGGCCAGCGCCACCTACTGTACGCGCTTTGATAGCAAAGACAAGACTCCTCGTCTATTTCCCTTACTTCAGCCTTATGAGGTTGAATGTCAGGATGCCGAGTTTATCTATCATAAAAACAAAAAATATGAAAAGAATACCCTTTGATTTACAGTACCGTCCTCAGATAGAGTCTGGGGAGTACAGGGTTGTCACTGATATGGGAGAACCCGTCGAGATCGTTAAGTGGAACTGTCGTGGCCGGTGTCCTATTCTCGCTGTCATTGATGACGGTGATACCGATGATAGCTGCTTCTACAAGGCTGATGGTGTCAGTCTCAACGGAGCCGACTCCCTGTTTATTCTCATAAATGAATCAGACCCTACCGAGTTTGAAAAATCTCTTGCTGATATCCTGATGTATAGAGAATACGAAGGAAGTACAGAGACGGAGGATGATATAGAAAAAGGGATGATTCCCTTTATTACTGCTGCTAAGGAATATGCTCCTCGTCTTTTGGAAATAGCTCGTAAGGAGTTCGTGAAGTCAGATACAACAGATGATTTAACATGGGAAGACATGTTGATTATTCATAAACATATCAAAGATTCTATGAATAAGTTTCTTTATGCCTTTCAAACTCCTGGAGGACAGAAAAAGGTATATGAAGACGTATTAAGGAGGTTTAAAGAATCGAAAGGAAATAAGACATGAAGAAAGTGATACAAACAAAAGATAAGGAGGACTGAATATGACTGCTACAGGAGCACGGCATTTAAAGGATATTACTGACAACGAGCTTGCCACGCTTGTCGAGCTATCAGGTATGTATGGCGTCAAGCAGTTCTGGAGTGATATCAAAATTACTGAAATCGATCGTCTTATGTTCGATAATACCATCTGTATTGACTATGAGCAGACCCGTATCAGGGACGGCGAGGTAGCTACAGCTACGATGTTTTTCAATTATAATGAACTGTCGTATCACGTCGCCCATCACTACCCTTATGAGCGAATGAGCGAAAGCCATTCCGTCTGCGAGAGTACACAGATGTTTTTATGGCTTTTAGCACAGGACTTCAACGTTCTTGAATTGTTGACACACGCACCTGTTGATCCGAGAGGCAGCATTTCAAGTTTTACCTGCGGATATATTGTCGGTGTCAGGCACACAGACTGGTTTGACTTTGAGCATGCCAAGTATTTTGGTTCCGATGAAAAGAAAAATGCTCAGGACTACCTTGAAAAAGAGAAGTCCGAAGGAAAACGTTATCGTTTATATAGACTCATTGATGAAAATTTAAAACCCGAAAAGATATAAAGGTATACAATGACAAGAAAAACAGAAAAAGGAAGAAATGGCTCAACTGGGGTCAGATGACCGAGGAAGAGCAGAGTGAATTTTTTCCGGCTTTCTCACCAGAAATAAATTATTAACGTTTTAAATAGTAAGTTTTATGAAACAGACGAAGATTATCTCATTTGTCAATCACAAGGGCGGTGTTGGTAAAACCACGACGACCGCCAGTGTTGGCAGTTACTTAGCTCAGAAGGGCTATCATGTGTTACTTGCTGACCTGGATGCCCAGGCCAATCTTACTCTGAGTCTCTTGAAGCATCCGACGGATGAAACCATCTACGATGCCCTTACCGGTAAAGGTGAGCTTCCTATCATCTCCATCACGGAAAACTTGTCACTTATCCCTGCCTCTGAGATGCTGGCCATGGTCGACATCGAGCTGGCTGGTGCAATCAGTAGAGAGAAGATTTTGGACGGTCTGCTTAAACCGATCAAGTATAACTATGATTTCATTCTGCTTGACTGTCCCCCTTCCCTGGGTCTTATTACCCTGAATGCCATCACTGCCTGTACTGATGTCATTGTGCCGTTGATAGCCGAGGTGTTGCCGTTCAACGGTCTGAAGATGACTAACAATTTCGTAAAGCTCATCCATAACCGGCTCAATAACGCCGCACATATCAGTGGTATTCTCATTACCCGTTGGGAGAGCACCAACCTCAGTAAGACTATTGAGTCCGATTTACGTAAGACTGTCGGAAATTTGGTTTTTGCGACTAAGATCCGTAAGAACGTCAGCGTCGCCGAGGCACCTCTGGAGCATAGGAACATTGTAGAGTATGCGCCTAAGAGCAATGGTGCTGCCGACTATCGCGCCTTTACGGAAGAGTTATTGGTTAAGTTAGGACTAAATAGTATCAAGCCATGAGTATGTATGCGTTGATTATCATCGCCGTCCTTTTAGGATGTGTTATAGGCTGTTGCCTTTGGGTAATGAGTAATGGCTCCCGTTTTTCGCAAAGCGTCGTGCTGGTAGCAGGTGGTATGCTTATTGCATGTCTCATGGGGTTCCTTATATTATTGGTCAGTTCTCCGATTTATAATAAAGACAAGACCTACGTCTACGACTCTGATGGAGAGTGTTATGAAGTGATAGAAATTGAAGGTTCCCCGTATTTAAAGGGGCGCTTTGGAACCATTTCCCCCTATATTCAACAGCAAAAGGAGTAATTTTTCAATAAATATTTCCGTATTTCAGAAAATATTGATATCTTTGCAGTCAAATTTAAATATGAACAGTTATGCCAAAAAAGAATTTCGATACCAGCGACTTGCTGGAAGGTCTCACTGGAGGTACACAGGCTCCCATAGCAGAGGAACATGTTTCCCCGGCAGCTTCACCGGCAAGAGGAACTTCCCGTCGTGGTCGTAAGCCGATGGGAGCCGAGGAAGAGCGTATTTCTTCCATCGTCAAGTGTGAGCTTTATAACAAGTGTAAGGCTATTGCCAATATCGAGAACATTCCCATCAAGGATGTTATCAATAAGGCGTTGGAACTTGTTGTAGCAGCCTACGAAGAGAAGCATGGCCCTGTTAAGGTTAAGCGTAGTCGCAAGCCAGGCGACATCAACGAGATCTTTGACTAAAGTGTATGATTGACGAGCACTGTGGCTATCATCATAATGGCTATTGCCTGAAAGGCCTGCCTGGTACTCCTTGTGAGTTACGGGGATGTGTGGCCCACACTTCAGATGATGTCGGTTATTTAAATCCACACTCTTCTGACGAGCTGATCAAAATCAATGAGAAATTAGAAAGAAAAGTTCTTGATGCTCTGGTTATTCCTGATTTCCCGCTTAATATAATAACAAGCCCCTGCCAGTCTTGACAGGGGTTTATTATTTGCTGTGTATGGTCTTTATGAACTCTTGTTCATCGTGCTGGTTTATTTCATCCAGTTGTCAATGGAGAGTTTGCCGCTGCTTTCCCCTACTCCGCTGACCTTCTCGGCATAGATCTTCTCACATCCGGCATCGGTAAGGTATGCCTTCAGGTAGGTAGTGTAATAGTTTGCGTCCATCTATCCTATAATTTTGAAAACTAAATCTTGTTTATTTTTAGATGGCTTGCCGTCCTTGTCAAGTAGATATTCCGGAAACGCCTCGGCCATCCATATAAAGTTGTAGACATTGTTTTTCCGCATCCTATCTGACAAACACACATACACATCGACATCATCCCAGGACTTATCGTAGTCCTTCACGTCATATTCTATCAATAGCTCCTGCAGATGTCTCTTAATCCACTCGTCACGCAATATGAGTAATTCATTTTCGATGTACATACTGATTTCATAGGCTACGTTGTTGAAGTCTATCCCATGTCCGAGACGAAACGTAACCCGACTGTTCCCAGAGTATGCCAACAGAACCTCGCTATCAGTCTTACAGATATCACCGATGGTTTTGCCATAGATGGGGTTTACCTCGCCCAACGTCTCACCGAATTTGTTTACCGTCGGCTTGTACTCATACGCCTGTTGTTGTTTCCACTTGTTTATACCCTTGCGAATAAGGGACTGTATTTTTTCCTTTGCTCCCTGCTTTTGCAGGAAATTGTAATACGATTGTTTTACGTTCATTCTTACTTTTCTTTGTTTGTATTAACACTTCTTTATTATCTAATCATCTTTATCATCAATTAACCTGTATACATGCATGAAGTCATAGCCTTCCTGATGGGCATTCTTGAATGTCACAGCATCATCCAGGTCTTCAGGACCGAAAAATTTTGCTCCTTCTAACTCGATATCGCCACAACTTCCATTTGCAACCAAGAAACCCATTGTGAGATAAGTGTCAGCGGTTCTTGGAATGATCCTTGCATAAACCAGTGGTTCAAGAACGTTGAAGTCTTGTGCCATCAACCATAGGAACATCTGGGTATTATTACAAATGGAAGTCCTGTCCGACATTCTTGAATAGGGTTCACGGAACGATGCCCAGTAAGAAAGATTGCCATAGTCGAAGTGTAAGGTTGCGGAAGATTCCAATCCGTCCGACAGTCTTTTCTGGCCGTAGTGTATTGTAATAGAATTCCTGAACATTGTCCTGTTTATCCGAGTGATTTTTGGTTCACCCCAAAACTCCTTTGCCCCGTATAAGTGGGAAATCTCCAGAATCATTGCCAATTCGTCATCGGTAATATCCTTCAGATGTCTTGTGCCTGTCGTTATCATTACTCTCTCATTTATAATCCTAAATTTATTCTCAACTGCTCGGTGAGCTTATCAAATTTCTCCAGGGCTTTTGCCTTATCCGTAAACCTTCCGGCTAAATGTTCGTCAATGTCGATGGATGGGTGTATTGTGATATTATCATTATGAATATATAAACCGACAAGTGTTTTGCCATTTGTTCCGGTTCCTGTGGTACCTAAACAGCTGCAACATAATACCACATCCACCTGATCAGACATCACGTAGTTTGCTCTGGTGATTACCTCGTTAATGCGATAAACACTGTCCGGGTCGGTTTCCTTCGTGAAGAATTTGCCGACCAGGTGGGCGTACCGCTCAGCGGTAATCTTCTCTATTACCTTTGCACGTTGTTTCTTGCTGCTGAACAGACGACGGATAAGCGCCTGCTCATGCTCAATGGCCTTTATATACTCTTGATGGTTCATATATACTCATTATATAACTATTAAATTATTACTTTTTACAAACCAGCGGGTTGTCGTGATCACAGGCGAACCGAAGAACTTCTATCTCTGCAGGGGATAGATTCTCCAGCTCATCGGCTATCTGCCGGAAGTCAGACTTCTTTTTCTTTATGTTATTATAGTTCATTTACTTTTCATTATATATTCTAATCCCAACTTCGCTATGAAAATCCTCTGCCAGATGATCTATGAAATCCTTGTTGGAATATCCTCCCTTCATTTCTTTCATTTCCTGTCGCACCCACTTGGGCGGAAGGTTTCTATAAATGACGATTATATTCAGAATAATAGCAAGGGCATTTAGTGCGGCGCCACCATAGGAACCCCCTATAAGGCAATAAATACTTGTAGCCAAGCAGAATACTATTAATATCAATTGCATTCTGTTCTCATTCCAGAACGAATACTTCTCGATTGTGATGTAATTTCCCAAATTGTTATTTTCTTCCATAGTCTCTTAGCCGTTACCTTTTATCATTGTCTTCAGTTTCTCTTCCCAGTCTGATGAGCAGTTGTCATACTGTATATATCCGATGCAGTAGTCATATTGTTCTGTAATATGACGGAAGTAGTCTTCCTTGGTGTTTCCGTCGTACTGTGAGCAGATGATACACCGAGGTCTCTTCTGTGGAGGTATCTCTTCTATTTCTTCCAGGATATTCCGTGCCATGTCCGGCTGGATGTCATACGGTCTGTCCTCATAGTATGGAAGGCTGTTGTCAAGGATGACAACATCAAATTCCCCTTTGTAGGCCTTACGTAGTCCTGAGCTGTAAGCTGCCGCTGTCGTGACATCCGCATCGGGAAAGTTTTCTTTCAGGAAACGCTCGATATCCTTGCGTTTCAGTTCACTGTCTTCAATAATCAGGATCTTCATGTTATATTGGATTTAATTATTATTGTGTCATCAGGTCTGCATTCTCGTGGATGTTTCCAGCTACTACCGACTGAACTTTTTTCCGGTGCATCCAGGCAAAGGCTTCATAGGAGAAGTAATCCTCCTCACCCTCCATTCTGGCGTTATAGTCTATATCATCCATGATGCCGAAGCAACCATTTTTCGGGTTCCAGCCTACCAGGTCATAGCTGCTGCCGTTATCCTTGAAGAGCGTATGAAGGATGTCGCCTTCAAAGATAGGCTGTGGCTCTGTGCTATTGTCATAGAAGCCGGTAAACATTCCTAATGTCTTCGGATCGATTTCCCATACCATTTTCCCTGAACGGATGAAATGTTTGATCTCTCCACCGCACAGGTCTTGATAGTAGAAGCCCTGTACCCATCCGTTTTCAGGATTTGTTTTCGGGTCATGGTGTAGCACCTTTGCCCGGAACCAGTATCTCTCTGTGATTCTATTCATATTATAAATACAATTTTTGATGAAAATTATATGCTGAAAAATACAACATTTTGAGAAAATTATATAGTGTAGCTTATTACTCTTACGCCCAGTCCTTTTATCTTGGCTATGTTTATCATATTCTTCGTGCCTTTGCTCTGGCCATCCCAGAAGGCTATCAGGGCATCGGCGCTGTTCGCCATCTGAGCGTTACGGATGGGGCCAGCCGCCCTGCCGTGTGTATTCCAGTCAGCCGGATATTGTTCGATGGTATAACCCTTCTCACGGGCATACTGCTCACCCAAGCTGTCAGCCCCTTTGGCTGCTCCAGACACGACAATGATACGGTGTGTAGTGGTTTTTTCTGCCAGGATGTTGTCACATTTGGCTTTCAGCAGTGAATAGTCGTTGAAGTCACGACCGCCAGCTATGATGACGCGGAAATATTCCATACCAGATCTCTTTACCATTCTACATGATATTGCTCCCATAAGGCTTCCCTGACCAGGTCAGCCGTCTTCTTGCCGCAATTCCGGTATTTCTTAAAGTTGTTGTAGCCAACGTCCATAAGCTGCTGGATATTTTTGATCCCAGCATTGCTGCAGACGTTCAAGTATTTTGTTTGCAGCCCACCTTGGGCTATTATCAGGGAATCTACAGGTGTATATGCCAGCTCATTATTCTCTTTGCAAAACTCCTCCAAAGAGCTGATGATTTCCCTGGCTTCAGCAACGATTTTCTGTAGTCGTCCGAGTTTCTGATTAACTTCTTCCTTATTCATATCTGATTGTTTTTAGAAAGTGGACGCTGATTTCACTGGCTCAGCGTCCGAGGCCTCGATAGACATTCTACTGTAAGTAGGTGTTCTTAGAAGGGAAGATCATCGGTACCCTCACCACCTGCCGGTGCCTCGAAAGGCATCTGAGGTGTGTTGTTAACATCCTCCTCAGAGACAGGAGGCGGTGTACTATTTTTCTGTTCACCGTTCTGTTCATCCCTCTTCTTGCCGACTGGTGGAAATTCCACACGGAAGGCGTTCACCACCAACTGAAGCTGTGGCTTGCCATCCTTATCCTCATAGATGTTATGCTTTACCAGTTCGCCGACAACTTCCAGGAGTCTGCCTTTCTTCCAGTACTGAGCCAGTTTCAGTGCTCTTGGGAAGCTGGCATAGACTTTGTACCATCGTGTCAGGGTTTCTCCCTTGGAATAATAAGACTCTGCGACATTCAATGCCACATACTGTTCACCTGATGCGCCTGTTAAGATCTCGGCATCCTTGCCACAACGGCCTAAAAAACTTCCACTAAACATATTCTTGTTTTTTTAAGTTATTACTCTGCGAAATTATTACTATTTATCTGACTTTCAGAATATTCTCAAAACTTTGTCTTGATTTAACTCATTTAAGACCGTTTTTTGTCAGAAATTGGTTGTAAAGTTGTAGTTAAACACTGCCCAGGCTGTTGCCAGGCCTTCCAGAATCAGGATGATGTCTGAGATGAGCGGATGTTTGTCCAGCCACTTGAAAACTGGTGCCACGAACCATAGTTCCCTGTAGATTGCGTTGTTGTTATTCATTTGACGAAAGTTTTTTGTGGGAGTTGGTTAGGCTCCCGTTACCTTTATAAATACTATGCTGCCTTTTTGAAGGTATGTACTGCTGAGTAGCAGTCGCTACCATCCTCTTCAGTGATTTCCTCGTTGGTCTCGATGAAGCCTTTCTGCTCCATGAGGTAGCGTAGATAGCCATGTTCGTGTTTCCAGTCGCCCCATTCGATACTGACCTCCACCTGGTTATCGTAGGTGTTGATGTCACCATAGAGGTTACCTTCCTTTAGGATATCTGCCACCTCGCTGTAGAGATCCTTTTCTGGAGTTTCTGTTGTCTTAGTCTCAGTGAAAGTGATTTCCTTCCATGTGTAATGGTCGCAATAATAGTACTTGCCGTCCATTTCCACAATATCTGATACGCTGACGCTATGACCTGTAAAGTCAGCAGGCTTTTTTCCCTGGAACTTCGAGAAGATACGATTCAGCATTACCATTATATCGCCATCCTCTATCTCGCCGGTATAAACCTTTTGATAGATGTCGAGGGTCAGTTGGCTACGTAGGTTGTATTCCTCCAGCTCTTCCAGTCCGGAAAATTTGATGCCACGAGCAACCTGTGAGTCGTTCTTGATCTGATAGATATTATATTTCTTCATATTCTTTGTGGCTGTTTATATCGCGCCGCCTCCGCTGTTTGTTTATTGTCAGATATCAGAAGCACAGTCCTACGTTCTGTATGCCGTACATGCACTTCTCTGCCTTCTCCAGTAATGTCTTTGTACCGAAGCCCTTGTAGTAAAGCTTGTAGATACGCTCCAGT
>ODAI013861528.1_pt1 | contig 18082 bp, 14 predicted proteins | sample 1539321 | NCBI WGS metagenome assembly ODAI01 (sample SAMN02144231, study PRJEB22623) | gut metagenome | biome: sheep rumen | host: Ovis aries | place: New Zealand | reverse complement strand
TGACGATATATCCGTCAGGACGGATGATGACACCCGAACCGCTTCCCTGCTGCTCCCTCTGCTGGGGCATTCCGTTGCCGAAACCGAAGAAGTACCTCAGGAACGGGTCCATCTGGCTGTAATCTATCTGGGACCTTACCGTCACCTGCACGAAGACGACCGCGTCCACGCAAGACTCGGCCGCATAGGTAAGGTCGGGATAATCCGTCTGATCGAGGTTGACTGTCCTGTAGCTGCTTCCGTCGGCAGCGACTACACTGGGACCCTGGCTGCCGGAATCGGCGGCCTTGACTACACCGTAAGCTGTCAGTCCGCTAACTGCGACCGTCAGCAAAATGGTCAATAGACTCTTTTTCATAAATAGACTCATGTTTTTGATATTTCAAATCCGATAATGGGCCGGCGCATGAAAACACACGCCTGCGACGTGAGGATAAAAAATCAAAATATATGCCAGAATTCCCGAAATGTTTATATATTTGTATTGTTATGCCAGAATGGCATCTGACCGCCAAGACTAATAAAAAATACGAATCCAGATATGAAATTCAACGTTTCAAGTACCGAACTCCTGAAAGGCCTGATGGATATCTCAAAGGCCATCCCCGCCAAGTCTCCCCTCCCCATCCTCGAGAACTTCCTTTTCGTCCTGAAGGACGGCTCGCTGGAGGTTACCGCCTCCGACTCCGAACTGACTCTCAGGACCGGGATCGAAGTGCAGGATGTCAAGGAAGAAGGTTCCATGGCAGTACCCGCCAGGCATATGATCGACCTCCTGAAAGAGTTGCCTGACCAGCCCCTTATGATCAGCACGACCAGCGACAGCTCCTTCGAGTGCAGGTGGGCGAGCGGAAATTCCGTACTTCCCTTCTTCCCCGCGGACGACTATCCCGAAATCAGCACCACGGGAGAGGATGCGGAGAAAGTTGAATTCCCCGCCGAAATCCTTGCCGCAGGTATTGCAAGCACGGTCTACGCAACCGCTGACGACGAGATACGTCCTGCCATGAACGGCATTTTCTTCGATATAGACACGGATTCCACCACCCTGGTGGCTTCCGATTCCCACAAGCTGATCTGCTACACGACTCCCGATGTAAAGGCTGCCGCAAAGGCTTCCTTCATCCTCCCCAAACGACCCGCCGGAGTCCTCAGGGCAATCATAGACAAGGACGACGACACGGTCAGCGTATCCTTCGATTCCAGCAATGTGGTGTTCACTTTCGGAAAGACCATGATGGTCTGCCGCCTCGTCGTCGGGAAGTATCCCAAGTATCGCGACGTCATACCGAAGAACAACTCCAATATCCTTAAGATGAGCAGGGTGCAGCTTCTCAACACAGTCCGCCGAGTGGCCGTGTGCGCCAACAAGGCCTCGAACCACATCAAGTTCGACCTGAAGGCGGGCCAGCTGGAGGTTTCGGCCCAGGACCTCGGATTCGCCATCGCAGCCTATGAAAAGACATCCTGCGACTATAGCGGAGACGACCTGACCATCGGCTTCAAGTCCACCTTCCTCACCGAGATCCTTTCGAACATCAACTGCGACGACATCGTGATGAAGTTCGCCGACTCCCGCAGGGCCGCCCTGATCCTTCCTTCCGACGAAGAAGCCGGAAAGGAGAAGGTCTGCGGCATCCTGATGCCTATAATGATTTCATAAATCCAGTATTACCATAATGCAACTCAATCTTGTGAGGCCTCTGCTCTTCTTCGACATCGAGAGCACGGGCCTGAGCATTGCCACGGACAGTATCGCCGAACTGAGCTTCGTCAAGGTCTTCCCCGACGGGGAACAAAGGGTGAAGACATGGAGGGTCAAACCGTGGGACTATGAAAAGAGATGCCAGAGACCGGTCTCTCCCGGAGCGGCCGCGGTCAACGGGATAAAAGACGAAGACCTGGCCGGCTGCCCCAAGTTCTTCGACATCGTGGATGAGGTCGTTGAATGGCTCAGGGACAGCGACCTGGCCGGTTTCAATTCCGCTAAGTTCGACCTTCCCATGCTTGCGGAGGAAATAGAAAGGGTCCGCCACTACTGCAAAGAGAAGATCGAAAATCCGGCGTCCGATGAAAATACGGTCGCCATGGCCAGGGAGAAATTCGCCAAGGCCGATATAAATCTCCACGACAAGCATATGGTCGATGTCCAGACCATATATCATGTAATGGAGCCCAGGAACCTCAAGGCCGCATACCGCTTTTACTGCGGCGGCAAGGATTTCGAGAATGCACACACGGCAGAGGCCGACACTGTCGCCACCTATGAAGTGCTCAAGGCCCAGCTTGACAGATACAGCGAGCCTGACGACCAGCACCAGCAGGTTTTGAAGAATGATGTGGAATTCCTTGCCGGATTCGGCGGTAGGCCGAGGAACATCGATTATGCCGGGAGGCTCATCCTGGACGACAACGGTGATGCCGTAGTGAATTTCGGCAAATACAAGGGACGCAGGATCAAGGATGTCTGGAAAAGCGACCCCTCCTATTTCTCCTGGATCGAACACGGAGAGTTCACGCTGGATACCAAACGGCAGTTCGCAACCCTGAAGGAACAGATCCAGAAGGAAGAAAAAGCGGCCAGATCCAAGCCCCTCGACGATAAGGAGCTGGATGCCGCCAAGGAACTCCTGTTCAAGAAATTCAGCCAGGGATGAACATCATAGTCCGGACATACGGAGGAAAAACTGTCGTCCGTCCTGACACCACCCTCGAGAAACAGGACAGGGACCTCTACGTCCCGGAACCTGTCGGGGCCATGTATTTCTCCCCCGTCATGTTTGCAAGGGTCTCGGGGTCCAGCAAGGACATCTCACGGAAATTCGTCAAAAGATACTATGACGCCGTGGGTTTCGGCATCCTCCTCTATCCCCGGAATCTCATGGACGGCAGTCCGGAAGGTTTCGCTGCCGCATCCTGCATGGACCACACGTCATTCCTTCCGTTCCCCATGTTCGCCGCCGCCACCCTGGACGGAGCCAACGAGTTCGAATTGGACAAGGCGGGGGCCGCTCGGGAGCATCTTTTCAGGTTCCGCCCCGATGGTCCGGAACTTGTCGAGAACGCCATCTGCGAGGCCACCCGATATGTATTCCTCAGAACGGGGGATCTCGTGGCAGTGGAACTTGCGCCGGTTTCCCCCCTTATGGACAAGGAAGACAGTCCGGTCGGGATCATAGGTGAATGGTGCGGGAAGGGGATAATGGACTTCAAGATAATAATGTGATTATGGGCAAGTTTGACAGAAAGACCCAGATGATGGATGCAGGAACGGTGCTTTTCCGTTCAGAGGGAGATTTCGGTTCGGCAATCGGAAAGGTAAAGGGGACGATGCTGCCCTACGGCAGAGTCTGGACGTCCTCCGAGCTTGATATGGACGCCCTCCCATCTTCAGGACGCGGCTGCGACCTCCTGCTGGACTGGTCCACTCCCTGGCGCACCAGGTATATAAGCTGCAAGGTTTCATCCTCAGGAGAAGCCTGGGCCGCCGTTTTCAAGGAAGGAAACAGAAGCGGCATCCTCCGTTCCGTCACCTTCATCGCACTCATCGTCATCCTGCTGTCCCTGGCCATTTTCGGGCATGCCGGCTTCTTCGGCGGGCTCCTCTCCGTCGCCCTCTGCCTCATCCTCCTCTACCTGTGGCTTGTCCCCAGCCGGAAAGCCGTCACGACAGTCCGGGGAATCATGAAATCTCTTAAATAGGGAACTACCTGAGGATCACGCCGCTGCCGACGAGTTCCTGCCCGTCGTAAAATGCGGCGAACTGGCCCGGGGTGATGCTACGCTGCGGCATTTCGAAGAGGATGTAAAGGCCTGCATCCCTCATTATAAGGACGGCATCCTGAAGAGGCTGGCGGTATCTTATGCGGACTCTGTACCTCCTGGTCTCACCGGGAACCATTGCTTGGGCAGGACGGATCCAATGAACCTCTCCGGGGAGGATTTTAAGGCATCTCCTCATCAGGCCACGGTGCGACTGCCCTTCCCCTACATAGACGATATTCCTATCCATGTCGTTCCCTATCACGAACACGGGCTCCCTGTGTCCACCTATGGCAAGTCCCTTCCTCTGGCCTATGGTATAGAACTGGGCGCCATCGTGCTTTCCAAGTATCCTGCCCCACGGGTTCTCCTTGTACCTCGTCTTTTTCACATGATGCTTTCCGCTGCGGTATGTCTCTGTCTCGAACCTGATGCTTTCGTAGGAAACCGGAGTAGAGACCGTCTCAAGGGCCGCGTCATCAAGGTCCCCGGGATCAACCGGAGAAGACAGTATTCCCTGTATCTCTCCATAGAGGGGGCAGTCATCATAGAAAGCATCGTACACCTCGACCACGTCCCCCTCGCAGGGTTTCAGCTTCTGCTGGAGAAAGACGGGAAGGTCGACCTTGCCCACGAAACAGATTCCCTGTGAATCCTTCTTGTCGGCCGACGGAAGGTCGGCCTCATGTGCAAGCTGCCGGACTTCAGGCTTGGTGATTCCGCCTATCGGGAACATGGCATGGGAAAGCTGGTCCTGGGTAAGCTGGCACAGGAAATAGCTCTGGTCCTTGTTGCAATCCGCCCCGGCGAGGAGGCTCCAGGTCCCGTCTCCGTTTTGCTCCTTGCGGCAATAATGCCCGGTCGCAACCATCTCCGCCCCGAGCTTTCGGGCGGCGTCCCAGAACGCGTCGAACTTGATCTCCCTATTGCACAGCACATCAGGGTTCGGGGTCCGTCCCAGGGAGTACTCTTCGAACATATAATCGACCACCCGTTTGTGATATTCCTTGCTCAGGTCCACAAAATAGAACGGAATACCTATCTTCCTTGCCACGAGCTCGGCCACATACCGGTCTTCCTCCCACTCGCAGTCCCCATGAAGGGTAGTCGAAGCATCATTCCAGTTCTGCATGAACATGGCGAATACGTCATCCCCCTGCCGCTTCAGCAGCAAAGCGGCTACACTGGAATCGACTCCTCCCGACAATCCTACGCAAACTTTCATATCACGGAATGCATTACAAGGGCAAAATTAATTATTTTTATTATATTTGTTTTCGACACTAAACACTATACCGGACAATGAAGACCAAGACCCTTTCGATAAAATACGAAATCTACGACTCCCCGGAAGAGATGTCTGAGGAAGACAGGGAACTGATCAAGGCCGCAGAAGAGGCGCAGAGAACGTCCTATGCACCATATTCCAAGTTCAATGTAGGAGCAGCGATCAGGCTCGACAACGGCTTGGTCATCAAAGGTTCCAATCAGGAGAATGCAGCTTCACCCGACGGCCTCTGCGCAGAAAGGACGGCCATGTTCGCCGCAAGCGCAGCGTATCCTGACAACGCCATGGTATCCATGGCCATATCAGGAGGCTATGGTTTCAAGATGGACGACATGCCCTGCACGCCTTGCGGCTCCTGCCGGCAGGTGATGGCCGAATACCAGAACAAGTCCGGCGTGCCTATGAGCGTTATCATGGCCGGGAAGAAACAGATCTGGAAATTCTTCAAGGTGGAAGACATCCTCCCCTTCATATTCAACAGCCTCGAAACAGAATAGAAAAAAGGGAAAGCTTGGCACATCGCACCGCTACGACCTCCTACCCTTGCTTCCTTCCGGCCCTGGGGGAATTCAGAGGGAGCTGGTCGTGTACGACTTTCCCTTGGAGCCACTTGGGAGACTCGAACTCACGACCTGCGCGTTACGAATGCGCTGCTCTACCGACTGAGCTAAAGTGGCATGCTCTTTAAAGCGGTGCAAATATAAGAAAAATTCTTGATGCAAGGGATATTTTCCTAAATTCGCACCAGATTACCGATCGATAATGGAATCCGACATCATCATCATAGGAGGAGGGGCTGCCGGGCTGATGGCCGCGTACGGAGCTGCGCAGGAGCTCTCCGGCAACGGGGACCCAGGCAAAGTTACCGTCCTTGAAAAAATGCCCAGGCCTGGAAGGAAAATCATGCTTACTGGTAAAGGCAGGTGCAATTTCACCAATGTAAAGGACTGGGAAGCATTTTCAGCCCATATAAGGGCAGGAAGGTCGGCGGTCAGGCACTCGTTCTTCAGCCTCTCTCCGGAAAAGATGGTCGGTTTTATTAATTCCTTCGGCACGGAGACTGTCGTGGAAAGGGGCGACAGGGCTTTTCCCGCATCATACCATGCAAGCGATATCGTGGACACCCTGGTGAGGGCATGCACAAAGGCCGGGGCAGAAATCATCACGGGTTCGGAAACGGTCTCCGTCAGCATCGATGAAAACGGGAAAACGTTTTCGGTCGAAGACTCCAGAGGCAGGATATATCGGTGCAGGAAGCTGATAATCGCCACGGGCGGCCTCTCTTACCCCGCTACCGGCTCGACAGGAGACGGCTATGCCTTTGCAGGATCTTTCGGTCACAGGACAGTGGGAACCTTCCCTTCCCTCACGGCCCTTGTCCCTGCCGGATACAAGGTGACGGAAAAGCCTTCCATCGGAATGATCGCCGCGAAAGCCCTGGACGGTTATGGAGGATTCGTCGGAAAAAACGACCACCCGGACCTGCCGGAAGGCTATCCTGAGACAAAGGGACACATCAACCGGAACCTGCCTCTCTCTTCCCTGGGAGAGACTCTTTGCGGACTGCACCTGAAAAATGTCGGCCTGACCGTGATCGAGAACGGAACCGCCGTCGAGACGGTGACCGGAGACGTGGATTTCACTGACGGAGGGCTGGAAGGCCCGGCCGGATTCCAGGTGAGCAGGCGCTGCGTGAAGGCATTGGTCAACGGAGCGAAGATATCCCTGGTGCTGGACATGAAACCCGGAGTCCCCGCCGGGGAACTTGAAAACAGGGTGAGAGGTCTTTGGGAAGGGATCAGGAATGACCGCCGCAGCGAAAGGATGTCTTTCACCAACCGTTACAATGTACTTCTAGGAAAGCTCCTTCCACGGGAAGCCATCAGGGCTTTCCGCATCATGAACAGGAACGCCGAAGACATGATCCAACTGTGCAAAGCGCTGAAGGGATGGAAATTCGATATCGCCGGATACGTAGGCTATGAAAGATGCGTGGTGACTGCCGGGGGCGTGGACACCGCAGGAATCATTCCGAAGACAATGGAATCAAGGCTGTGCAAGGGACTTTACTTATGCGGCGAAGTACTCGATATCGACGCTGATACCGGAGGCTACAATCTCCAGATGGCATTCTGCACCGGCCTGCTGGCCGGACGTTCTGCAGCAAATTCACTGATAAGTTCCCGCACCTGAGGGACTTGAGACAATCACTCCCCAGACGAGAGGGCACGGAAGACGGCCGCCGCGGTATTGATGCCGTCGAGGGCCGAAGAAACTATGCCGCCTGCATATCCGGCACCCTCCCCGCAAGGATATATCCCCGGCATGGAGTCATATTGGAAAGTCTTGGAATCCCTGGGAATCCTGACGGGAGATGATGTCCTGGACTCGACACCGAGGAGCAGGGCGTCATTGGTAAAATATCCTTTCATGGTCTTTTTCCCGACAATCGGGAAAACCTTCTGCAATCTTTCCGCGATATAAGGGGGAAGCAGCTCGTGCAGCGGAGCCGAGACTACGCCCGGACGGTAGGAGGTTTCCGGGAGGTCATGGGAAATGACCCCGTTGCAGAAATCTATCATCCTCTGTGCCGGGGCCGCCATAGGATTCACGTTCTCCGACATATACGGAGTCTTTCCGGATTTGACTGCAGATGAAGTGAATTCATACATTTTCCTCTCCACATCCCTCTGGAAATTGAGAAGGGCGAAGGGACCGTCCGCGAGATATTCCTCGGGAGTATCCTCAGGATTGATCTGGACCACCACGCCGGAATTGGCGAACCTGCCGCTCCGGGCGGAGTTGGACATTCCGTTAAGGACGACGGTTCCGGGCTCGGTGGAGGAAGGGACGAGCACTCCTCCGGGGCATTCGCAGAATGAGAACACTCCCCTGTCGTCGACCTGCTCGGTGAAAGTATATTCAGCCGCAGGCATGCCAGGCTCCCACTGGCCATGGTACCGGCTGGCGTTGATGAGGTCCTGGGGGTGTTCCACCCGCACACCCATCGCGAATCCCTTTGCCTCCAAACTGAATCCTTTCGAGGATAGGAGCTCGTAGATATCCCGGGCGGAATGTCCGGTGGCAAGGATGACCGCACGGGCTTCAAAGTCCACTTTTTCATCACCGCAAAGAGCTGTCACCGTGATGTTTCCGTCTTCACTGCGAACGAAGTCCACAGCCTTCGTGCCGAAATGATACTCGCCGCCGCATTCCGTGATGAGGTTGCGCATGTTCTCGACGACTTTCGGAAGGCGGTCCGTTCCGATATGCGGACGGGCGTCTATAAGGATCTGGGGGTTGGCTCCGAAATGGACGAACTGGTACAGGACTTCCCTGACATCCCCTCTCTTAGAGGAACGGGTGTAGAGTTTACCGTCCGAAAAGGCTCCGGCGCCTCCTTCTCCGAAACAATAATTGGATTCAGGATTGACAATCCCCTCGCGGGAGATGACAGCCATGTCTGTCTTCCTTCCGTGTACATCTTTCCCCCTCTCGAGGATAATGGGCCTGAGGCCGAGGGAGATCAGCTTGAGTGAAGCGAAAAGTCCGGCAGGACCGGCGCCGACAACGATGACCGGCTCACTTGACGAGACATCCTTGTATTCGGGTATCTGGTACGGTTCGTAATGCTCATAATACTTGTAGCCCTCGATCACATACCTGTATTTCACATCTCCGCGCGCATCGATGGAACGCCTTGTGATAACGCAGGTAGCGTCTGGGTTGGGGAAGGTGGGCTGGAAGGATTTGGAAGGGTCTATCACATTGATTATGGCATTCTTGCGCAAACGCATCTGCTCCGCAGCCACTATCCTCACGTCATCGCTCCTCAGGTCCCGGCCTAAACGGCCCGTCATCTCGAACTGTATCATATCCTTATGGTATTATTCTAAAAATCGGCTATTCTCGACACCGGAGCGATGTCAAGCGGGGTCTTCTCCCCGTTCTTCCACCTGAACCATCCGGCGATGGCTATCATCGCCGCATTGTCCGTCGTGAACTTGAATTCAGGAAGATGCGTTTTCCATCCCCTCTTCTTTCCCTCACGTACGACGGCCTCCCTCAATGCGCTGTTGGCCGACACTCCGCCTCCGATGGTGACCTCCCTGATGCCGGTCTGGGCGGCAGCCTTGACCAGTTTTTTCATGAGTATGTCTATCAGGGCTTTCTGGAAACTTGCGCAGATATCCTCTTTGTTCTTCTCCATGAACTGGGGATCCTTTTTCAACTCGTCCCTGACGAAATACAGCAACGACGTCTTGATGCCGCTGAAACTGTAATCCAGGCCGGGGATGTTGGGTTTGGCGAATTTGAACCTGTCCGGATTCCCCAGTTTTGCAAGCCTGTCGATCACCGGACCTCCGGGATAACCCAGCCCCATCATCTTGGAGCATTTGTCAAAGGCCTCCCCCACGGCATCGTCGATGGTCTGCCCGAGTATCTCGAAATCCAGAGGACTGTCCACCCGGACTATCTGGGAGTTGCCGCCGGAGACAAGCAGGCATAGGTAAGGGAATGCAGGAGGATCGTACTCCTTTCCGTCCTCACGGACGAAATTGGCAAGCACATGGCCCTGGAGGTGATTTACCATCACCATCGGGATGTCGAGGGCGACGGACATGGCCTTTGCGAAGGAGGTCCCGACCAGGAGGGACCCGAGGAGACCCGGGCCGCGGGTGAAAGCTATGGCGCTGAGATCGGAGGGCTTGATCCCCGCCTTGTCCAGAGCCTGGCTGACCACCGGCACGATATTCTGTTCATGGGCCCTTGAAGCCAGTTCGGGCACGACGCCGCCGAAATCCTTGTGTACCTGCTGGCTCGCTATCACGTTGGACATCAACAGGCCGTCCTTCAGCACAGCTGCGGAAGTATCGTCGCAAGAAGACTCTATTCCAAGAATATAATCGGCCATGATTTCAAAGCAACGGCAAAAAGATGCCGAATAAACGCCTGCAAAGATACGAAAAGGTACGGAAAGGAAAGAATTTATTGTTATTTTTGCGAGATTAGGAAAAGTATCAGAATACGGCAAGGAAGATTCTAAATACCCTTTGGCTGGCATTGGCCGCCCTGATCGCCCTGGTTTTCTTGGCCTGGGGCATCCTGCAGGTCCCCTCCGTGCAGACGGCCATCGTTTCAAAGGCTGTGTCATCCATTGAAAAGAATCTCGGTGGAAAGGTCAGTTTTTCCCGCATCCATTTCATCCCGTTCAACGCCATTTCGATAGATGATATCATCATCACCGACGACAACCCCTACCAAGCGCCGCCCGAACTGGGGATGCCTCCCCGCGACACCGTCCTCCGCGCAAAGAACATATTCGCCACCATGTCCATTAAAGGTCTTTTTAAGAGAAAGGGCCTCCACCTGGGTACGGTCAGGATTGAGGACGCTTATTTCGTCCTTGCGAAAGAACCCGGCACCAGCAACCTGAAAAGGGTTTTCTCCGCCGGAGATGATTCCGGGAAAGGAGGTTCCCCGGGACTGGGGGACGGAGACCTGCTCGACGCGGGCCGGGTAGAGATAAAAGGCCTGCGTTTCTGCCTTGTCAACTACGGGAAGGCGATGAAAGGATATGAGCTTCACAAGTTCCCAAGGTCCCACGGCATCGACTTCTGCAATCTTGACGTAACCGCGGACCTGAAAGCCAGGGACATAAGGATACGGGACGGATATGTCACTGGCAAGGCCGAGCATCTGGAGGCCGTGGAAAAAAGCGGGTACAGGATCAAATCGCTTTCCGCAGACGCCAAGGTGGGGCACGGAGTGGCCGAGGTCACCGACATCCATCTCATTGACGCATATTCCGATATCAGGCTCCCCTATTACTCGATGACCGGCACCATCCCGGAATACAGCCGCTTCGAGCCCAACATTGTCCTGAAGGGAAAGATCAAGGACTCCAAGGTGGCGATGAAGAGCATATCCTATTTCGCCCCTTCACTCAAGGACAATCCCCTCGTATTCGAGATTGCCGGCGCAGATGTCACCGGCCCGGTGGCCGGTCTCCATGTCAGCGGGATGCATTTCAGGGAGCTGACATCAGGCATGCACGGACTCGTCGCCACCACCATTTCTGGGCTTCCGAAGGCTGATGACATGGTCCTTGACGCCAATATAACCAGCCTCTGGTTCAATGCCTCCGGGGCGGGGAAATTCATGAAAGGATGGACGAAAAAGGGCGGTCCGGACCTTTCCGGCCTTCCTTACGGCGGCACGCTCAACTTTTCCGGCACCGGAAAGGGCCCCATCAACAACCTTTCCATCGAAGGCGAACTCACCTCAGATGCCGGCGGGGCACGCGCGAGAGCCTATCTCAGGAATTTCATTCGGAAAGGGACACCCATTGAAGTTGGAGGAAGGCTGTACGCGGACGACCTCAACATCGGCTCCATGATCGGGAAGGAATTCATAGGAGAATGCTCGGCAAGGGCCAGCCTGAGGGCATCACTGACTCCCGGAGGGCCGTCGGTGAAGATCGATTCCCTCTTTGTCGATAAAATATCCCTCCTTGACTACGACTACTCCGGAATTGCTGCGGCAGGAACCCTTTCGCAGGACACCTTCGACGGAAAGATCATCTGCAACGACCCCAACCTGAACTTCATCTTCCAAGGCCTCCTGACCCCGTCCGCGAAGACAGCGAACGCCTTGTACCAGTTCTACGCCAACATCGGGTATGCCGACCTTCGCGCCCTCAACCTGGACAAACGGGGACAAGTATCCAGGGTGTCAGGGCAGGTGAACGCCAACTATATGAGAGTCAAGAAGGCGGACATGATCGGGGATGTAAGCGTTACCGGCCTGGTCCTGGAAGATGACTCAGGAAGGCATGACATCGGGAACATCGCCCTCAGGTCCCATTCCAACGAGGATGTAAACAGGATAATCCTGCAGTCCTCATTTGCGGACGCATCCTATGTCGGCAACAGGCCTCTGTCACAGATGATCCGCGACCTCCAGGCGCTTACCGCCGGCAGGGAGATTCCGGCCCTCTACAAGGAAGAACCGCTCCTGGATTCCTGTGGCAGGTATGCCGTCAACATAAACATGCATGACAGCCGCGACCTCCTTTCTTTTGTCAAGAAAGGGTTCTATATAGCCGACAGCACCAGGATGAAACTGACGATCACCCCCGAAGGGGAATTGTCAGCGAATCTCGTTTCTCCCAGGATCGCGCTGGGAAACAACTATTTCCGGAGGATGACATTCAACGCCGACAATTCGGAAGGCCGGCTGATGGGGAAACTCAACAGTCAGGAAATCAGATTGGGTGGAATGAGGTTCCTGGACGGGGAAGTCTCCCTCTTCGCCGACGACAACGCGGTGGGCGCAGGTTTCACCTATGACAACAAGACCCCCCAGAGGAATCAGGGTGAAATCTATCTCACGGGGAACATCGGCCGGAACGGAGACACTCTCACAGTCGACTCCCGGCTCATGCCCTCCAACATCTATTACGAAGGGGACGGATGGAGCCTGACAGGGAAACAGATCAAGCTGACCGGCAAAGACATAAGCATCGACGGGCTTCTTGCCGAATGCAACGACCAGAGAGTGTCACTCGACGGAGGTTATTCCTCAACCCGGAACGACACCCTGTCCCTTTCGCTGGAAAGGTTCGACATCGGCATCCTGAACAACATGACCAACCTCGGCCTAGACCTGGAAGGACTCGTCTCCGGAGAAGCGGCGATCTCATCCCCTGCGGAAACCAATCCAGGAATCCTCATGCACCTTACCTGCGACTCCACAAGGGTTGCAGGACGCCCGGCCGGCGTAATCACGCTCTCAAGCACCTGGGATGAGGAAACTTCCCGGTTCCATGCATCATCTGCAAACGACATATCCGGCAAGAAGACATTCCTCGCCGACGCATACATCGATCCGGCCGACGGCGGGATTGACGCCACCCTGTCTTTGGACGGTTTCGACCTGGGATACGCCCAGCCCATACTCAAATCCCTCTTCAGCAGCATGGGAGGAGCAATCTCAGGAGAAATCAAAGCAAAAGGGAAATCCGGCAGATTCGATATTTCCGGCACCGGAACGACATTCGACTCGGCCACGGTGACAGTGGGATTCACAGGGGTCCCCTACCTCGTCGACGGCCCTTTCCACCTTGACAATGAAGGCCTTCATTTCGACCAGGTCAGCATAAGGGATCGCTATGAAGGACGGGGAGAGGCCAACGGAGGCATACTGTTCCATGATTTCAAAGGCATCGAACTGGACACCCACATCAAGATGACTGACATGGAATGCCTGGACACGGATTCCGGCCCCTCGTTCTACGGCAACGTATTCGCAAGCGGACGGGCGGACATCACCGGTCCCCTGAACGCCCTGGTCCTTGACATAGATGCGCAGACTGCCAAGAACGGCGTTTTCCATGTGCCGATTTCCGGAAGCGGAAGGGCCTCCCGAAGCGACCTTCTCACGTTCAAGGAAGAGGCAAAATTCGTTTATATCGATCCCTATGACCTGATGATGAACAGGATATACACCCAGGAGAAAAGAGCCGGGGACATGACTGTCAGGCTGAAGGTCAGGGCAACCCCTACGGTACAGGCCGTCCTTGAACTCGGTTCAGATCAGGAGAACGGACTCACCGGACGCGGAAGAGGAGACATCTCCCTTCTCGTCAGGCCCGCGAGGAAAGAGTTTTCCATCAACGGAGACTACACCCTCAGCGAGGGTAACTTCCATTACAACGCCCTGGGGCTCGCATCTAGGAATTTCTCCATCACCGACGGAAGTTCCATCCGGTTCGGAGGCGACATCATGCAGAGCATCCTCGACATGAACGCCAACTACACCACGAAAACAAGCATCTCAACGCTCATCGCAGACACCACATCGGTCTCCTCGAGGAAAACAGTGAACTGCGGAATCGGCATCTCCGGCCGTCTCAGCAACCCCCAGCTGAAATTCTCCATCAATGTCCCCGACCTCGACCCCACCACGCAGGCCAGGGTGGAAAGCGCCCTCAACACCGACGACAAGGTGCAGAAGCAGTTCCTGTCCCTGTTGATTTCAGGAGGATTCATGCCCGACGAGCAGTCCGGGATCGTGAATACCAACAGCAACCTCCTCTTCTCCAACGTTGCGGAAATCATGGCGAGCCAGCTCAACACCATACTTGAGAAACTTGAGATCCCGATAGACTTCGGACTCAATTACCAGGAATCGGGAGGAGGCAACGACATCTTCGACGTTGCCGTTTCCACCCAGCTGTTCAACAACAGGGTCCTGGTGAACGGCACCCTCGGCAACCGGAGGTACACTCCGACTTCCGGCTCGGACGAGATGGTAGGAGACATTGACGTAGAAATCAAACTTGACCGGTCCGGCACGCTGAGACTCAACCTGTTCTCCCATTCCGCCGACGACTACACGAATTATCTCGACAACCTCCAGCGGAACGGTGTAGGTATCGCCTACCAGAGGGAATTCAGCAACTTCAAGACTTTCATCAGGAACCTGTTCAGAGGAAGGAAGCGCAGGGAGGCGGATGCCGTCAGGGCGGCCGAACAGCCACCGAAAGAGAAAACCATTATCTACATAGATGAAGATGAGTAGGTTATATCTTATCCCAACCCCTTTGGGAGACAACGACCCCAGGGAAGTCCTTCCGGCTGCCGTTTTCGATGTTATACATAAGCTGAAGACTTATGTCGTGGAAGAGACCAGGACGGCGCGGCGTTTCCTCTCCGGAGCAGGGCTGAAAGGAGGCATCTCCGAACTCGAGTTCCACGAACTCAACGAGCATACCTCGCAAGAGGAGGTGGAAATGCTCGGGAACCTGTTCGAGAAGGGCGACGTCGGACTGATGACGGAGGCCGGACTTCCGGCAGTGGCCGACCCCGGATCCAGGCTTGTCGCCCTGTGCCACAGGAGAGGCATCGAAGTCGTTCCCCTGTCCGGGCCGTCTTCACTGATGATGGCGCTCATGTCATCAGGCCTCGAAGGCCAGAGGTTCTCTTTTCTGGGATATCTCCCTGCCAAGACAGAAGAACGCAGGGCTGCCATCCGCGCTGCAGTCAGAAGGTCTGCTTCCGGAAATGAGACAATCATCTTCATAGAGACCCCGTACCGCAACGATTCCATGCTGGATGACCTGGCCAGGATCTGTCCCACGGGCACCAGGATTTGTTGCGCTGCCAACCTGACACTCCCCGACGCCTTTATCAGGACCTTGGGACCGGGAGAATGGAAGTCCATGATAGACAAGGGCTTCAAGATCGGAAAAAGGCCCTGTGTATTCTTGATTCTTGCTAAATGATAAAAACGGACGGCATTTCCACCATTGAGATAAAGGGCATGAAGTTCCACTCCTGCACCGGCCTTCTCCCAAAGGAACGGACGGAGGGCGTGGACCTGGAAGTGGATTTCAAAGGGAAGGTATCCTCAAGGAAGGCGGTCGAGTCCGACGACATCGGTTTCACCCCGGATGTCCGCGATATCTGCAGGATAGTGGAAGAAGAGGTAGGCAAACCCTGCAACCTTCTCGAGACCCTGGCCGACAGGATCGCCCTTGCCGTCGGCATGGCCATGAAAGATTTCATCTCGATAAAGGTGAGGGTGGCGAAACTCAATCCAGGCCTGTGCGGAGCCAGTTCCTGGAGCGCCACGGCCAGCATCAACATGGAAAACGAAAACAACGGCTTCTGATAATGGACATAGCTTATCTGACACTTGGCTGCAAACTGAACTATGCAGAAACATCCACCTACGAAAGGGGTTTCACCGCCGAAGGGTTGAGGACCGTGCCGTGGGAGGAAGGGGCCGACGTGTTCCTCATAAACACCTGTTCCGTCACAGAAAGGGCCGACAAGAAGGCCAGGAACCTGATCCGGAAGATGCACCGCATCTCCCCGGAAGCCAGGATAATCGTCACGGGATGCTACGCTGAACTACAGAGGGACCTCCTGAGCGGCATCGAGGGAGTCTCCCTGGTCTTCGGTGCAAAAGAGAAAAACAGGGTCGTCCCCGACACGATCGCCCTTCTGAGGGGAAGAGAAGCCGCCTTCAACGACCGGGATATCTTCTCGGAAACACTTCCCGCATACTCGACCGGAGAAAGGACCAGGTCCTTCCTCAAGGTCCAGGACGGATGCGACAATTTCTGCGCGTACTGCACAGTCCCCTTCGCAAGGGGACGCAGCAGGAACATCCCGGTTCCCGTCCTGGTGGACCAGGCCAGGAAAATCGCCTCGGAAGGAGTGAAGGAAATCGTGATAACCGGAGTCAATACGGGAGATTTCGGAAGGACTACCGGCGAGAGTTTCCTCAGTCTGCTGCAAGCCTTGAACGATGTGGAAGGAATTGAGAGATACCGGATTTCATCCATAGAGCCCAACCTGATAACAGAAGAGACCGTCGACTGGATCGCCTCGGGGACGAAGATCCAGCCACATTTCCACATCCCCCTCCAGAGCGGCAGCGATACGATCCTCGCCGCGATGGGCCGAAGGTATGACACCGCCCTGTTTGCAGACAGGATTGGCTACATTCGGTCTAAGATGGACCGTCCCGGACGTCCGAAGGTATTCTTCGGGATAGACGTGATTGCCGGACTGCCCGGTGAAACCGAAGAACGGTTCAAGGAGACATATGATTTCATCAAAGACACCGTGAGGCCGGCATTCCTCCATATCTTCCCCTACTCCCGGCGTCCCGGAACAAGGGCGTTTTCGATGAAAGGGCAGGTCCGGGAGGGCATAAAGACCGAAAGGGTGGAGATCCTTGAGAAACTGTGCGTGGAACTCCACACTGAATTCGTAGAATCCAACAAAGGTCTTGTTTCCAAGGTGCTCTGGGAATCTGACTGCAAAGACGGCATGATGGGAGGATACACGGAGAATTATATCAGGAAAGAGACTTCCTGGGATGCATCCAGGATTGGAAAGATTGAAACTGTGACGATATGACGGAGAAGGCAAGGCTGACATTTCTCGGGACCGGAACGTCCCAGGGCGTACCCATCATCGGCTGCAGGTGCGAAGTGTGCACCTCGGACGACTTGAGGGACAAAAGGTTCCGCGCTTCGGTCCTGGTAGAATACTGCGGGCTGAATATCCTGGTGGACGCCGGTCCGGATTTCAGGAGCCAGATGCTCCGGGCAGGAGTTTCACACCTTGACGCCATCCTGCTGACCCACAACCACAGGGACCACACCGGAGGACTGGACGACACCCGTTCCCTCAACTACATCGACTCCAGGGCCACTGAAATCTTCTGCGAAGAAAGTGTGCTGCACGATTTGGAGACCGCGTACCCCTATGCATTCGCAGAGCCGAAATATCCCGGGGCGCCTGTATGGAACATCCACCTGATTGGCCAGGATCCGTTTACGGTTCCTCCCGACAATGGGAAGAAACTCGTTTGGACCCATGACGTAGGTTACGGATACGAAGGGGCTGACGGGAGCGTCATCCCATGCGGGACGCTGATTGAAAAGGCTCCCACCTCAGGCGAAGGGGCGCCGGTCATCCCCATCAGGGGCTACCACGACAAGATGCCCGTCCTCGGCTTCCGTTTCGGGGACATCGCCTATATCACGGACATGAGCCTCCTGCCCGACGAGGAAATGGTCAAGCTTCAGGGGCTGGAACACGTGACCCTCAATACGGTGGGATACAGGAAACACCACTCCCATTTCTCTCTCGACGAAGCCCTGGAACTCGCCGGGAAGATAGGGGCAAGACACACCTGGCTGACCCACCTGAGCCACACCTTCCCCTGCCATTCCAAGTTTACGGAAGACCTTTCAAAGCTCTGCGCCGAGAGGGGCATCCGCTCTGAAGTCCGCCCGGCCTGGGACGGCCTCGTCATAGAATAGCTTTTTTAATCCAAATGTGTAGAAGAATCCTGATCCTTGGCGCACTTGCCACACTTCTGCTGTCCTCATGCAGGAAAATCTGCGACATCGTTCCCGGTGAACTCAGATGCGAGTCCCTCGAATCCCCCGCCATAGATATCCAGAGGCCCCGGCTTTCATGGATCGACGAAGTCAGCGACGAAACC
>ODAI012149355.1_pt1 | contig 18083 bp, 18 predicted proteins | sample 1539321 | NCBI WGS metagenome assembly ODAI01 (sample SAMN02144231, study PRJEB22623) | gut metagenome | biome: sheep rumen | host: Ovis aries | place: New Zealand | reverse complement strand
GCGTATTCCTTCCTGGTATTCAACCTGCTCTGCGCTCCCTGCTTTGCGGCAATCGGCGCGATCAGGCGTGAAATGAACAATATGAAGTGGACATGGTTCGCGATCGGATATCAGTGCGCGTTTGCCTATGTGATCGCACTCATGATCAACCAGTTCGGCGGACTGTTCACCGGAAATGTCAATGTTCTTGGTCTTGTTGCGGCATTTGCCTGCCTGGCAGGGATCATCTACATGCTTTTCTTCAAAAAATATACAGAGGCAGTCAAGCTTACCACCCTTGTCAAGGTCAACTGACCCAGGGTCACGGCTTTGCGGGAAGGCCGGCAGCTGACTGACCGGAGGAGTTGATGTTTTATGATGACATGGCTGAGCATGAATCTGGGAAATATCGTGGTTCTGCTGATCCTGTCCGCAGTTGTCTTTGCCGCTGCCAGAACGATTATATCAGACAGAAAGCAGGGTAAATCCAGCTGTGGAAGCCACTGCGGCAGCTGCCCCATGAGCGGATCATGCCATAACAAAAAAGTACAGAGGCAGAAGCAACAGTAGAAAGAGGAATCGGAGTGTACAAGATCATTCTCAAAATAGACGGAATGTCCTGTGGAATGTGTGAGGCACATATCAATGACACGATCAGAAACAGGTTTTCCGTCAAAAAAATAAAATCCTCCTATAAAAAGGGTACGGCTGAGATTCTGTCAGAGGAAAAACTCTCAGAGGAGGAGCTCCGCAGAGAAATTGACCCGACCGGGTATAAACTGGTGGGCTACAGTGCGGAGACGGCAGAAAAGAAACATCTTTTCTGGTAAACAATAACTGATTTCAGGACTTTCATGCCGCTCTTGCGGGCGGCATGATTGGAAAGAATAAAGAAGCTCCCCGATGACAGGTATCCTCTTTCCTGGAGAAACAGGAAGGAGAGGGACCCGTCATCGGGGAGCTGTTCTTTTTTCACGTCCATTGCCGCCCATTGTTAAGCATTATTCCGCCTTGCGGCTGACATTGGTCGGCGGGAGAGGCAGAGGGCGTTAACAGGACCAGTGCATTGTATCTTGGCATTGCGGCGTACGCTGCCCTGCCCTGCTTTATTTCAGGTGTACCCATACAGCCGGACGAAGGCCGTATATGTAATCGATATCGACGGCAGCTCCACCTTCGAAGACTTCTCCGTCTTCCTCCACGAACTGGGCGCTGTAGGCCTCATTTCCCGGGCTCCTGAGCCACCATCTGGTATAACCCTCTTCGCCTTCCCGGAGATATTGCCGGCTCGCCGGATCCGCCCCTGCAACATAGATTCCCTCCTGCACAGCCTGGCGGGTCGCCTCCGCTCTGCCCGTCAGCCATCTTTCCGCTTCGTCATGAAAATATACGCTGTACTCAAGCGCATTCAGGAGAAAGGCGCGATCCTCTGTGTCGGGGCCGCCGTCAATATTGAGCAGGTCGTTTCCCGGGTTTTCATTGATAGTGGTCCTGATCAGAGATTGCTCCTCCTCATCAAAGGCTTCCCGGCAGAAGGGGCCGTTCAGATATGTCCGGACAGCACTCTCCTCCCAGGTGATATCCTGCACCGGTGCATGGAAGGCTCTGCAGGAAATGCAATAGCGGGAGAGCAGCAGGATGTCTGTTCCGCCCTCTCCGGTTTCTTCTTTGTGAAGCACGCACCATTCGAGGGGCTCGGGACCATTGTCCGGATTTCCGTCCTGCTCATATCGGCCGAAGGTTACGATATCCCACCTGTCGGCCTTTATCAGAGCAGCGGCTGTATCTTCTTCCTGCCCTGCCCGGCTCTTTTTTTTCGGATATAATAAGGCGGCGGCAAGAATGACTGCCGCCGCAGTGATGGCCAGGGAAATTACTTTTTTCTTCAAAACTGATTTACCGCCCTTTCCAAACATGCCGCTCGCAAGAGTGGCAACACATGCTCCGCATGTGTACGAGGAGAAATACGCGAAGGAGTTTTCTCCGATGGGAACAGTTTTCACACTGTTACAGGTGACAATACACCTTTGTCCATGCGGAAGACCTGGTCCGCGTAATCTGCCGCATCCCGCTCATGGGTGACGAGCAGAACAGCCCTTCCCTCATCGGCACACTTGCGGAGAAGAGACAATACTGACCTGGTGTTTTCATCGTCCAGATCCGCCGTGGGTTCATCCGCCAGAATGATCCCGGGATCCATGATCAGAGCGCGGGCAATGGCCAGCCGCCGGAGTTCTCCTCCGGAGAGTTCGTCAGGACCGGCATCCTTCAAATGCGCGATTCCCACCTGTTCCAGCAGGGAAAGTGCGCGGGCAGTCAGGTCATTTTCCCCGGATGTTTTTTTGCCCTCTTTTTTCTCTTTGTGAACGCCGGCTGGCTCATGTGGATACAGCATGGCCGGCAGCAGAACATTTTCCAGCACTGTCAGTGCCCGCAGGCCGGTCTGGCCCTGGGGAATCATCCCGATCCTGTGGTTGCGGATCATGGAGAGATCTTTGTCCGACATGGCGTAAAGGTCCTGTCCGTCCAACTCGATCTTCCCTGTCGTCGGTGCCAGAATGCCTGCCATCATATTGAGGATCGTGCTCTTGCCGCTGCCGGAGCGCCCCTCGATTTCTACGAGCTTTCCGGATGAAAGAAGGAGATCCGTTTCCTGTACGGCAGTGAAAATATTGGTTCCTTTTCCCTGCCTTCTATATTGGCGGGAGATTTTTGTCGCTTTAAGTTCCATTTTTGATACTCCGTTTTCGTTCCCGGCTCCGCTCTGCCGCCGGGGCGTCAGCAGCATGATCAGCAGCACGATCAAAAAAACACAACGCGAGGGGAATCCGGGAGGGATTTCTGCAGATTGTCTATACGCCTTCGCGAAGTGTAAATGCGGCATCCTGCCTGCTCACACGGTAGGCGGAGAATGCAGCTGTCAGGGAACCCGCCAGAATGGAGACAAGGAGTGACCCCGCAGCAAACAAGACGATGGTACCGGCTCCGGGCATCAGGTAGGGGAGCCGGAGCTTTGAGCTGATCAGGGAGCTGAAAGGAAGGATCGCAAGAGCTGCTGCGGTAACCCCGCAGACAGACCCGATGGCACTGATGGCGACGGATTCTGTCAGCAAAAGACGTGAGAGCATGTTTCTGGATGCGCCGATCACGCGCAGCACTGCAAATTCCTTAGCCCTCTCGTGGGATATCATGGCAAATGTAATCGCCAGCACGATGATCGCCAGGATCCAGATCATGATGATCAGGATCCGGATGATTCCGGAGACGCTGGAGAGACCGTCAGCGATCCCGCTGAACATATTCGCGGCCTGGCCTGCCTGGACATGCTTGACATGGATGTTGATATCGCCTGCCACCTGTTCCGGCGTATAGCCGTCCGCAACCTTGATCATGACAGCGGAGACTGCCGTGGCGGGATCCACATCATCGAATGCTTTGAAGCCCAGTTTCTGTGCATTCCTGATGATCAGTTCGATGGTGTCCATCGTGCAGTAAACGGCTGTGTCGAGGCCTGTGCCGGTTTTTTCCATCTGTGCAACCGCCTTGCAGCGGGTGTTAAAAAACTGAACCTCCCGGTCCGTAGGCAGATTCAGGTCCGCGCCGACGATCACATCTCCTGTTTCCAGCTTATTTTCATAGGACTCCCTGATCCAGGGCTGCACTGTGAAATCGAGTTCCGGATCAAAGCCGATGATCTGGACCGATACAGAGCAGCAGCTGGCGCTCGCCGATGTCAGGAAAAACTGGGGCGCAGCCACTTCGATTCCCTCCCGGTCAAGGACCTTCTGATAATCCTTCGTGCTCATGCTGAACATGCCCGGAATCCCCTGCAGAAGAATGGATTCAAACTGACCGTGTGTCCTCGCCTCATAAGGAACAACGACAACATCCGCCCCCAGGCGGTCCTCATAGCTCCTGAGACCGTTCCGGAGACTGGCGACGATTAATGATCCCGCAAGTACCGAAAAGGCAAGAAAGGCTGCGAGCAGGATCATTGCCGCCGTCCGTACCGGGCGGCGGCGCATATTTTTAGCGGCAAGTGTACTGGCAAATTTCATATTAACTCCACTATATGAAAATTATGAAAAGGGAGACGCAGAACCGTCCCCTGCCTCCTCGCTGTCTCCTCTTTCTCTGTCTTCTCCTGTCTCCTCAAATCAACCCCGGTCCTTTTTGCTTCCAATCACAAAATCCGCCACAGCCAATGCAATGAGCAGAATGGCGAAAACCATTGCGCCGGGTTTCATGACTGCGCGGCACTTCATCTCCGGCATCATGCAGAGATGGATGATATTGCCGGGGACCACGATGGAAGCGATGCCGAGGATGATCAGCAGGATATCCGCAATCCGCGCAAAGGCTTGCCGGAACAGGGCTGCAGCCGACACGATCACGGCTGCTCCAGAGAGGAACCGCAGTGCCAGTCCGGCCCGGTGGCAGCTCATAAAGGTGCCGTCATCCATGGGACCGCAGGGGGAGAGGAAAGACATCATGCCGATCAGAAAGAGGATACTCACCAACAGGGCAAGTATTTCAGTCACTGGTTTCTTTGCTTTTGTATCGTTCATAAAAACTCCTGAAATCAATTGAATCTTATTTCCGGATCCAGCGGTTCCACACCGCTGCCGCGTTGGAGCGTGCGAGAAGCTCGTCGATCTCAATCCCTGCGGGACATACATCCCGGCATGCCAGGGACTTGCCGCATCCTTCGAATACCCTGCTGCGGTAAGTATTTGCCGCGTCCTGCCTCTCCGAGGGAGCCATCTCCGCCAGAAGTCTCGTCATCGGGATGGCGGCTGCCATACCTGCGAAATTCCCTTCCGGATCAAAATTCGGACAGACTTCCAGGCAGAGGCCGCACTGCAGACAGCGGGATCCCTCATAGCCGATATCCACCGCCTTCTCGTTAAGCTCAGCCTTCTCAGACAGCCAGATCCGCATCTGTGAGAGATTCTGCATCATGACTGTCCGGTCTACGATCAGATCCGCGACCACCGGAAATTTCCGGAGCGGCTCCAGCCTGATGAGATGCTTGTATTCTCTGATCGGCGCGTTGCAGGCAAGCTTTGGAATGCCATTGATCACCATAGCGCAGGCACCGCACTTTTTCTGCAGGCAGGAACATTCCCAGCGGATCGGGGCCGCTGGTTCTCCCTTTTCATCCTCCAGCTGCTCCCTTGCATTGAGGCGGGTGAGCGCCGTCGCCACCGTGTCCGCAGGTCCTTCCGGCTCATATTGAAAAGTCTGTATATAGGGGCGCGCATGCTCCTGCGCGCGGCGTTTGATCTCAATTCTGATCATTTTTTTCTGTGTCCCGGACGGCGGCTGCCGTCTCATCCAACTATATCCGAAGCGCTTTCTTCCGGCTTTCTGCTGTTTTCGGTTTTGTGGTTTTCAATTATTTTCTATTGTGTGTGTTCGGGTGATTCCTGTCCCGGGATTTCCCGGAAAGAAATATGTATTTTCCCTTCTTTAAAGACCGCAGCTGTTGTCTTCTGCCAGTTCTCGTCATCCCGGGCGGGGAAATCTGCTCTTGTGTGTGCTCCGCGGGATTCTTTGCGCGCACGTGCGCACAAAAGCATGGCCTCAGCGAGTTTCAGCCGGCGTTTTTCCGCCTCTGTCCGCTTTCCGGACTGCTGCAGCTTTTGTCCAAATGCAGCCAGTTCTCCCAGAGCCTCATCGATTCCCGCTTCATCGCGGACGATTCCCAGGCCTTTGGAAAGAATCCGTGCCAGCTCTTCTGCCCCCGCGGCGGAAAAATCACTGCTGTCTGCGGGCAGTGTCTCTGGATCTGCAGAGATTTTAGCCATTGTTTCAGCGGAATTCTGCGCCGCAGCGCCAGGGGTCTCAACCTTTTTTTTCACTATGCTCTGAGCACCAGAGCCCTGAACCGCAATCCCCTGTTTTGCGATGTCCTGGGGCGCAGAGCCCTGTTTTGCGATGTCCTGGGGCGCAGAGCCCTGTTTTGCGATGCTCTGAGCCGCGACGCGTCCTCCGTAGAGAGCACCCAGAAGAGAATTCCCGCCCAGGCGGTTTGCGCCGTGATACTGGCAGGCACACTCTCCTGCGGCATACAGATTCGGTATGTTTGTGCGGTGCTTGCGGTCAACCAGGATTCCACCCATGAAAAAATGGATTCCGGGGCTGACGGGCACCGGCTGGCGGGCGGGATCAATATCCAGATAGTGGCGGATTTCCTTCCGGAGATCCGGCAGGCGCTTCTGCCATGTTTTTTTGGGCAGACCTGTGAGATCCAGCAGGACGGGAGGCTGACATTCGGGGTCACGCAGGATCGTGTACATCTCCCGGGAAACGACATCCCGGGGCATCAGATTTCCCAGCTCCGGATATTTTTCTTCCATAAAATACCATTTCTGGCCGCCTCGCATGACATAGAGCCTGCCGCCCTCGCCGCGGGCTGCCTCGCTGATCAGCATACGCTTTCCGGAGATTTGTACAGTCGTGGGGTGATACTGGATAAACTCCAGATTTGCCAGTTCGACTCCCTGTGCAAAAACCGTTGCCAGGCCGCCCGCATCATTGGCGGTCGTTCCGGTCGTCCTGCCGGGAAAGAGGCCGTTGGGGCCTCCGAAAGCCAGGATCACCGGTCCGGCAAGATCGATCCATTTTTCCGTATAGGTGTCCTGCAGCCGCACCCCTTTGCACACTCCGTTTTCCAGGATCAGTTCCTGGAAACGGTGGTGGGGATAGCGCAGAATGAGCGGCTGTTCTGTATTTTCATATCTGCGCGTGGCGTCGATCATGGCTGTCATGAGGGCTTTGCCTGTGCTGCTGCGCGCATAAGTTGTACGTGTTTTCTTCTGCCCTCCGAAGCGGCGCTGCACCAGCGCATCGCCCTCCATGTTAAAGGGGACTCCCAGATCCAGGAGTTCCTGCACGATCACAGGCGCCTCCTGTGTCAGTCCCCGCACGGCCGCGGGATCGGCAAGACAGACGCCGCCCCGCATGGTATCTTCAAAGTGCTCCTGAGCGGTGTCATTTTCTCCGGAGACATTCATGGCGGCGTTGATCCCGCCCTCTGCGAGCACAGACTGCGCGCGCTCCGAGGTCTGTACCGAGATCAAAGCACTCGCGATATTCATTTGTGCGAGGCGGACGGCTGCCGACAATCCTGCCAGCCCTGCGCCGATGATATTGACACGCATCATACGGGTTTCCTTTTTTGACAAAGCCCCGGAACTTTAAATTCTGTTCCAGCGCAGATAGTAGATGATCATGGCCGCCGCCATGAAGAGGAGCAGTACCGACAGGGCAAAGAGGATATGCCCTGTCTTTTTCTGCAGGCCTTTGATACCGAAGGTGATCAGGGTCGGGCGTATATTGGAAATCAGGTGCACGGCCAGCGCAAGGATCATCAGCAGCTGGGTCACCAGTTTTCCGCTCGTAAACCATTTCAGACGATATGCGCCCGCGTTTCCTGCAGAAAAAGCTGTCATGTGCAGAACCAGGAAGACCAGCAGCGCAAAGCCGCTCACTCTCCTTGCCCAGAATAAGAGGTTCTGCCGGATGTAAGCGACGCCTGTTCTGCGGGCAGTACGGATCGTGTCAGCTGTCAGCTTTGCCCCGATCAGTCCGTGGAGGACCACAAGTACCATGGCTGCACGCGCAGTATGCTTGAGGGCGTTGCTCCCCACTCCGTAGAGCTGAAAACTTCCCATGATACCGTGGGCAAGAAAGAGGACCATTATGAGGATTGTCAGTATTCCATTCCATTTTCTCATCAGACAGGTAACACCTCATTACAGACAGACTGGAAGATCCGGATGATTCTATTCTCCATTGCACAATACACGTGACTTCAGGTGTGGGATACGCTCGTAAAAAGGGAAACGCACTTCGTCGTGGGTACAATGAGATTCCCGGGGCAGCCCCCGGCTTGTACAGGGCCTCGCGACAGAAATCAGAAATCCATTTACCGCAGCCCTGCCGCTGTTGTGTCTTCAGCAGCGCTTTCTGCAGCATTTTCGGAATCACTTACTGCAGAATCAATCTTCTGTGGCACTTTTTGCTGCGGTTTCTGTTGCATTTTCTGCTGCATTTTCTGCTTCGCTTTCCGCTGCGCCCTCGACCATCACAGCCGTGACGTCCTCCCGGGACATTGCCTTCTCATAATCCTGCAGGTCCGCCATCTCTTTTGAAAGAACAATGACATCAAAGAGACCGTTCTCCGCCTTTGAGACCAGAAGTGTTCCGTTTTCCTTCGTGACGGTCATCTGGTTTTCCGCCAGGCGGAGCCTGTAGCGGTCCGCCGCTTCCTGTCCGCTCATATCCGCCTGGTCCACGAAGCAGTGCAGATCCTCCATGATGACACCCACCGGCTGTTCCGTAAAAAAGTCGGTCCACTCACCGAGGGTATCCTCATGCAGGTCAGATTTGATCAGCACAAGATAAGAACCGGATGGCTGGTCCGGAATCTCCATGGAGGCACTGGATACAGCATCCGCCTTTCCCGCAATTCTTGCGGGCAGATCTGTAAAAAAATACCCCGGCAGAATAATGCACAGGAGCACTGCCGCAGCCGCCGCGGCCAGATGGGCCGCCAGGCTGCACAATGCTTCGATCAGTCTCTCTTTCATTATTGCTCTGCGTCCTTGAGAGCGAGTCCGACGGCTTCATTGAACTCGTCAAAAGAAATAGTGGCGCCTGAAACAGCTTCCACGTCTTTGAGATTTCCCTTTTCGACGAGCTGCTCCGCATATGTCCGGCTGCCCTTCACGGCGCGCTGCGCCTTATTGTAATAATCCTGGTTGGCGATTTCGCCATCCTCTTTGCCGTACTCTTCATCCTTGACTGTGCCGTCGGGCATATAAGTTGTGAACTCGCAGTCAGTGATCACATTGTCCTTGAGGGTGATGGTCACTACACCGTAGCCTTCGCCTCCCTCGTCCTCATCTTCATCGGACATGGACTCGTAGAGACTGCTCTGTGCCGTGTACGTTCCGTCCTTATAGGTCTTGCTTCCGCCTCCGCAGCCGGTACAGACGGCAGCCGCAGTCAGAGTCAGCAGGATCGCCGCAATTGCTTTTTTCATAATTTTCTCCATTCCGGAGCGCCTTTTGCAGAAAGACAGGGCGCTCAATTAAGACCTGGTTTTCAAAACATGCCGCTTTTCTCGAGGCTTCAGGGAATCTTTTTGCAAAGTGAAACCTGCAAAAGATCATGCCTCCTGGAAGGTGGCATTTTTCACGTCACGCACGATCTTGCCGTACTCAAGAGTAATGGTGCGCTGTGCCACTTCGCCGACTTCGGGGTCGTGGGTGACGACAATCAGGGTCGTCCCTTCCTTGTGGAGCTGTTTGAAAATATCTAGGACGATGTTCTCATTGGCTTCGTCCAGGTTGCCGGTAGGCTCATCGGCCAGGACGATCTGGGGATAATTAATCAGGGCGCGGGCAATGCAGACACGCTGCTGCTCACCGCCGGAAAGCTGGCTGGGCAGGTGGTGGGCGCGCTCGCGCAGGCCGACCCGGTCCAGAGCCTCAAGGGCTTCTTTTTCATCCGGAATGCTGTGATAGTACTGTGACACCATGACATTCTCTACTGCTGTCAGATAATTGACCAGATGGAACTGCTGGAAGATCAGGCCGATCTTATCGCGCCGGATGGCGGTCAGTTTTTTCTGTGACTCTTTGGCTATGTCCCTGCCGTCCAGGATCACCTGTCCGCTGGTGGCCTTATCCATGCAGCCGATAATATTCATCAGGGTGCTCTTGCCGGAGCCCGAAGGCCCCATAATGGCGACCCATTCGCCCTCCTCGACACTCAGACTGACATTGTCCAGCGCGTGCAGATCTCCGTATATTTTGGAAACATTTTTAATTTCAAGTACGCTCATGTTCTGTTTACTCCTCAAAAATAATGGATGACCGGCTTTTCATAACAATACATGCCCCGTGTATCAGGCGGGACTGTATTGTGATTTTTCAGCCCTGTTTTTTCATCATTCTCCCTTCAGCACGATAGCGGGATCGACCTCTGTCGCATTCCGGACCGGCATGAGGCAGGCGAGACCTGTCACAAGGATGGAAGTGATGACAGTGACCGGAAGCAGCCAGAACTGGAAGGTGATGGAACTGGAAAAGACGTTGCGGCTCACATACTGGGCAAAGGCAAAGCCCAGGAAGACACCGATCAGACCGCCGAATCCGCCCAGAAGCAGCCCTTCACCCATAAATTCGCCGATGATCTCCCTGTCCGTCGCGCCCAGCGCCTTGCGCAGGCCGATCTCTTTTCGTCTCTCTGTCACGACAGCGGTCATGGTGGTCGCAACACAGATCATTGTGAGCACCAGGACAACGGATGTGACCAGAAGGACCAGAGCCTGGAGCTTGGTCAGGACCTGACTCTCGGACTCCGTCACACGCTTGACCAGCCTGGGGGTCACTTCAGGCACCGCAGCGGGGATGGACTGTGTATAGGCTTCCAGTTCATCGCGCTCGGCAGAAACACTGAGCTCAACCACATCGATTCTGCCCGCGCTGCCGGTCAGTGCTTCCAGATCGTCGGTTGAAATATAAATATATTCCTCCTCGGATCCGCCGGTCTCCAGAATACCGGTAACCGTCATTTTCGCAGTCGGAGCCACTGTCTCGCCGCTTTCGAGCACTTCATCCTTTTCGGTGGAATAGACCATGTTGAAAGTATCGCCGGTCTTGAGGTTCAGATGCGCCGCCTCCTTTTTGCCGACGAGGGCTTCATTGGGAGCGGCAGGCCACTCGCCGTCAACCAGCCAGTAGGGACTCGTCGCTTTGGCACCTTCCATGTCGGTGCCTGCAACTGCTATAGGCTGTTCGTGGATCTGCACCATCTCATAGCGGAAAGGCGCGGCCCCGATCAGCTGACCGGCTTTAATATGGCTCTTTGCCTCCTCCACATTTTCCGCGTTGAGCTGGACATCATTGGAAGAAGCCAGGAAAATCATGTTTGCGCCGTAATTCCGGAATTCATTTCCCATCTGGCGCGGGACATCATAGTAGATCGTCACAAGACCCGACAGGATCGTTCCTCCCACAGCTATAGCCAGAAGGGCAACCAGCATACGGGAGCGGCGCCTGATCAGGGACGATGTGATCATTTTGATAAAGAAACTTCGCTTGGACATTTTTGTTTACCTTCCGTGAAGAACCTCGGTGGGACGCAGCCTAAGCAGCATGCGGATCGCGGGAATAGAACCGAGGAGAGTTACAGCCAGAACCAGTGCGATTACAATCGGAATAACCATGGGCTTCATATCGATCGAGGAGCCGAACACAGTCTGTCCGATGATCTGGGCAAAGCCGAATCCTGCAAAATATCCGATCACGGCGCCGATCACACCGGTGATCATGACCTCTGACAGGATCAGGGCGGAGATGCGGCCGTCCGTAGCGCCGACTGCCTTGAGCAGACCGATCTCCTGGCTTCTCTCCATGACGCTTGCAGTGACCAGGTTGGTGATGCCCAGTGCGGATCCGAGCAGAGACAGGAGAGTAATGAGGACCATCAGAAGTTCTGTTTTTTCCATGATCGCGCCTTCAGAGTCCGCAACCTGGCGGACCGGATTGGCGACGGAATCCGTGATGACTTCCTGGATCTGGAAGCAGATGGAACTGACATAAGCTGTGCAGTACCAGGTCTCGTACTGGGAAATCGACAGGGACTCCGGTCCCTCCTTGGCCGCTTTACGGGCAAGGTCATTGTCGGGAGTCGTCAGCGCGCTTACCTCGATACTGGTGAGCTTTCCGTCTGTGCCGGAAAGTGCCTGAACCGTATCCAGAGGCGCGAAAATCTGATTATCCTCGTCGCCGCCGGCATTGTAAATACCGGTCACGGTCAGATCCTTTTCTCCTGCAGCCGTTTTTACATGTATTGTGCCGCCCGCGGAAATGCCTTCGTTCTGTGCCAGAACTTCTCCGACCATACAGACGTCCGCACTCTCCTGCGCCTGCTCATCGAGCCATTCTCCGCTCGTGACCGACCACCAGGACCTCAGGTTCTGTATGCCGGTATCAAGCGTCTCTCCGGTAGGGAGTTCCATATGGTGGTTGAACCATGTACCGACTATCTTTGCTTCGCTTCCGGACGGAAGTGATACCTGCGTGTCGATAAAAGGCGTGAAGTCCACGATATTGAATGCCCAGAAGATCGTCTTGATCTTGCCGAGTTCTTCCTCCCGCAGATAGGATCCCTGGTCTGTCTCCGACCCCTCCATCTCATAGAGATCGTCCAGGACGGATCTGGATTTGGGGACGACGGTTATATTTGCGCCGTATGCCTTGAGTTCCTGATTGACCTTGTCTCCTACGTCCATCATGACGTTGAGCATCGCCGTTGCCAGCGAGGCGCCCAGGGCGATCGTCAGGGCAATCATCAGCATCTTCATTTTCTGACGTGCAAAAGCACCCCGAATCATTCGAAAAAACATATTGTTTCCTTCTTGTGTTAATAATCTATAAAACTTATTGAATGGTAATCGGATTTTTATTTAAAATCCGACTTATGTTCAATCAGCGTTGAGAACGGAATAATGATGTAATTGCCCTCGACGCTGTACTCGATGACCTTGGGATTGCATCCGCCCTTGAAACCGATCGTGTTGACGTTCATGACGACATCACAGCGGTTGCAGATGACCTGTCCTTTTCTCTCGTAATAGCCCGTCTCTCCGCAGATATCACAGGCATCCAGGCCGATACCATAGGAAGAGGAACCGGGTTTTTTGATGACAATCACACGTATGGTGATATTGTCATCCGTTGTATACGCAAACCTGTGCAGATGACCGTCCGAAACCTGATCAAAGGAAATATAGAGGCTGTCATCGCGCTGTTCGCATTCTTCTACCGGGGAAAGCTCCACCGGCCTGTTTGCATAGGATTTGACTGCCGTGATGGTAAGGGTAGTAATGAGCATAGCCGCCAGAAGGGCTGATGACCAACGCCGGATACTGCGCCAGCGCGCCTTGATTTTTCGGTGCTGGGCCGGGTTCTCATAGGGCTCGTTTACATGAAAACTGCGTATCCACAGAACGATGGGGAGGAAGACCACCGTCAGCAGAATGCCATAAGTAAACATATTCTGATGGTTATAGGTATACTTCACGACCTGGAACAACTGTTTACTGACAATGATCCTCTTGGACAGGAGGGTCTGCAGAATCTTGCTCGCCTGCTGGAGAGCCATGACGAAAAAGGCAAGCTTTACAAGCGCGCCCGCAGGACCGATCTTGATCTTGCTTACTACCAGGTATGCCGAAAAAAACAATACGATCATCAGGATAATTCCCAGAAGAACACCGGAAAAACGAATCAGAAAACCTGTCGAAAAGAAGGTATTTCCGCTCAGTGTGATCGTATAGGGAGAAGCGAGGATATCCGGGAAACTGTAGAGAATCTGCAGAAAAGTCAGCACTGCTGCAGGAATAGTCAAAACAAGGCCGGACTTTTCTCCCAGAATTTTCCGGATTGGCCCGATATCCAGGATCACAAGAATAAGAAATGCGATGATGGAGATTGAAAAGATATACAGGTTCACATTACCTGTATTGATCAGTTTTGTATTGTTTTTCAACCAGGACATCACACAGGCTGCAATAAATCCCGCTGCAGCGGAGATTATTAGAATTCTCCTGCCAATACTTCCGGCGCGGCCGTAGATCCAGGCGAATAGCATCCCGAGCAGTACGCCCGTAACGGCCAGCGCTTCCGTTGTCGTGATCAGATATTTAATCATATCAGTTTGCTCCATATGTGCATTTTTCCGCTTTATGCACATCTTCTGTATACATGTATCAGAACATAGTGAAAGCCAATACTGCCAAAATGGCAGTATTGACTCGTTTCACATGCATTATTCACCGAAAAAGCGGCAGATTACCACTCCTGAGGAGTATAATCCCAGACGTCCTTGAGCTCGAGCTCAAGCTTGCCATCGGGGAAGTACTCATCGAAGGAAGCTGCGCCGGGGCCTGTCTCTGCATCGGTGTGCAGCAGATAATTGTTCTCTGCGGGGCTGTGGAATGTCAACTTGACGGAATAGGTGTCAGCATCAGCCAGCTTGATGTTTGCGCCATAGTGAGGGCCATCAGATGCGCTCATGGGCATGAAGGTGCCTTCTGCAGCGGTCTCACCCTTGGAATTGATGATTGCGTAATCAACGGTCAGATAAGGGATCCAGTCGCCTGCGCCGTAGCCGAGCTTATTTCCTTCGAGAGCAGCGATGTCAGCCTCAAAGTGCATGTTATAATCTGCGGGATCGCTTCCGTCAGTCATGGGAACAGGCTGGAAATAAACGCCGCTGACGTTCATCAGGCCGCCGACTTCTTCATCTTCCCAGATCGGATATTCCTGGAAACCTGCAGCTGCATCATCAGCGGCTGCTTCCTCAGTTGCGACTTCAGCCTCAACAGTTGTTGTCTCGGTTGCAACTGCCTCTTCCTCTTTGGTCTCTTCTTCTGCTGCAGGGGCTGCAGTGTTGGAAGCACTGCCGCCGCAGGCGGTCAGAGAAAGAACAACCATTCCGAGCGCTAATGCGCCTGCAATGAGTTTCTTTTTCATAGTATTTTCCTCCTTTAAAAGTTACTTTGATGGCCACTATGAACAGCCTGTTATGTATTTGAATCCTCTTCTCCTCCCAACCTGTATCCGTCTTTCATAAAATAATCCGTCATAGTATTCAATCAAATAATCCGTCAAATATTCCATGAAAGAAAACAGAGGTCCGGAAAGAGAGGACAATTCCGAATTGAAGATTCCTGTTTACGGCTTTTAGATCTGAGCCTGTAAACGGCTTTGACATACCTGCGGCCATGTCCTCCTGATCAGGCATTCTTCTCTGCTTCCAGCCGAACCTTTTTGTTGTGGTTCAGATGCATCACAAATGTAATGATCGTAATCACCAGCAGGATCAGCTGAGGTACGAGGGTTCCGATGAGCGGGTATATACCAAGGACATCCAGTACATCGTTATAAGGGATCCAGCTCAGCCAGGCAGGACTGTAGATTGCCCACTCCAGACCATCGAGGACGCCGCCCTCCATCAGTTCCTTGATGCCTGCACCGAGGAAGCAGATCGACATCACTGCCATCAGGATACTGGTACCCATGAAGAAGGGCTTCAGCGGCAGGCGCACGCTCATAAAGCGGATCAACAAGAAGACAACGACCAGTGCCAGTACACCTGCACCGAATCCTGCCCACACCATGTCAGGCCGGTCTTCCTTCAGCATTGGCTGATAGAACAGGATGACTTCAGCGCCTTCACGGAAGACAGCGAGCCATGCTGTAAATCCCAGTGCGAGCACGTTGCCTGCAGTAGCGGAGCTGGCCACACGTCCCTCGATATACTGGGACCAGACAGCAGCTTCGGATTTGGAGACCATCCAGTTGCTGACCCAGAACAGGACGACGACTGCCGTCAGAGCCGCAATACCTTCTATGATCTCCTGGCTCATGTGGTACTCAGCACTCCTGGCAAGGAGCATGTTGATGATGCCCGCCATAATGAAACTGCACACCACACCCAGAGCGGAACCGACATAGACCGGGAACACGCTTTTCTGGTTGCCCGTCTTGATCAAATAGGCAATGATCGCGCCGACGATCAGGATCGCCTCGAGACCTTCACGAAGGATGATGGCGAAGGCGCCCAGGAAAATGGCAATGCCGCTGGCGGAAGATTTTGTCGTATCGGCGGCTCCCGCCTGCTGTGTATCAGCAGCGGCGCCGGCTGAGACCGGTCCTTCCGGACTCAGGATCATGGCATCTTCAAACAGTTTGGTAGTCAGCGCATCCGCTGCCGCCTGGACAGCTTCCGCCCCGTTATCTTTTTTGATGGCCTTGCGGAGTGTCGTAAAGGCGAGTTCCACCTCACTCACGCGGCTCCCGGAGATGAAATTCATGGTATTTCTCTCAAATCCGGAGGTCTCGTAATAGCCCCAGTAGGTTGCTTTGGCATACTCGTATGCCTGGTCCATCTCACCGCTGTTGTAGAGCTCCACAGCGTGATTGGCTACGCCGGCTATGACAGAGGCGAGATCGTTATAATTCCAGTCGCCTACGCCATAGGCTTCTCTGTGCTCATCCCAGGAGAGATAATAGGTATCCAGCACTGCTGCCTGCCCTGACACTGCAGTAGATGCTGCCCCCGCGCTCTCCGCAAAGACAGGTCCCTCCGGACTCAGAAGAAGTCCGTCCGTCGTCAGCTTCTCGATCAGAGAATCCGCTGCCGCCCGTACCGCTTCAAGACCGTTATCCTTTTTTATCGCCTTGCGCAATGTCGTAAAGGCGAGTTCCACTTCACTGACACGGCTTCCGGAGATGAAATTCATGGTATTTCTCTCAAAACCGGAAGTTTCATAAAATCCCCAGTAGGTCGCTTTGGCGTATTTATATGCCTCGTCGTTTTCACCGGCCTCATACAGGTCGACCGCATGGTTTGCAACCCCTGCGATCACGGCTGCCAGGTCGTTGTAATTCCAATCCGTAACACCGTTGGCCTGCATGTATTCTTCCCAGGTCAGATAATAAGTTTCCTCCGCCATGGCAGAAGCTATGGAAAGCTGTGTGGCAAGTGTCAGCGCAATCGTTGCTGCAAGCACCATACAGGCAAGCCTGCGGAATAATTTCATAAGAATCTCCTTCTTTCTTTTTATTACCTGTATACTTATTTCCTGTATACCTTTATTGCCTGTATACTGTTTAATTTCCTGTATACCGGCTCGCTGCCATCGGATGTCCCTGTAAAAAATCCTCTGTCAGGAAAACATCTTTTGGGGTGCGATCTTCACATTCTCCGCTCCCGAGCAGATAGTACTGGTACACCTCGCTGCCAGCATCCCATGTGGGATCAAGAAGGTACCACTTACCTTTGATCTCAACGATCAGCCAGGCATGAAGTTCTTCATTGCCCGCAGTCCCGGTCACGATCCTGCAGTTGATTCCTTCTTCCCTCAAAAGTCTGTACATCGCTGTGCAATACCCCTGACAGGTCGCTGTTCTCTGGATCAGCGCAGCATAGGCAGTGGAGCATTTATGATAGTATGGATTCTTGCGATGGACCTTGTCGTAACTGACATTTTCACACAGCCAGGCATAAATTTTGCGGATCCTGACTTCCGTCCCCGACCAGGGCAGGAAATGAAAAGACCTCCTGATTTTGCGTACTGCCTCAGCAACTTCCTCTTCCTGTGAATAATACGTAAAGTAGGAAGGTACGATCCTGACTGTATAATTCCAGCTGTCCTCCGATGGACTGACGCTGCTCTTGTAGGTATATCCTCCCAGCTGCCAGCGGATATAATCGCCCTCATCCGGTTTTCCGGTCTCCTGTTGGGCAGCCTCCATCCATTCTTCAACAGTGCTGTTGAGTTCTGTAAAAATATCGCTGTTGTATCCAAAGGAGATCGTGATCGCGGCGCTGTGCCTGCGAAGACCCTCGCGGATCTCACGGATTACCCTGCTGCTGTTTCCGATCCTGCCTCCCAGGGAGTAGATATCCTCATTCTCTTCCTGTATCTCATCATGCGTCTCCACATATATAGAGGCTATGTAAAGACAAAAACAACAGAAACAGAAAAAAAGAACCACCAGCAGCATCGGTCTGATGCGCAAACTGCTTCTTCGTGCCGACCCGGCCGGAAGATCCGGCAGAATATCCTTTTCCATGTCATTGGATTCCGTATGCAGATCCATCTCTAGCCGGTATCCATCCTTCTCCCGATGCTTCACATTCCAGCGAGTTAGTTCCGTTTAATCATTCGGATTCTATCACGCTGTGTTAGTCATGTCAACCTTAATTTGCATAAACTAACTAGTTTTCAGTAGAAGATTTGTTTCGTCGTCCGATTGGAGCCTTAAATATAAAACGCTTATAAAATCCTTTATTTAAAAGGCTTTTTCAATATTACTCCCTATTAAAAGTATCTTTTAATAGAATATTTTGTTGTTAATTTATTTGTTCGACATTCCATGATGTAAAGGTCAAAAGGTATCCAATGGCTCTGAGTCTCGTCAAGCTGCACAAACAGCCGAAGGGCCTTGGGCAGCTCCGAAGGAGATGCTGCGTGCCTGGTACTTGGCCGCTGTTTTTTAGCGGCCTTAGTACCG
>ODAI013838710.1_pt1 | contig 18088 bp, 19 predicted proteins | sample 1539321 | NCBI WGS metagenome assembly ODAI01 (sample SAMN02144231, study PRJEB22623) | gut metagenome | biome: sheep rumen | host: Ovis aries | place: New Zealand | reverse complement strand
ATATTTTTCTGTACAAATATTTAATATTGACAGTAATTATTCTGTTGTGTTATCTTGAAATTGCACAGCATAATAATTAAATTATACAGGAGAACAGATATGTATATTGCCCCGATTATGATGACAAGTTTGTCTCAGGTTAAGGTTGCGAACAAAAATAATATTCAAATAGCCGATAATAATTTTTTAAATACAAATATAACGAAGGATACTTATACTCCAGCCTTTACCGGTTACGGAAAAGTTATAGCAGAAGCGGTAAGCACACAAATTAAACGAGAATCTGCAGCGATAGACCGTTTTGATGCTCTGATGAAAAATGTTATAGAAAGTTTGGATATTACAAAACAAGCAGAATTCGGTATAATTGAAAATATTTATAATCGTAAAGGCTTTTTAGGGTTAGCTCGTGCTTTGAGAATTCCGCACCCTGATGATATAGGTGTATCTATACTTTTGAAAAAGTCAGGCAGAGCATTTAATCCTATGGTACTGGCACATAAAAATGGAAAGCCGGTGCTGGAATTTACAAATTGGGGTAAATTCGGCTTATTTGGCGCGCAAGATTCTCCGAGAAATTTCAGTATTATATTCCGTGATGAATCAGGTGAGTATTCAATGAAATACTATTTTAATAAAAAAGGTGAATTAAAAACTCTTCAATGTGGTAATAATTTCTCTATTGAAAATACCTATTACCTTACGACCGGACACCGACGTAAAGAAATTTATACCGGTGTGTGCAGCAGCGAAAGAACTTTTTATAACAAAGACGGTTCAGAAAATATTTTAAAAACGCTTCTTTTCGGCTGCCCTGTTATGTGGTAAACCGGATATCATATTGCCTTCTGTAATTGTCATTTGTAAAGTGGCTATTTTTTCTTTTTTGTTATAAACTTTCTTTAGGTTTTAAGAGAGGTTTATTATGGAAAAGATTAAAAATTTTGTTAAAAAACACTTTGATTTTCAGGTTTATCAGGTTACTTGGGTTGCATTTGCAATCTTGTGTGCAATTCCGCTGTTGTTGCAGTATATGCCGCAAAAGTACGGTTTTGAAAACGGGTTATTGGAAAGCATACAAATGGTTGTGCTTTTTGTAATTTTGGGATTGTGTTTAACGGCCAAGGTCAATAAAAAGTTTTTCAGATTCTGTGGTCTAATCCTGACTATTTTAATGATAAGAGAAGTAAATTGCGGCAGAACTTTGTTCTTCAAGGTTCCGGGTACTGAAAATTCGTTTTATCCGTGGCGAGAAATTAAGTACGGATATTTGGTTCACCCGATATACGGTGCCTATATTGGCATAATTGCTTTATTTTTCTTGATAAAAAAACACTTTATAACTTTATGGAAATTGGTAAAAGATGTAAGATTTCCGTTTTGGAATGTTTTGTTAGCTTGTTTTGCGATGTTTATGGGTGCAATTGCTGAAAAAGCTACCAATAACAATTTTATTTTCGAGGAAGGATTTGAGTTATTGTTCTATGTTTGTCTTGCAGGTATAGTTTATTTGTATTCAAGGCATGATAACTTTATGGTTGAAGAAGAATAACCGTAATATTGAATAATGAAAAAAGCAGGATATTCTGTCCTGCTTTTTTCTTGTGTTATTTAAAGTTATAATTAATTACTAAATCTTTCGGCTTGCTGTGCTATTAACTCTTTATCATCAAAATAATTGATTTTCATAGCGGCTTTCATTTCGCTAAGAGTTTGAGCGGCTTTAGCACGTGCTGTTTTGCTGCCTTCTTCCAATATTTTATAAATTGACGGAATGTCTTTTGCAAGTTCTAAACGGCGTTCTCTTATCGGTCGTAATTCTTCTTGCAGTACGTTATTTAAGAATTTTTTAACCTTAACGTCACCTAATCCTCCGCGCATATAATGGGCTTTGAGTTCATCAAGGTTTTTATATTCCGGTAAGAATTTTTCAAAATATTCATCCTTACAAAATGCATCTAAATATATAAATACAGGGTTCCCGTCAACATGACCCGGGTCTTCCACTCTCAGGTGTGTCGGGTCTGTGAACATTGTCATTACTTTTTGGCGAACTTCTTCTTCAGTATCCGATAAATAAATGCAATTGCCCAATGATTTGCTCATTTTTGCTTTCCCGTCAGTGCCCGGAAGTCTTAAACAAGCTTTATTATCAGGTAATAAAATGTTTGGCAGTGTAAGTGTTTCGCCGTACACGTTATTAAACTTATATACGATTTCACGAGTTTGCTCAATCATAGGTGCCTGATCTTCCCCGACAGGAACTGTTGTAGCTTTAAATGCAGTAATATCAGCGGCTTGACTGATTGGATATGTGAAAAATCCGACAGGAATTGTCTTTTCAAAATTCCTCATCTGAATTTCCGTTTTTACGGTCGGATTACGCTGCAATCTTGATACAGTAACCAAATTCATATAATAAAAACTCATTTCGCAAAGTTCGGGAATTTGAGATTGTACAAACAAAACGGATTTTGTGGGGTCTAATCCGCACGCAAGATAATCAAGTGCAACTTCAATAATGTTTTGGCGGACTTTTTCCGGATTTTCCATATTGTCTGTTAAGGCTTGAGCATCTGCAATCATAATGTATATTTCGTCATAGTTGCCGGAATTTTGCAGTTCGACACGTCTTTTCAATGAGCCGACATAATGGCCTATGTGTAGTCTGCCTGTCGGTCTGTCTCCGGTTAAAATAATTTTTGCCATATTTGCTTTCCCTCTCTCGCGCTGATTATAGCATAAACAACTTTTTGTGTGAATTATTAAGTGTGTTTTAATCATTAAATAATGTTAAAATTTTTAATTTTATTTTCCTTTTAAACCTTTTAAGGGTATAATTTAGACATAATATAAGGAATAAGAAAAATGATTATTGCAGTAATAATATTAGTTTTGTCATTGTTGGCGCTGTTTATTTTAAAAACGGTGAAAAATATGAACTTTAAGGTTGCAGGACTCGTTTTAATAGTGTTAATGTTCTTTGCAACAATCGGAATATGCGTCGCATCTCCGCAGATGCACAAAATGTTCTCAATTAATATAATTGATTATCTTATAAAATTTAATGATGACGGCTCTATGTCAACCACAAAACAAACTACTCAAACTGTAATACAAAGACAACAAGGAAATCAAAGATGAAAAAAATAATTGCATTTATTTTAACAATATTTTTTACTTCACTAAATCCGTGTTTTGCGCTTAGTGAATTGTATTTAATAAGAAATGCATCAACTGATGATATAAAACCTATGGTAACAAGCAGTTTTAACAACTATAAGTATCAGTTATCCAAGTATGACCCTTATTACGGAAAATCTGTTGACAGTTCTGATTTTGCGGTAGTTATTTTACAGCAAAACGGTTCCAATATGTATTATTATTATCAATCAAACGGCAGCCGAAAAATAGATAAGGCAATTTTGAAAGATATTCGCAGAAACGGTTATACATATGAAGAATCGCAAAACGTCAATATTATAGAAGTATTTGACCGATTGGCACAGGATGTTATGTATAATTCATACTCTTCCCCTAATCGTTATACGTTCGAGGACCCGCAGCCGCAAACTGTTAACTTGAATAATACAACGACACAATATTCACAGCCTTCAAATTCTTTACGAGGTGCTGTTGCTCAAATTGCCAGCGGTACAATTTTAAATGTTTATTTGCAAAGTGCTATTAATACTGCAACAGCCAATAAAGGTGATCAAATTATTGCAGTTTTAATGAAAGATGTTGTATATAACGGTGCGACCGTGTTTCCGCAAGGCAGTCTGATATACGGAACATTGACAAAGGCTGTCCATGCAACATACGGTTCAAGAAACGGTAAGGTAGTTATCCAGTTTAATCAAATAGTTACACCTGAAAATAAGAGTTATTCTATAACAACCGAGAAAATAGATTTTGCGGTTACAAATGACGGTAAGGTAAAATCAGTTGTCAGCAGTGCGGCAACCGGTGCTATTATAGGTGCTATCGGCGGTTTGATATATGCAGCGTTATCCGGAGGTGATATTGGTACAGCTGCAGCAATCGGTGCAGGGGTGGGTGCCGGTACGGGGCTTGCAGGCGCTACTATTGAAAGAGGTGTTGATGCCGAAATCCCGTCATTTACGGAAATGGAAATTAAACTTACTAAACCTATAAGTGTTACGGTTAGTTATTAGTCAGGATTAGAGGATGAACAAAAGACTTATAAAAGTAGGATTTATAATTTTAGCTATGGCAGTTATTGTCAAGTCTTTGTTCGTGCTTTCAAAGAATATTAAGTTGGATGAATTTCATAAATCGGCTATTATTTTTGTTATAGATGCTTCTGCATCTAATCAAAAGAAATTACCCGAAGAAATTCGCTATGTGAAATCATTGTGTGCGGTGTTAGATCCTGAAGATGCCGTTAAAATTCTAAAAGTTTCCGGCAGCTCTTATTTAATTTATGAGGGAAATCCCGGTGATGCTCAGGGTATCGAGAAAGCTATATCTTCGTTTGCTAATAATACAAAAGATTATTCTACTTCATATGGTGAAGGCATTAAAAAAGCTTTAGGGTACTGTCTGACCATGAAAAAAGAAGGGTATCGCCCGTCAGTTGTGGTGATTGGTGATTTGATGAATCAGGGTACGCTTTCTAAACAAATTAATTGGGAAACATTACCCCAAAATGTAAGCGGGGTTCAGAAATATATTCCGGAGTTGGCAATGATGTTTGTTTACGCAGGTCCGGAAAAATTAGATTTAGTGAAAACAAAACTGTCTCCGGTACTCGGAGAAACAAGACTTGTGGTAGCTAATGAGGCTATGGTTAATAAGTCAAATGTGAGATTTTTAAAAGCAATAGGACGATAAAGGAGTAAAAGAATGGCATTTACAATCAGTTCAAAAAATGGAGAAAAAACTTTTTCCGACAGGGATTTGGTAAATATAAGTTCAAAACCCGGTTATGATTATCAGATAGATACACCGTTTCCGTTTATGTTGACGGTGCATTATGATAAAAATACAGGAAAATGTTTGTTGATAAATCAGTACAGAAGTCAAAAGTTTTTATTTAAAGGAAAACCGATTTCTACAAGTTTGGATATTGACAAGGTTTGCAAGTTAATGATTGACGGTACTGATGAATTTTTAATGATAAAATGTGACGGTCAAGCTCATCAATCATTGGCCGGAAACGCAATGACAGAAGATGATATCAGAGCGGTTTATGGTAATGAAGTTAACGCAGGCGCAAAATTAAAGCTGGAACAGAGAAAATCTGATTTAGAAACGGCAAGAGTTGCTATTTGTAAACAAATTTCTGCGCCGATAAATGATATGCGTCACAGAATTTCGATGAATTCTAAGGGCGGAATTTTGTTGCATATAGCTTTATTTTTAGCTTCATTGGTTTGTGCTTTCGGGGTATCAAATTATTTGACAGGGTTACCGCTTACTGATGCCGGAAGTGTTATTCAAATGCCTACAAATATGAAACTTATATTTGTATATGCGTTTGTTATTTTGGGTATTGGCTTAGTATTAAAACAAGGTGTGTACCTTTCGCTGCAAGAAAAAGAAGGTCAAACTTTGGAAAATTCAGGAATTGCTCAACGTTTTATGATTGTATTGTCATCAGCTTTTTATGTAGCGGTTTACTTGATTAACGTGTTATATTATCTTGGACCAAAATCATTACCGTTTTTTGCGGTATTTATTTCATTGTTCTTTGTTGGTACTGCACTCACTCTGGCAATTGCTTGCGGATATTTCAAGAGTGTTAATGTTACTACTAAACTTGAACTTAATAAATATGAGTACAGAGAAGATTTTGAACAGGTCATGAGAGAATATCAAAAATGGATTGAATGGTTTGCAAATAATTTAAGTAAAACAAAATTAAATAACATTAAAGACAGATTATTCACACTTCAATTGCATTCGTGGGGTGAAATAATTGCAGGGTTGATTACAGCTCCTGCTCTTGCTTATGGTGTATCAAACACATTGGCAATGTGCTTCCCTGAAGCTGCAGGTTGGGTAAGAATTTCAGGCTTGAGATTAAGCCCTGTATTTTTATTGTTGGCTACCTGCTTAATCATTGCCGCATTCTTCTGTTTCTCTGCCGCATTTACAGAAAGTAAAAAAATCCAAGGTTCTAATGTATTAAAACAAGACGGATTTTCAAATTATGCAACACACGGTGTTGATATATACGGACTTGAAGCAGAAAAGAAACTTGATGCAAATATGCGCAGATTTTTATTAATCGGACTTGCTATTATAGGTATTGAAATCACTATGAATATTTCATACTTTATGCAAAGTATCGGCGGTGATTTAAAAGGTATGTTACTGAGTGCCGTTGCCGCATTGGTTCCTACTGCGTTGTTAATTGCGGAAACATTTATGTTAAGTCAAACGAATTATGAAAAATTCGCAAGTGAAGAGTTATTAGCTAAAATAGATAGAGATTAGTAAAATTGAAAATAATATTATATTTACTGCTTATTGCAGCTGTAATTTCAACATTAAGTATTTGTATCACCAGACCGACGATGCATAAGTCGGTCTTGGTGTACGATTCAGGATATACACTTGTCCAAAATGATGTTGCCACCATTGAAGAACAAGATATCCCGATAATGACAATGCCGCAAGAACCGGAAGTTGTTCAGATGACTGCTAACGAAAAAATTGATAATCAGATTAGCGAACAACAAAAACGAATTTTGCAGTATATAGAATCAGATACCAAGCCGCAGCAAGCCGTGTCAACAGTTCAAACCCAACAGATTGCAAGGCCTCAAGCGGTTACTCAGCCAATAACAACAACTGTAAACAGGCAGGTTCAAACTCCTGTTCAACAAACGGTTAGTGTTCCGCAACCGATAGCACAGACGCAAACTGCTACAAAACCCTATATACCTGCGCAAACGCAACGTATAGCTCAGTCATCAAAAACTGAGCCTGCACATACAGTTACGCAGACTGCGCCGACAGGAAATACAACAAAAACAGTTTCGCAGCCGGCTCCGATTGCTCAACAGACTAAAACTGTTTCCGCTCCGAAACCTGTTGCACAGCCGACAAGAACTGTTTCGGCACCGCAGCCTGTACATGTTATGACTGCTCAAGAAGAAGAAATAGCTTGGAATAAGTGGCGTTCAAATCTTCAAAACCAGATTATGAGAGATTCACGTCTGCCAAATGTTCCAACCGGTATTGTATTTAAGTTTTCTTTTTCTGTTGATAAATACGGAAAAATTACCAATGTAAAGACATGGTGTACTACTCCTCAGTATACCCCATATGCCATTCAATATATAGCTCCTGCTATCAGAAGCTATCAGGGTCACTCAATTTTGAACTTCCCCGCAGGTTCCAGCCGTCTTACTACCGATGTTACCGGCGGATGGAAAATTTCTACAAGTTCAAAATATAGTACCCCGCAAGATTATAATGACATAGAAAAAGTTACCCGATAAAGGAATAGAAAATGTTTAAGTGTAAAGAGTGTGGATGTGAATTTGATATAAAACCTGATTACTGTGATTGCGGTAACGATACTTTTGACGAAATAGTTATTGTTCAAAAACCAAAGCAGGAAGAAATTTCAAAACCGACTCAAACTCCAATTCAAGGTGAACTTGATGTAAAGGAACAAATCTCGATTGGTTCGCGTAAAAAAACATTTTCCGAGCAATATCCTGAAATTGAACGCTTTAAAACTTCATTTGATCCTTTATCTTCAATTGTGTTTTTAATTTGTGTAGGGTTATCGCTTATCGTTTTATTTTTTATAGGAAATCCGGAGGAAACTGTTCCGGAAAAAACTGAGAATGTCCAAAAAGAAGTTCCGCAAATTAATCTTCCTTCAATCGATAATATTTGGAACAATTCTACCGCAGGTATTATAAATTATGAAAAATCTGCTCAAAGAACAACTCAGCTTCCTGCGCAAACTCAAACTGTCAATCCGTTGACTTCATTAGTGCAACCAAATCAGGCGCCGCAGCATCCTGTTCAGCAAACTCAACAGGTATCGCAGCCGCAGTCAAAACCGCAAAATAATGTATTCAGTTTGTTCGGTAATAAAAATACTAACGCTGTTCCTAACAAGCCTGTTTCAAGTGCTCAAAAGCAGACTACACAAACAAAGTCAAATAAAATTGTGTCACAGCCTGTTGCACAGCAAAAATCTACGGTTCAGCCTAAGCAAACCGTTACGCAGCAACCGAAGCCTACCCAAACCAAAACTGCAAATCAAGCTCCAAGGACTACTAATACGACTTCATCTCAACCTAAAATTCCGCAATCAATTCAGGCTATATTGTCAGGTAATAATTCTCAGCAAAAACAGCCTTCATCTCAAAATGTTCAAAAACAGACGTCTGCTCAAAATACGACTTCAACTAAAAAACCCGTTACAACTCAGGTTCCGAAACAAACCCAAACTGCTCCAAAAACGACAACAGTTCAGACTCAAAATACCCTAAGACCAAAAGCAACTATTGACACACAAGCTCTAAAACGTGAACTTGATAATTATAAAGTCGGTTTAAGAAATACAATCGGTCGAAAAGTCGATTTTACAAGAGTAATCGGAGATGGAGAATGCGTTGTTGCATTTAAAGTGGCTTCAAACGGCAAGTTGACAAATCGTTCGTTTGCTAAACAGTCTTCTAATATAACTTTAAATGATGCAGTGTATAGCGCCGTTATGGCGACACCAAACTACAACCCTCCACCGAGCGGATATAACAACGAAACTCTAAATCTCAAAATCCGTTTTTATAACGGAAATTATGACGTTTCGTTATATTAATCCTCAAAAATAAACAACTTGTACAAGTCGATGTTTAAGGCATTTGCAACTTTTGCAAGTGTTTGAAGCGTTGGTGATTGTTCTCCGCGTTCTACAATTCCCATTGTTGAACGTGCAACTCCTGCCATATCCGCCAATCCCTCTTGTGAGAGGCTCTTTTTAGTACGTTCAAGGCGAATATTCATGCCTACTATTTTATCTATTTCGTCTACTTTAATAGCCATATTGTGTATTATAATACATAATTGACATAATTTTATCCACGTGGTATTATGTACATATTGCACATAATAATAGGTGATAGTATGATTACATTTGACGATATTAATGAAATTGAGTATGAGTATTTGCAGATTAACAATTTGATAGATATATTGAATATGCTTTTGCAGGAGGAAGATTACAGCTTATCAAATCGCAATAGGATACATAGTTTGAATAATGTTATTACAGACAAGCGTTGTAAATTCAAAAAAGATTTTGATGAGTTTTTGACAAATTCAATCAAATCAATTCAATAAAAATTGGCAAAAAAAAGGGCGATATTATTATCGCCCGTATTTTCATACTTCAACGTCTGTTTTTACTTCTTCAAGAAATCAGGGATTTCAATATTAGAAAATCCTGATGATACTTGAGGAATAGATGTTCTTCTTGTCGGAGTTGATGAAGAAGAACTTGCAGTGCTTGTGCTTGCGCTGCTTGAGAATGTTGATGAGAACAAGTCAGAAGCATTTAATCTGCTTGTTATGCTGTCATGTTTTGGCATTTCAACATTCTTTTTAACTTGGAAACCTGTTGCAATAACGGTAACGTTAATTTCATTTTGAATGTTTTCGTTAATTGCAGTACCTACGATAACAGTTGCATCTTCTGTAACAGCATCGTGAATAATGCTTGCTGCATCAGAAACTTCGTGTAACGTCATATCAGGTCCGCCTGTAATATTAACGATAACACCAGTTGCACCGTTAATTGAAGATTCTAACAATTGAGAATTGATTGCAATTTCAGCAGCTTTGATAGCTCTGCCTTCACCTTGAGCACGTCCGATACCCATTAATGCTGAGCCTGAACCTCTCATTACGCTCTTAACATCAGCGAAGTCTACGTTTATCATTCCAGGTATTGTAATGATATCGGAAATACCCTGAACACCTCTCAACAGAACTTCATCAACAATTAAGAATGATTCAACCAATCCTACTTGTCTGTCTACAACCTGAAGTAATTTATCATTTGGTATAACAATTACTGCATCAACAGCTTCTCTAAGTTTATCTAAACCTTGATTTGCCTGATTTTGTCTTTTCTTGCCTTCCCAAGAGAAAGGTTTTGTAACAACTGCAATTGTTAGTATACCTAATTCTTTTGCTATTTTTGCAACAACAGGAGCTGCACCGGTACCTGTACCGCCGCCCATTCCGGCTGTAATAAATACCATATCCGAACCGTCTAAAGCTTCTGTTATTTCTTGCTGAGCTTCTTCAGCTGCTTTTTCACCAACTGAAGGATCGCCGCCTGCGCCAAGTCCTTCGGTTGATTTAGCACCTAATTGAATTTTGTTCTTTGTTTGGCCGTATTCCAAATCTTGTACATCTGTATTCATTAACCAGAATTCTACACCTGAAAGTCCGGATTTTATCATTCGGTTAACAGCATTTCCGCCGCCGCCGCCAACACCGATAACTTTTATTTTTGTAGGGTTAACACCTGCTCTGGTGTTTTGTTCTGATGTAGAACCCGTTTGCGTTTCATCTTTCTTTGCAAAAATATCTGACACGAAATTTTCCACTGATTTGTACCTCTTTATGTTAATATTACTTGTTTTCTATACCTCAAACACAATTATAGCATTAAGCATAATAATGATATACTAACATACTATTTTAAATAAAAAAAAAGTACAATAAATTTGTCTGAATTATGAACAAAATTTAATAATTTATTTTTTTTGTTGATGCATATGAGGTTTAAAATACCTGTTTTAGCTGCATTTATATTTTTGCAGGCGAGGTTCCCCAATGCAGTTTATCTCTTAATACGCTGTAAAATTCTGCTCCGTCTAATAGAGCCAATTTAACGGCAGCATCAGCTTTTTTGATATTAATTTCGGAGTTAACTTCCATAAATTCTTGTCCGTCTGCGGAGAAAAAGTAACCGGAATTGCCTTCTGCTGCGGAAATCGTGATTTGTTCACTGTCCGGTACGACCAACGGTCGTGCTGTCAGGGTATGCGGGCAAATGGGGACTATTACAAAAGCTTCCAATGACGGTGTTAAAACCGGTCCGCCTGCTGATAATCCGTATGCGGTTGAACCCGTCGGTGTCGATATTATAATCCCGTCGGCGAGGTAATTGCATACATTTTTCCCGTTTATTTTTAGTGTGAAGCGGGAAGTTCTTCCTGACAGTGAACTTTTTATTACAAAATCATTTAAGGCTGTATTCTTCCCGTATTGCAGCATTACACGATTTTCTGTATAATATTCCCCGTTTAGTATTTTTTTTGTTGCGGAAGCTATGCTTGATGCCGAACTTTGGGATAAAAATCCGAGTCTTCCCAAATTTATGCCGAATATCGGTGCGTTTGTTCCTGCGTAAAATCTTGAGGCTTTTAAAATTGTTCCGTCACCGCCTATTACAAATACAAAATCGTAGCCTGATTTTAATTCATCAATACTCAAACTATCCGCTGTTACATTGTTGTTATTTAAAATCTTTATCAGTTCGTTTTTTGTATCTACGGAATTTACTATATTAGAATTGTATACTACTGCGTAACTTTTTTTATTCATAAGTTGACTATATCACAAAAATAATAAAAAAATGCCGTCCCGATATTCGTGACGGCTTTATTTTAAACTATCCTCTATTTCTCTTCTTATTCCCAATGATTAAATTTTATTAAAATGTCATATTTATAGGAGCTTCATTATATCTGCTTTGAATTTCATTCATATCAACAGATAATGTTACGTTGCTCGGTGTAAATACGAATACCAAATCTCCAACTTTTTGAGGATTGCCGTTAAGTGCGTGTGCTGCACCGCAAACGAAATCAATTGTTCTTTGGCATTGAACTTTATCTAACAAGTGCAGATTAAGAACGATGGTCTTTCTTTCTTTTAAGTTTTGAACAATTTGACCGGCATCGTCAAAAGAACGTGGCTCCATAACTATTACTTCATACCCTTTATAGTTTGGATGATTAACAACTTTCAATTCATTGTTTCTTTCTTCTCTCGGTTGATAACTGTATGATGGTGCTAATGCTCTGTTGCCTTCTACTTCATAGCCATCAGAATCAATATATTCTTCATCATCCAACATATCTTCTATGTCAGTATCTTTACCGTCAAACCCTTTTACACAAAAATCAATTGCTGATTTAATCATATCTGTGACTGCCACCGTTTTTCCTCCGTCCTTTTATTTATTTTTAATATAATACTCTCTCTTCTTAGCTGAATAACTTGTGTCCTATTCGAAGCATTGTCGCTCCTTCTTTTACCGCAATTTTGTAATCTTGGCTCATCCCCATTGATATCTCCGGTAACTTGCAGTTAAACTTCAATTCTAAATTTTCTTTTGTCTCCTTAACGTTGCGGAACAAACTTTCTAAGGTTTTATCATCTGCTCCAAAAGGCGCCATATTCATTAGTCCGATTACCCTTATTGCCGGTAACGAACGGATGTTTTCAAAATTCTCAAACAATTCCTCTTTTGAAAAACCGGATTTTTGAATTTCATTGGCATTGTTGAATTGTAGCAAAATATCTTGAACTTTTCCTATCTCCGTTGAATATTCGGAAATTTTTGCAGCAAGCTTAAATGAATCTACCGAGTGAATTACATCAAATCTTTCGACTGCTCTTTTAGCTTTGTTGCTTTGCAAATGCCCGATGAAGTGAAATTTTGAATTTTCCCTCACATATTCCGGTAACTTTTCGATTTTTTCCGAGGCCTCAATGACTCTTGATTCCCCAAAATCTCTAAGTCCTGCTTCATATGCTTCGACAATTGCATTTCCGTCAAAATACTTTGTAACTGCAATAATATTTGGTTTATAAGGTGCGATTTCTTCTTGTATTTGTCTAAGATTTTCTTTTACTTTGTATTGCATTTTAATCTTGCCCCTACAAGAAACTGCCCGAATACGAGCATATTACAATTTTATCCCATATCCATGAGATGGACAACTATTTTCTTTTTTACACTTATTCTCCCTGTATATATCCCCCCGAAACCATGATGAACACATGGTTTTACGGATTTTAATATTTCTTAAACTTAGGTTAATATTTTGTAATATTACTCTGTGTGGGCATGCCCTTTGTTATATTCACCTAAATTTACAATAGAATGTGCGAAAATAATTGTAATAATAAAATATAATAAAATTTAAAAAATGTGCTCCTCTAAATGTAGTATTTTTTTCTTGTTTAAATCATTTATCGGATGTTGTTATTTTGTTGCGTAAGTATATAATGTATTTATGACAAGAATAAAGCGCTTAAATTGTTTTGATATCCCCAAGATTAGGAAAATGACTGAGTACTTGGGCAGTGATGATAGCGACAGATTTACAAAGGATTTGCAAAACGAGGCTGTCAGGATGCTTCACGCTCATTTCCCGCTGAAGTATAAATTTTTGCCGGAGTCGTATGTCTTGTTAGAAAAAAATGAGATTTTGGGGCTGATAACCGTTATGCCGACGATGGGAAATCCTTATAAGATTGTGATTACCCGTTTGATTTTTCAAAATAACTTGTATGATGTCGGGAAACAGCTTGTTGAATTTGTTATTGCCAAATACGGAGCTATGGGGGCAGTATCTTTTTCCGTAACAATCGACAATTCTCACGATGAATTATTCCGTTTGTTTATGGAAGGTTGCGGATTCAGGCATTGTTCTTGTGAAAACCTGTGGAAAATAGAAAATTTTAATCCGCAGGATTATGTTCCGGCTCATTTTAGGGTTTGCCAAAATTCTGATGCTAAGGCTGTGAGTGATTTGTATAATTCGGAATTAACAAGTTTATATAAGCCTGCGTTATTGAGAATTAAAACCGAATATAAAGAACCGTTTTTTGCAGGGATTACAAATTTTTATAAAAACCGTTATGTATTAGAAGAATCAGCACATAAAAGAATAATTGCATATTTGTCGATTACAACAACGGATAATACAAACTTCATATTAGATTTAATAAGTAATGACGGCTATAATATATCATACGATGAAGTGTTATCGTTTGCTTATAGGGAAATTGCAGAAAGAAAATCCCACTTCTATATATTTTTTAAACAGAAAAAATATACTATTACGTCTGAAAAATTCGAACAGTATCTGCACAGTAAAAATTTTAACTGCATTCAAACTCAAAACGTTCTTGTAAAAGACTTCTATCGCCCTGTAAAACAAAGTGAAAATGTTTTAAAAGTATTCCTGTTTGGGGAAAATGGTATTGCCGTTAATTAAAAGTTTTTATAAAAAATGAGCCGTTTCAATATTCGAAACGGCTCAAATTATTTTCTTATTGAGTTTTAAACACTTGCAACAGATTTTGATTTTTCGATACAATCAATTAAAGTACTTGCAACTGTTCTTTGTTCTTCTTCAGTCAGTTCAGGGAACATCGGTAAAGAAATTACCAATTCGGTATTCTTTTCTGAAACAGGAAGAGAGCCTTTACCAACTCCGAGATATTCGTGAACTTTTTGTAAGTGTAACGGAATCGGGTAGTATAACATTGCACCGATGCCGCGTTCTTGAAGCATTTTATGAACTTCATCACGGTTAGGAACTTTTACTGTGTATTGGTGGTATACGCAGTATGTGTCGTCCAATTCAACCGGAGTTTGAATGTCTTTGCAATCTTTGAATAATTCATTATAGTAATGAGCGTGTTTTCTTCTCATTTCGTTCCAATCTTTAACGTGAGGTAATTTGACTCTCAAAATTGCAGATTGAATTTCGTCTAAACGGCTGTTAACACCGATTTCGTCGTGATGATAGCGAACAGCTCCGCCGTGGTTACGAAGAGCAACGACTCTGTCGCGTAATTTTTCGCTGTTTGTCATTATCAAACCGCCGTCACCCATACCGCCTAAGTTCTTAGTCGGATAGAAGCTTAAGCAGCCAAAGTCGCCGAATGTACCGACCATTTTGCCTTTGTATAATGCTCCGACTGCTTGGCAGCAATCTTCAATAACGTGTAAATTATGTTTTTTAGCAACTGCCATAATTGCATCCATATCGCAAGGTTGACCGTAAAGGTGAACAGGAATAATTGCTTTTGTTCTTGGGGTAATTGCAGCTTCTAACTTTGAAGCGTCCATATTAAATGTATTTTCATCAATATCTACAAATACAGGTTTTGCACCTACAATCCCGATAGCTTCTGTTGTTGCAACAAAAGTAAACGCAACGGTAATAACTTCATCACCTGCACCGATATCCAATGCTCTTAGTGCTAAATGCAGGGCATCAGTACCTGAGTTCAACCCTACTGTATAATTGCAGCCGAAAAATTCAGCCATTTCTTGTTCAAATGCTTTTGTGTTAGGTCCTAAAATGTATGAACCTGAGCGAAGTACTTCGCATACTGCTTTTTCAACTTCACTGCCAATTGTAGCGTATTGGCGTTTTGAATCAATAATAGGTATCATATAATTCTCCTTTTCTTAAACTGTCCCTCTAGTCTAAGTATATCACAGCCCAATAGTGCCTTTATATAAATTTAATAAAAGGCAACATACGAATAAGGCAATAGCATTGTTATAGCCATTATTTATCTTGTTTTCTATTGTTATAGCGTCTTAACATATGCTTGCAAATAAAAATTTACCGTATAAAATATAGATACTCACATCCTCGAGTAACGGCGTCGTCATTAAACGCCAAAGTAATCGAAAGGTAAAAGAAAATGGCAAATATTAAATCTGCTAAAAAAAGAGTACTTATAGCTGAAAGAAACAGAGTAAAAAACGTAGCTTTCAAAACATCCATTAAAACTGCGTTGAAAAAAGCATTGGAATTAGCTAACGCTGATGATAAAGATGCTTTGAATACAGCAATTTCTAAAGCATATCAATTATGCGACAAGGCTGTAAGTAAAGGTATTTTACACAAAAATACCGCAGCAAGAAAAAAATCAAGATTGGTTTTAGCTATTAAGAGAATTCAAGCAGCTAAGTAGTTCTTGATTTTGCCAAAAGTAAAAAAGACCGCTCAAATTATGAGCGGTCTTTTTATGTTTGTTGTAGAATATTCTTAAAAGTATGAATTAGGAGAATAGAAAATGTACTATCAAGGATTAATTAATAAATATAGAGAATTTTTACCGGTAAGCGAAAAAACCCCTGTGGTTACTTTAAATGAGGGTAATACCCCGTTAATAAAAGCTGATAATTTAGCTAAAAAAATTGGGTTGGATGCCGAAATTTATTTAAAGTTTGAGGGGTGCAATCCGACAGGAAGTTTTAAAGACCGCGGAATGACTATGGCTGTTTCTAAAGCAAAAGAATCCGGTTCAGGTGCTATAATTTGTGCTTCAACGGGTAATACTTCCGCATCAGCCGCAGCGTATGGTGCAAGAGCAGGGCTTAAAACATTCGTACTTATTCCTGACGGATATATTGCACTCGGTAAACTTTCTCAGGCGATGATGTATGGTGCAGAAATTATTGCTATTCAAGGAAATTTTGACGAGGCTTTGGATTTTGTGCGAAAAATTTCCGAAAACTATCCGATTACATTAGTAAATTCAGTTAATCCTTATCGTATTGAGGGGCAAAAAACAGGAGCGTTTGAAATCTGTGAAGCGTTAGGGCAAGCTCCTGATTGCCACTTTATCCCTGTCGGTAACGCCGGAAATATTACTGCTTATTGGAAAGGTTACACCGAGTGGCATAAATTAGGTAAAATTTCTTCAACTCCGAAGATGATGGGTTTTGAGGCTGAAGGTGCAGCTGCCATCGTTAAGGGTGAAAGAATTTTACACCCTGAAACTCTTGCAACGGCTATAAGAATAGGTAATCCCGCAAGCTGGGAAAAGGCTGAAGCCGCACGTGATGAAAGTAACGGTATGATTAATTTTGTAACCGATGAAGAAATAGTTAAAGCGTACAAATTGCTGGCATCATCTGAAGGGGTATTAGCTGAACCTGCAAGTGCCGCATCTGTTGCAGGGCTTATAAAGGTTAAAGATCAGGTTAAAGAAGGTTCAAAAATCGTTTGCATTTTAACAGGAAACGGTCTTAAAGACCCTGATAACGCTATTAAATATTCAAATTGCGACGTCAAAAAGACTCCTGCTGATATGAACGAAATATTAAGAGCAATGAATATATAGTACTTATCGGGTATACTTTTTCCCGACTAATTCATCGGGTAAGAATTGCTGCTCATAATCGGGATTTGAATGGGTATATACATACCCTTCGCCAAATCCGTATTTTGCGGCGTCCTTATAATGACTATCTCTTAAATGCATTGGGGGCGGGTAGTCTTTGCCGTGTGCGATATCGGATAGGGCTTCATCAATTGCACAAACTGTTTCATTGGATTTTTTTGCTCTTGCAACATAGATTACAGCCTGTGCAAGCGGAATTCTGCCTTCGGGTAACCCCAAAAGTTCGACTGCCCTGTATGCGTTAACAGCTAAATTAAACGCCATAGGATCAGCATTTCCGACATCTTCTGCAGCGCATGTGATAAGTCTGCGTGCAATAAATCTTGGGTCTTCACCTGCCGCAATCATTTTTGCAAGATAGTAAATTGCCGCATCAGGATCGCTTCCCCTTAAACTCTTTTGAAATGCCGAAGCACAATCGTAATGCTCTTGTTGAGAATACATCGTATTTCGTTTTTGGCAAATTTCTTCAATAATTTTTACTGTTAAATTTCTCCTGCCGTCAACCAAATCAGATGCAAAATATGCGTTTTCTGCAATATTCAAGGCTGAACGGGCATCCCCTCTTGCAAGGTTTATAATAAAATCAAAAACACCTTTCTCGCAATCCATAGGGACATATTGTTGTACAAGATACGCTAAACCTCGTTTGATAATCTTGAACATACTCTCATCATCAATCGGGTTAAGTCGAATAACCTGCGCCCTTGATAAAAGTGCCGGTACAACTTGAAACGACGGGTTTTCAGTTGTTGAGCCAATTAAAAACAGTGTTCCGTTTTCAAGATGCGGTAAAAGAGCATCTTGTTGAGTCTTTGAGTAGCGGTGAATTTCATCTATAAAAAGAATTGTT
>ODAI013285903.1_pt1 | contig 18088 bp, 24 predicted proteins | sample 1539321 | NCBI WGS metagenome assembly ODAI01 (sample SAMN02144231, study PRJEB22623) | gut metagenome | biome: sheep rumen | host: Ovis aries | place: New Zealand | reverse complement strand
CGGGAAGTACGGTCGAATAGTTCTGACCCATCGAGGCGGCGAGGTTCTGGATAGCTGAACGGCTGGCGTCGCCCTGTGCCGTGACGGCCTGGAGTGCAAGCTGGGTGTCAACAGCGGGACAGCCACAACCGCCACAGTTGCCACGGTTTCCGTAGCCGTTGCCGTTGCCGAAGATGTTGGGGAAGATGCTGGCGATGACAGCGAAGCCGAGAATGTCTGTGAGGCTCGTCTGGCCGTTGTTACCGAAGATACCGCCGCCGTTTGCTACTGGGAGGATCATTCCTCCGTTCTGATTACCCCCGTTCTGGGGAAGCTGAATGATTTCTGGCATAATGCTTAGAAATTAAAGGGTTAATAAAAAAGTTTACTTGCAGGGATAGAAGGACTCGAACCTCCATTTTTTATTAACAGTTAAAGGTACAATCTGTTCCGAAGTCGAGACTGTGTGATTCCTTAAATCGCAACAAACCACTCTTACCATTGAGCTATATCCCTATATAAATACAAAAGACTGAGAATTTTGTCTTATTGTTGATGCCATTTTACAAGCGTTGGAACTTGCTATTCACACGTCATCTTACGATGAACGTAGACATCATGCACGGAAGTCTTGAGAAGACAACCAAGAATCTTACTAGTTTAAACCTTGCGGTGCAGCATCATAGCTTTCAGTTCTTCGCCAAGCTCTTGCGGATTCATAGGATGCCTCCTATTAACTCAGACGAGTACTTTTACACGCTCATTGAATTCCTTGCGAGTCCTCAATGTCTCAATATTTCATGAGAATAAGTGCATTTTAGCTGCCTAGTGTCGCACACTTTTGCTTAAATTAACTTTCGAATCAATATTTCGAACCTTTATTTCGGTAGCGATTATGGAAGACGAGGTGCGACTGATAGCATTCGTACCTTTTGAGTACGACCCACTAAATCGCCTCCCTATGATAGCTCACCACAAGCCAATCATTATATTACACTTTTCCTTACGGCTCTTTAGTCTTTCAACTAAAGCCAAGTATAATACTGAGTATAACACGCCAACTGGTGATTATTGCATCATACTCCACATAGCAATCTATTGTGTCACCACTCACCCAAAGAAGTACCATTCCCTTGGGAGCATAGCATCAATGGTGTTACCCACAACGTATGCTGTACCATGTGCTTTTCAGTGAAATGCATGAGTTTCCTCACACATCTGCAACGCCTAACCGCTAGTGTGCGTCACATTTATCCCATCACTGGTTTATCCTTATGGCCACGAAAGCTGGCCATTAGCCTATATCTTTTGCAAGATACTTCCTTATGGAAACGGCTTAGTTGGTAAGAAGAGATTTGCACTCTTGAAGCCTCCGAAGAGGCACATCAAGCACGAACTTGATGCCCATTTGTCTACATCAGTCTCTCGACTGTTCTCCTCTGGTACTTACCAAAAGGTGGTTTTTTAACTTGTCCACCACAAGATATAGTTAGAGAGGTTGCACACACACATCTGTTTCACTCTCATTTGGTTGGTAGAGCTAGATTTGCACTAGCGAAGACTCCGAAGAGCCACATCAAGCACGAACTTGATGCCCATTTGTCTACATCGTCATTGCTGACGTTCTCCTCTGGTATCTACCAAAAGGTGGTTTTTTGATTTGTCCACCACAAAATTAGTTGCGGAAAGTGGACTTGAACCACGGACCTCTTGGTTATGAGCCAAGCGAGCTACCAACTGCTCCACTCCGCGATGTTATATTTCTTCGGAAACTTTTTTCTAAACGTTTCAAAGTTGCAGTTTGATGTTAAGAATAATTTGCTGTAAGTTTCCTTGCTATTTTCAAACCAACAATGCAAAGATATGAAAAATATTTTTAATATCCAAAAATTTTAAGATTTTTTTGCATTTTTTTCTTCTTTTTTGCCGAAAAATTCTTTGAGTTTAGCCAATTCTGAAAGGATGCTACTATATTCATCAGCACTAAGCAATAGTTCCTCTTTACCATGCTCAATGTTATCTGCTTGCTCTCTAAGTTTATTAACTAAATTGATTTTAAGAGCCTCACTATATTTTACACTAACAATATTAGTAGCCTCTCCTTTACTGTAACCAGCCTCTTGAAGGCTTTTATACAGTTCGTTTCTGAAATCTTTATCTAAAATTTTACTCATTGTATGTCTTTTTGTTTAACAATGCAAAGATATATAAAATTTTTGAAAGTTCCAAAATTTTCAAGAAGTTTTTTCTTTAATTTTTGTTAAGTGGACCTAGCGGGATTCGAACCCGCGTTCCAGAAATTCGTCCCATAAGAAATTATACAAGCTTTAAAGAGAGGTGCTCTCTACCACCTTATTTTGTGAAAACAAGGAAAATATACTCACCGCCACCTCATTTTGCGAAAACGAGGAAAGCATTAGAGAAGTAGCCAAGTGGTAAACCACCTAACAAACATTTCCTCTCTGCCACCTTATTTTGTGAAAACAAGGAAAACTAGGGGATGACTAGAGTCATCGATTCCACCATCTTTTAAATAAATAGTAATAAAAGAATAATGCTAGGATGTTCTGTTCCTAAGAGCCTAGCCTCTCGGCTTACTTACGCTGCAATAGCGTACTCGTAAGCAGGAGAATTAACATTCTCGCCGTTTATATTTTTTGCTATTTCAAGTGTATGCCCACTGCTTGTTTCTTACCAAACTCATAACGGTCAAAACCAAATAGGCCCTTATGCATCTACTGCCATTATAAATATTGTTTTATGTTAAAAAATACGGAAACATGTTTTTAGAAATCAAAATTAAAAGTTTTGCTCTTAAAAATTCTTAATACTTGCTGTATGTTTCCTTAGTGCTTGTGATAGGATTTGAACCTACTATACCCTACTATAACATAGCGTGTGTCTACCGATATATCACCCCTCAAGCATGTTTCGCCTACTGTACCCATGTGATAACTTGAAAACGTATCACAACAAGCCATCGCAGACTTGTCTTGCATTAACGTAGTTAAGACCAATATACGGCATTCTTAATCTAAAGTATGCTTACGAGCACGTTATAGATATTCACAGTTGCTGCCTTGCTGATAAACCTTTAACGTGCAAAAGGTTATTTTTCAGTATATCTAAAAGTAAAACCACAATGAGGGCATAAGAACACCTCACCATTCTCGTCAATCGCTTTGGAAATGTCAATTTTGACATTATTTCCACATCTTACACATTTTACCTCCATAACATTTATTTTTGTAATGCAAAGATACGAAAAAAATCATTTTAGTAATTGTAATATTTCTTCCCTATCATTATCTTTCATATTTTTCAACATTGATAGTATTCTAGATTTACTCAACCCAAAATATAATAAAAGTAGGAAAAATATAAATAGAACTTTGAAAAAAGTAGGGTATGACGGAATCGAACCGCCCTCCTTAGGATGTAAGCCTAATGTCCTTCCGATGAACGAATACCCTAGTTTGGCACGAACATTTTGTCATATACACATATAGAATCTTTATGTTAAGCGAAACAATGTAAAATTGTTAAGGGGCTTGCGTCCTTATCTTCTTTAGTTTTTAACAAGATGCTTTATTTACTATTTGCATATTGTTAGACAAACTCAGTGCCTTTTTCGTAAGTTATTAGCCTATTAAAGACCAAGCTTGCCTTTATACTTATAAGCAAACCAACCTACAACGCCACCAATGATAAACTCAATCATAATCGTAATTTATTTAGTTAGACATTTAATTTAACAACGCAAAGATATATAAAATTTTTGGAAGTTCCAAATTTTAATTGTTAAAATATATTTTAATCGGATAAAATATATTCACGTTCCTCATCTGTTAATGGCGCATGCTTTCCTTTGACCACTTTCTTCGTGCGTACTTTTTTATTATCACGAGTTATGGCGTTTTTCCCATCGCCCCAACGATATTGAAGCCAACCTTCATACTCACCAGTGTCGAAAATATAGTTTTTAGGTATTTCGTTTTCTCCCCTAAAAAGTTCGTCAAGCATTCTGAGACTAATTGCTTCCGACCTCCAACTACCTATTCCATTTTTATGGTACTTATAGATTCCATCACCACCAACCTTAATAACTCTTTCTTTATCAAAATCAAGGACAAGGTAGCCCCAAAATCTACTGTTTACTTCGAATTCCCATGTTTTCTCATGCCATTTAGAACTCTCTTCCTCCACTTGATGTGGCCTAGGCGTATCTGCATATGCCTCTTCAATTAATTCTACTTCCTCTTTCCATTCTGATTCTGTATCAAATTCGGTTTCAGAATGGACATATTCTTTAAGATTGGATAACCCCCTCATATCTCTTGCAGACAGTGACTTTCCCCACATAGAGAAAATGACCATAAATCGTTTGGTATGTTTTTTCATGTTTCTTTTCTTTTCCTAAACGACATTTTTAAATCAAAACCGTGAGAAAGAATTTTTCCTTCATTCGTCTGAGTTTTCATTCCATCTGGAAAACCAAACAAATCTGTAAATACGCTATTTTTAAATTCTGAAATCTTTTCTTTATCATATAGTTTTGTTCCATACATAAAATCAACAATATCATTCAGAACATTTTCCAAATCTTTGATAAAATGGTCTGGCATTCCATTGCCACTTAAATCCCAAGGTCTCGTATCATGACATATTGAGGTGTTATTGTACGAAACAAGATATTTTATTTCATACCTACCACCATCAAAAGTGATAATGTATCTTTTCCTCTTGCCATATTCATCATAAGTTGTGTTATAACGTATGTCGCTTTCATTTTTAAAATAATAGAAGCCCAAAGGCGATTTACATTTTATCTCCTTACCTCTTCTACCATCTTTAGATACAATTCTATCACCGTCTATAATCTCCTTACGTTCACCAACATAAAAAAAAGATTCGCTATGAGTGATTGAATATGAATCTATTGTGCAATTGTCGTATTTTTCGACAATAACCTCACAATTACTGAATAGTATTTTTTTCTTTTCAATTACTTTATTACTCATGGTCAAGACAGTTTTTAATCGCTTTAACTGGCCATAAAACAATAAGGGCTAAAATTAAAATTTTAGTCATAGGTTCTTCCATATCACCTTCAGCTTTCTCATACTCATATTCTGCCTTATACTCGTCATTCCACCATATAAATGCTAGAAGTATTCCCATAGCAAAATACAAGACAATAATAATAATACATCCAATGCTCATAACAATAAAGTAGGCTTCCTCTACCTACCACGACAGTTAACGGTTTTTGTTAGTTCAAGGTACTAATAGACCAAGCGCAGTGCTCTGTTACACCGTAAACACCGATAAGGATTATAGCTCGCAGGGTGCGATTCGAACACACGTACAATTCATTTGGAGTGAATCAGATTAGACCACTTTCGTTTACCTGCGAATATATGCCTATTTATGTATTTAAACGTTTTTAATTCCCAATAATCATTTTAGTGTTGTTTCTATATCTTTTTTCAACCCATAAAATTTTCTTTTCAATGGCAGCGGACAATAATTAATCATTTCACCAATCTCAGAAAGTTCTTCTTTCGTAAGTTCAACGATAGCATATTTATCGTTTAAAGAATCATGCGCAACAGTCATAATTGTTTTTATTGAAGGTATCCATGTTCAACTAAATATTTCTCACCTTTCTTGGTGCAACGATAAAAAGTTCTAACTGTTTCACCATATCTATACTTTTTTTTATGGATTTTTTCGATGATATAGTTTTCTTTAATTAATCTTTCAATTGAGTATGAAATACCATATTCTGAAATAGTTTTCAAATATGGTAATGCTCCTATCTCACCATAAGACATCGGCATGGCGTGAATACTAGCCAATATTTTTTCCGTAACTTCTAACATATTATAAATACCAAGTGAATATTACTTTGTAACCATTTCTATTACATAAACAATCAAATATACACCCACAAGTTTCGTCATGTAAAGTTATATGAAAACCAAGCACATTGAATTCTTCTTTAATCATAGATTCAATAACTTTAGCTTGTTTTTCTCCATAAACTCTAAGATGCTTTGGTATTACAATCTCAACTTTTCGCTCATCATAATTTTTGGATAGTACTTTTTTTATCTCATCCTCATATGTTTTTTTCAAAAAGTCAATAATTAAATTCCCTTTGTCGTGTAATTTTTTTTCTTCTTTCATTCGATTTAGTTCAGCCCAATATATAGCTGAGTTTCTATCAAATTTTTTTTCCATATGAAGCCTATCTTGTGATTATTGGTAGTTACTATCTTGTATAATTCCATATTTATGGAAATATCGCAATGGCCTCCACTTGTGTCCATTAACATAAAAACCCCACTTATGCTTTGGTCTGCCCTCAAACATTAAAGTCCATGCGCCCCCTTTAGGTATCTTGAGATAGTGTCTGTCTTCTGCTTTAGAAAACCAGATAGACTTATTCATGTGTAAAAAGTTATGCCATGAATTGAAAATTCCTTCTACATAGCAACATTTTTCGTTTGGCTTAACTCCCAAAGAACTCATTCCCCAATCTGGATTTTCATTCTCATTTTCTGGTTTAACGTTCCAATATTTACCCTTTAAGACAATACTTAATAAATCAGCACTATGGTCGTGAAAAAATCTATTGTCATCAGATTTAATCCAATGATGTATTCTTATAGAGAAACCAAATATAATGAATGTCCACCTTATAAGATATGGGTCATTTTCATATCCCAACTTCTCTTTCCATCTTATCTGGAAGTTTTTAAACCTAGATGTATTAGTACTACCTTTCATAACAATTTATTGTCAGTGGGGAAGGATTCGAACCCCCAATACCTTACTGCTTCTCTCGTAACTACTTCCTAATGCATTCTAGACTACACTTCGGTGTCATTTTAGTACATAACAGTTCAGTGACTTTCTTAAGCCCTTAGTCATGTTCAGAAGCGCTATCCCATCGTCATGGACACTCCCTCGACTACGCTCTGCTCCAAATTGAGCTATCCCACCGTTTTTGAATTACGCTGCAAAGATACGAAAAAAAATTGAAACAACCAAATTTATTAACTTTTTTTAAAAAAAGGGTACATTAATCCAACATTTCAACCCATCCAAATGTTATAGTTAAAAATGCGGATGGGGTAGGAATCGAACCTACGTTACACAAATTGACAGTCTGCTTGAAAAAATAATTTTGCTGTGTGTACCCACTAAATATATTTCCAAAGTAACCTTCCCTGACATCGAACCTTTGGCACATTATTACAGACTAATGCGTTCTGTTCTAGATTCCTCACCGTATAAAAATGCATCTGTATGCCTAATATGCGGCTTCTCCTAGTATCGAGCCTACTAGTGGAATCGAACCACTCTCTCAAAATTACGAATCATGTGTAATAACCGATATACTAAATAGGCATTATATCAATAGGTTTCTTTTTCTCCACCAAGCATAATATATTTATCTTCTAAATCATCATACTCAAACATAAGGTTATATATTTTTTCACGGTATTTGTCATACTCTTCAGAGCATTCCTTATTGAGTGCTGGATGGTTCATTCCACACAGTGCATCCCTCATTTTCAATGCTATGTCTGCAATCTCAATTTTCTTATCTATGAGATTATGCTTGAACTCAGCAGCCTTATTAATTATTTCATGCTCTTTCACACCTTGGTATGAATGCTCACCGATTCTTATTGAATAAGATTGTTTTTCTTCATCATAAGATTCTATCTTACCAGTAAGACGTTCAGTTCCTTCATACTGTAAATCAGTATTACAGTAATATTCCCATATCTCCCAATTGAAATCTACTGTTTTTCCAATTTCATATTTCATAACGTTATGTTTTTGTTCCCCCAGAGAATTTTGCAATCTCGACCCCATGTTTAAGAGACACGTGCTCTACTTCTGAGCTATGAGGGAATTAAGTGCGTCTGGTGGGAATCGAACCCACGTAGTCGCAGATTAAAAGTCTGGTGCATAAAACCACTCTGCCACAAACGCAAATATTGTGCGCCCAGAGGATTCCGCCACCTCGACTCCTAGTTTAAAAGACTAGTGCTCTACTTCTGAGCTATGAGCGCAATTTCTACTATTTTTACCTATAGTTAAAAGAGGCCACAGCTCTACCATTAAGCTATAGGAGCATTTCTATATCTTATCCATAACGCTCCTTGCCCAACGGTGTTGGTTGCAAACAGAGCGTTACATCTGTTTCTTACGTTTTATGCACTTTATCTTTCTCATACGTTTATTTATTTTTTTAAATCTTCTTCTAGAGTAAATATTTTGGTAATTATATATTATTTGGCCTTATTTTTTAAAACATAATCCCAACTCACGCAACGAGTCATTACTTTATCATAAGGGTTATATCCATCATGTTTAAATACAGTTACATTTTTATATCCTATTTGTTCTAACTCTTTTGCTCTGATTTTTGCTGAATTAGAATTATGGTAATAACCCATAGCAGATGCCCAAGCCCCTAATGGTTCTCTTACATCATGTGATAATTCATTAAATGCTATAAAATAATTAATCATAATTGTGGGTCTAATTGTATATAGTTGCCAATATTTTTATCATATTCCGTCAGCCATATTACTTAATTTTGATTAGTGTGTCATTTTCGTTTGCCCTTCTAATCCACCTCATAAGGAGTAATCCTTTCTCAGTTGGTTTAAATGCAGCGGTTTCGCCAACATCTTTCTTGTCAGAAAGGTCAATCTCTAGTTGATATTTGTTACCATCCACATCAATGATGTGATATACGGCAATACCGCCAGCCATGATATACTGCAATTGAGCAATACCTTTTACCAAAGGCTTAATATCATTCAAAATCATATTATTTTAAATCTTTTTCTATCTAATTTATATTTGTATTCGGCAATTTCATTAAGAAATAACTCTCTCATATTATTCTCTTTCACGCCAAATTCTTTTTTCTGTGTTTTATATACATGATAATCAAGTAAAAGAGCAACAATACTTAAAGCAAAAACAAACCATCTAAGTTCTATTAATGCTGCAACGCTATTAAATATTAACCCTATTATCATTAATAGCCAACCCATTAATATTTTTCTATGATTATTTCGGCATTTTTTTGCCCAAACAAAATATAGACCCAAGTATATATCAATAACACCAATAGCCCAAAAAATCCAAAAAATCCAACCCAATGCTGTACTCATAACATTAAACTCATTAAATATGTTAGGATTCCGCTTTCCCAAATAATTGACATATATTTTTTATGCCAAGTTACACTCCGTCAAGTTTATAAATAAATTAGATGTTGCCTACCTACACGCATTATACTCGCTCCCAATCTCTATTTTACTAGAAGGTGAATTAGTACTGCCCTTTCAGCCCTTCACATTTCCTTTTTTCTTCCTCGATAGGACGAACATCTACGTCTTTTGTTCGCTCAATTAAGAACAGCCCAGAGAACTAACTGGGAAATGCGGAGGGGCAGGAATTCGAATCCTATACCCTAATGGGTACGTTCTGATTAGCAGTCAGGCCCAGTTCCTTTCTGGTTGCGCCCTCCTTTTAAAGTCGAGGTGGTAGGATTTGAACCTACGTGTGACCTACTACACTTTCTACTCCTTATCAGGGAGAGGTGATACACCTCGTTGAAATACCTACATTCCACTATCTCGTACAACTGTAAAGAATACCTTGATAAATGATATATTCCATCGTTGCCTACGATAACTTCTTCAAGTAATTAGCTTGATGTTTCCTTCGGTATTATATCTTGCTAATAGCCCATTATACCAATGAAGACATCTTACGTACTTTCTGTGTATTCTATAATGAACTAATTTTCCATTCCAAGGCTTTATTCCATCAACATCAAAAAACTCTCCATCGAACTTCAAATGTCTAATGCTACACCAAGTATATTCGCCTTTATAACTTTCATAAGGTATAATGTACCTTACCTCAAATGGTTGATGATTTTTCAACCAATCAAATTGTTTTTTAGTCATTTTATATCAACCGCCACCAACTATATTTGTTACACCCCTAATGTTGGAATGAATGCTTTTCTTATCATTGTCGGCAATAATTCCCCACAAGGAACAAACCCTAACTTACCATAGAATCGTCTTAAATCTTTTACTGTCTTATGTGATTCATCATAATGGCCTCTAGGCATTGTACGCAATAAAAGATACAAATTATAGTCTTTATATACCCTAATCACCTCTTTCAGTAGTTCTGTTGCAACACCTAAACCGCAATATTCACTGTCAGTTTCAACTCTGACGATTTTGGCTAGTTTATTTCCGTTACATAAATGTTTATATCTTTCATACTCAACATTATTAACATCAATTATAACTTTGCCAAGATGCGCCCCATTTTTTAGCTCGTATGCATGGCAGAACCTAGTACCCCCAACACCAAACCATACTATTTCAAATAAACTACTTCTATCTTCAAGCATATTCTTACTATTTATAAGTTAAAACAAGCGGTGGGAGTAGGATTCGAACCCACGCTCCGACTTCAGCAGCCGAACTAAAGGCTTTCAAGGCCCCCCTCTTAAACCACTTGAGTATCCCACCTACTGCCTCATCACTATCGTAGATGAAAGGCTTGCACACGACTAGGTAAAACAGAGTGAATCATGAAACCCTAGTTGCTAATATGTACATCTTCTAGCACTTTTTTAGACCCACGTCTGGGATATTTTATAAATTGTTTATATATTCAACCAAATCTTTTTTTCTCCAAGGGAGATTATTTTTGCGTTTGGGATAGGATTCGAACCTATGGAGGTATTTATTTTTCCCTCGGCAGATTAACAGTCTGCTGCCTTAAGCCACTCGGCCACCCAAACTTATAAGATGCTTGCGTGAGTCCAAAATCACCTATGCTGTTGTCTACTAATCATCTAAAAAACAACCGTAGCAGCTTTTTACGAATTAACAAGCATCGTTTTTATTTTGTGGATGCAATAGGATTCGAACCTATGATTTAATTACCATCGTCATGGGTGTAACGCCCCCCATCGCGCAACTCAGATGGTCAATCCCCAGAGGATTCCTTACACGCATCCATATTTAGTCATCACAAAAATGTACCCAATAGGTATCATCTTTAATATCTTTTAAAACTTTTTTTCTATCCCAATTATGTAGTATACATAATTTCCATAACATTTTTTTAGATAAAGGATTCATACACCCAAATGGTGTAGTTCCAATAAGAGAATTTAATACCTCAATATGTTTTGTGTTACGTATTTTATGCATAGTTATTATAATCTCGATTTTGTGTGAGAAGGTGGAATCGAACCACCGTTCGCAGTGACGATGGGATTCGAACCCACGACTTTTGGTTAGACAGACCAACGCTCTACCACTGAACTACGCCACTATTTGAACTAATTTTTTGAGCCGTGTGAGGGATTCGAACCCACGACATTCACATTACAAGGGTGACGCTCTACCAACTGAGCTAACACGGCATTATTAAACTAGGTCTCCGCTCTTATCGGAAGTTACGCACAGAGTTGCTTGCATTGCTGCATTGTTATTACCTAGTTTGTGGGGAGGGGTGGACTCGAACCACCATTGCCAGATTTTCAGTCTGGTGCATTGACCATCTTTGCTACCTCCCCAATATTCATTTGTCAATTTTATCAAGAATCTCTTGAGCCAAATTTATCATCTTGCCTAATTTTCCCATTTTTTTTGCAAATATATGATTTTTTTTTCAAATAGCCAAATTATTTTGCATCTTTTAACAATATAAATAAAAAAGCTGCTGATTACTTTTTGGAGTTCATCAACAGCTTGGGAAATATATAGTGAAGTAAGTGCCTTAATTAAGCTTTCATATCTCTACATCGCCTTCTAGCTGTTCTAGAACCTTTGAGTTAAACACAACTGTATCGTTCCATTTACTATCCGCAAATGAATTAGAAATTGTATTAACGATATTTTTAATAGTTGTATTCATAATATAAAAGTTTAATTGATTTTTCTATAATTATTATTTAACTCTAAAAAGTTTCTATTTTTTGTAATTTTTTTTTTACTTTAAGTCGTTTCCACACTCTTTACACTTGTTTTTAACGTCATCAAAGTATTTTTTTGCCTCTTGGTTTGTCGTGAAATATTTTGTTTCATCATTTCTAGAATCCAAACAAGAGATTTCCACCTTTGCTTTAATATAGGCTGCTTTCTCGTTCTCATTCAAAAAACTATTCCAATAATATTCATAATTCAGTTCATATGCTTTTTTAAGTGGCTGGAATCTACAAAATGCTTCACCCCAATCAACTTTATACAAATCTTCTTTTGCACGTATTGGAATCAATGGTATTAAGCCAAAAAGTTTCCAAAAAAACCATTTTCCTTTCGGAACAGCAACTTTCATTTCCCCTTTTTTTCTCATTGGTTTGAAAGATATGCTTTTTATACTTTTATAGAAAGCAGTACCTTCTACCTTAATAGGATTATAGGCTTCCATTGTATTTGTTGTTTATTGAGTTTCACAATGCAAATATATAAAAAAAATTTTTAATCTCCAAATTTTTTAACGAAAAAATTGTACCCCTAGAAGGAATCGAACCTCCACTCTTCTGATTCGTATTCAGAAATTTTAATTCCATTAAACTATAGGGGCGTTTAAGAAAACGCTGTACGTTTTCACTATATATACTATCAATTGCGATTTCAAAAAAAAAAAAGAAAAGGAACGGTCAATTTATTGCCTTGACTCGGCATTCGCTCCGAAGAGCATAGATAAGTGCCTCGCAATGATTATTTAACGCTTCTCTTATCCTCGTCTAGTCTGATTAATAATTAAAAATGTTTTATAAATTAATATCAAACTGCTGTACGTTCCTACTAACACGCAGATAGATGCAACTAGGCATTCTATATACGTTGTGGCCCTAGAGGGATTCGAACCCCCAACTACCTCTCGGTAGAACTGTTTAGAGGACAGTGACGGTCATCCAATTACGTTTTATAGGGTCAATTAGTACATCCGCTGGGACTCGAACCCAGAACCTACGGCTTCTTGCCACTCTATGTTACCATAGCCAAACAAATGCTTCCCTTTCAAGGCATATTTAACACTTCTAAGCACATTTGTCTGTTGTGGTCTGGAATACATTATTACCATATTGAAATTCTTGCAAGATATATTTGAACATTCTTCCTCTTCTTTTTCCCAATAGGCTCTATATATTACGCAAAGAGTTGTACGCTATTATCCTCTTGGCAAGTTCAAATATAAATTTCAACTTAGGTATTCTTATCAGATACATCTGAATAGAATGTGGGGGTATTCAATGTATTTCCCTCATATCTCCTATATACTCTCTACACATTTATGAGAATAAACTATTGGTTAAATAGACTTACTTACAAGGTTTTTCCTTTTCTTGTACCTATTATTCTCAATTTAGCACGGTATTATCCTTCCTTATTGTTTCAGATGCAGTTTACGTTTGCTGCAAGCCATTGAAACCGTATTCCACTTTCCTTTTATAAGTACTAAGGGTCTTCAATTTTAACTAGGACTTCCACCGTTTTAGGGAGATTCTACATAGGAATTTCTCGCCTATGCATCCAATTTAAATAGAAGGCCGTTGCTCTATCCTAGTTGAGCTACGGATGCATTTTTTAATCTGATACACAAGAGTTACTTTAGGTGGCATAACTCTTTCCATTTAGCAAAACTCGATACCAACCCAATCTATTTGCCCATTCCTATGCAACTTTCAGTCAGAACCTATAAGATAGCGTGTGTTGCGCAACCAATTATTTCACGCCATCCGCATTCTTTCCCTACTAATCGCCCACTTACTCTCAGATTAAATATGCCTTAGCATTCGTGAACTATCACCTTATTACTTGGGTCTTTGCTTGGGTCATAATCCCCATAAATAAAAGGCTCTTTTGGGTCAACCTCTTTAGCGTGTTTAATCTCATAGAAAAAGAACCCAAGAGATAAAACTACTATAATCCCTATAATAATAAAAATAATAGTCATAATTATTGTTTATTTTTTATTTTTTTGGCCAAATCGTCAATATCCTTCTCAAAGGTTTCTCGATTTTCTTTTTTTGAAGTCTTGTTGCTTTCATGTCTTCCAATTCTGTATATAAAATCAGATGACACCACCATACAAACGAGTGCCATGACAAAAGCGGCAAACATATAAAATAGTAATCTTCCCATTTGTTTTTTCATTTTAACAATGCAAAGATATGGAAAAAAATTGGAATAGCCAAATTATTTTAGCCTTTTTAACTTATTTCTATACCAATTTTTCAAAATGTCATAAAGTCCCTTGTTTCTTTTAACAAATATATCATCTTGTGGAATCTCTTTTGATGAATATTTTTTGAAACTACCTCTAGCAACACCATTTTCCTCATTCCATCTTCCAATGACCCTTCTCATTTTTTTAATCAAATAAGAAATATTGGCATCGCATAATTTAAAATAGTTTTTTGGCTCATCTATTCTCCTAATAGATGCATCAATATATTCTTTTGTGTTATCTCTTGTGTAATAATTCTCTTTTGAAGCATACACTCGTTTCAATAATTTATAATCTCTAATTGTATCGGATAGATTTTTATAGGTTTTAGTGTCTCTAATGTCATTTTCATATTGTGACTCCATATACATTTCTTGAACCCACGCATCTATTTCGTCTCTATCTAATCTATAGTATATCCAAGGTATCGTATAATCTACAATTTGTTTCATAGGGGTATTTGCGGCTGAATTAAAACCAAATTTGTTTTCCATTTCTCTTTGCGCTTTGGAGTATTGAGGTGTAATATTAGTGCCACCTCTTTTATATGACTGATAAGCATGTTTTATTTCGTGATTAATTGTAGATACAATATAGTTTTTTTCCCTCTGAGGTATGGCATCTGTCATTGCCCACACAAACGAAAATGTTATCACTCTATTACTAGGAGAAAAATTATTTTTCAAATAGCCATTGCTAGAAATAAAATCCATAACGTCATCAAACGTTTCATTCTGTGGGTTATAATAATACAAATTGACAGCAATTCCATTTAAAAAAGACAATGTTTGAATATTATCAATATTTAAATTAAATGTTTTACCATATATTTTTTTATCACCAATCTGGAACGTTTGGCTTCTATATTCTCTATGATGTTCATATATCAAATTAAAAATTGCCATAGATATTTGCATAATATCATTTGACACGCCACCATATTCTAATATTACTTCTTTTACTATGGATTCTATGAGATTATTTTTAATCATAACAAAAAATGATATTTATTACTTTAATTAATAATAAATATCATTTAATAAACAAATAGTTATAGGTGTGCTATTACGCCAAAGACAACGTTTATACTTAACGCCTCACGATTCACGTTTACTTTTCGGCCAAGAGTCCAGCAGCGGCTTTAAAGGTTCTCCAACTTGACTTCACGAGCCTCATTCGGTCTTATATTTCAGACTCTCAGACTTCGACCTCTCGTCTCTCGCCAATTAGGGATTTGCAACTCCCAAGTTATTTGGATGCACCTAGGGTTTTTATACGAGGTGTAAACCCATAAAACATACTACCTCACCACTTACTGAGCACTGTCACTCTTTAACAGATGGCTGCTTCCAAGCCTACTGTCCTATACCTATTAATAAAGGCTGTTATTCAAATACCATTTAACTACAGCGTTATACGAACTCGCCACTATCAAATTGGCTTCCTCAGTCTGTCGTAGCACCTTTTGTACGCCTAATCAGACTTGCACTGATACGTGTATTTCAACATTAGTTCCTAAGACTAACGGGTCTACTAATTCCCCCATAGGCGCATAATCGGAAACCATTTGCGTTATTAATTGCCGTGTTTAGCCACTCCACCACCTCTTGTTTTGTTATTATTGTCAAGAGGGTAGGATTCGAACCTACGAAACCGTTACGGTTAGCAACTCCCACTATAACTATTAAAACTTGCTGTTAGTTTCCTTTATTGTAGTGAAGGGGGGACTTGAACCCCCATACACCAATTACGGCTTTAATGACTGTGTATAAGACAGGACCGATACATCACTAGTTAAATAAATTATTCATTCCAATATGGATAATTTTTCTTTTCAGATTCTGGTGTATCTGTCAACTCATACCTTGCGCCACAATAAGGGCAATGTGCATAAGTCACCATCGTATCATCATCTTCTTTCAATTCTTCTCCGTTGATTTCACTAAGCATAAAGTTTCCTTCTAAAATTATCTCATGCTTACAACGCATACATTTTTCCATATTGTTAAGTTTTTAATAGTGTTGGTAAGAAACTTAGTCGGAGTGCCAATGTTATCACTCCCTTCAGTTATCTTGTTTTACCGTATACGAACTTTTGAAATAGGCAATGGAGAGTGATGGGGTCATGACTTCCATGCTCTTATATCCATGAACTAGTTTCTTACCGAAAAGAGCAGACGAGGGAGTACGATTCCCCAACCTCCATCTTGGCAAGATGGCTATCTACCAATTGATATACGTCTGCATTAATTTTTATAGGCCATATTTCTCAGTTAGCCATTCTGCAAATAAAAATGGTAAAGGGCTATCGCAAACAAAATTGCCACACACTGCATATCTAAGGCCAAAATAGATAAACTGTAAAGGTAATAATAACGTTAAAGGTACAAATAAAATTATTATTGTCAACCTTAAAAAAATCTTTTTAATTGTATTTTTCCCACCCATAGCCTAACCATTAAAAAAGGAAACGTTTGTTGTTTATTTTTAGTGCTCTAGCCAACTGAGCTACCGCCACATTATAGTTTATAAAATTGAGTGGCGGACAGGACTCGAACCTGCGACCCCTAGCTTGGAATGCTTTTTTAAACGATATACATTGCTGTACGTTTCCACGTTTTTTAATATCTTTTTCTTTTATCTATTCTAGTTGCATTTTTATTTCTACTACCAAAATTTTCTGTCATTGCATGGCAAGTAGGACATAGTAATTGAAGATTTTCTTCTTTATTGTTAGTACAATCTCCATCTTTATGATGTATTTGTAAAACAGATAAATTAGTATATGGATTTATATAACTTTTGCCACAACATTCACATTTATTTCCATTCTTCTCGAAAATATAATGCCTAACAGCAGTAGCAATACCATATTTTCCACTTAACCCATTTTCTTCACCATTTTTCCAGCGTTCAATATACTGTTTTCTATTGTACTCGCCATAACATTTATTGTCGCAATATTTACCTTGTTTTATTTCTTTACCGCAATTAGCGCAATAATATTTTTTTGTTTTTCTTAACTTATTATTATATGATGCTGCACAAGAACTATTGCAAAATTTCTTTTTACTATCCCCACCTATGATTGGTTTTCCACAATTAAGACAGTATCTAACCCTATTATACCAAGTTGGTACATCCCAACCTTGCTCATTGCATATTTCTTTAATTATAGTTCTAGCAAGTGTACTATCTGTGCCTAAAATTTCTCTTGCAGCATAACTAATAGAATTAGTATTTTCAATTATATTTTTTTGCTCTTCAATACTTTTATTTATAGTTTTCCTTAAATCTTCTTTTTTCATAATTTATATACATTACCTATATATAAATATAATGAAATTTGCGAAAATATCAAGTCGAACTAACATTTTTTTTATTTTTGAGTGGGATAAGGGAATCGAACCCTCGGATGCTTGCAGAGTGGAAGTCTGCCGTGCCCCTCCAGCTACACTAATCCCACATGGTGAACTAACTTAGTGATGTTCCACAAATATATTTTATGAACACATATATTTAATGAAAAGGCAAGAACATCTGGTTTGGTATTAGTCCTTGAGCTGTTTACCTTATCGCAGCAACCGTTTATCTAATCACCTATAGAATTGAAAATAAGGAGAATGTAGACAAATATTTGATGACCGATAAACTTGCGGTTTTGGACGTAGAATCACCGCCAACGCAAATCGTTTGTAATTCTCCTTAGTTGAGTTGTTACTGAACTGTCTTAACAACAGCAGACCTACCACTCTCGACACTTACGCCCTTGCCAGCGAAACTATTAACTTTCACT
>ODAI013344406.1_pt1 | contig 18091 bp, 14 predicted proteins | sample 1539321 | NCBI WGS metagenome assembly ODAI01 (sample SAMN02144231, study PRJEB22623) | gut metagenome | biome: sheep rumen | host: Ovis aries | place: New Zealand | reverse complement strand
TGGGTGATAACGAGTATCATAGGATACTTGCCTCAGTATCTCGGGCTGGTGGAGCTCATGACTTGTAATCAAGCGCCCGGCGGTTCAATTCCCCCCTGGGGCTCTATATTTAGCCATTTTATATGGGGGTCCGTAGGGTAGCTTGGTCGATCCTTTGGGCTTTGGGAGCCTGAGACTCCGGTTCAAATCCGGGCGGACCCATTTACCCGTCTTAGCTCAATTTGGCAGAGCATCGGACTGTAGATCCGAATGTTGCTGGTTCAAGTCCGGCAGACGGGATATACCTTAATATTTTGTATGTTATATTTTTAACATACAATGTATTAATTTATACTAAATAGTAACCTTTATATACTATGAAATATATAGTATAACATAGTTGCTTTTATACTTGAAAACGATATGTTAGCGAATGCCGTGGTAGTGTAGAGGCTATCATGCAGGCCTGTCGAGCCTGCGACTCGGGTTCGACTCCCGGCCACGGCGCTACATTTTTTATTGGGGCTCGTAGCTCAGTCTGGGAGAGCGCCTGGCTTTTAACCAGGCGGTCGCGGGTTCAACTCCCGTCGGGCCCGTTTTTATTATTCAATTAATTTTACAATCTATTTTAAATTAAATTCTATATATTTTTTTGCCTATTGGCATATTTTTATGTGGGCTTGTAGCTCAGTATGGGAGAGCGCCTGGCTCTTAACCAGATGGTCGCGGGTTCAATTCCCGTCAGGCCCGTTTTTAAAATTAAATTTTTCTTTAGAAATTATTTTATAGTATTAAAAATATAACTATACTTTAATCTATTAATAGGATTGACGAATGTTAACATTATCAGATGATTAAATTGGAGGTCATTACTTTGAACGTTGATATACTACAACATAATTTAGTTCCGGAACATGTTATATTGTCTGAAGAAGAGGCACAAGAGGTTCTTGATGAATTGAATGTAACCGGAGATCAAATTCCAAAAATATTACCTGCAGATCCTGTAGTCAAAGCTATAGGAGCAAAGGTTGGAGATATGCTAAAAATTACCAGAAAAAGTGAAACAGCCGGTGTTTTCGTAGCATATCGTATGGTAAGAGAATAATTCTCTTTTTTATAAATCTCTTTTTTTAATTATAAAATTATTTTTCACATTTCTGATTTTTTTCTATTTATTTATCAAGGTTATCCTGATTTTTCGTTATGTCACATGATGGAAGGATATGTTAATCTTCAAATTTAATCAATGAACTGATGACCTGATTTTATCATTCATCTATTGTCACTATCGATGTTCACACATCATACCAACATATTTATATGATGTAGTATATACATATGATATACGTATTAATTTATAGAATTAAATGTTAAATCATGTTTCCTTAATCAGATTTTAGAATTCTATGTTTATTCAAGCGTAGGATTTGAAAAACGTTATTCTAAAATTCAATATGAAAAAAGTAATTTAATTGAGGCATTAAATCTTATTTTGGATTTTAAGCTTTGATTTTTTTGTAGAATATTTGATATATTTAAAATAAGTTTATAATAATATCTAATGATTATAATTCAGAGATTAATTGGCTTTTTTGCTTTATAAAATTTTTTTATAATTTAAATTTAGGTAATCTTTGATATATGTTGTTAGATTAAGTGATGGGTTATTTATAAATTGGATTTTTTATATTGATATCTGAATGATATTCTTTGTATTTTTTTGTTAGATTTTTTTAATTGCAAAGGCATGGTCATCGTCATGATGACTCTATGAATGTTGATAGGTTACTATCAAGAGGACTCTATGTAAGTTGTTTTATCTACTTGAAGAGGATTCTATGTTTCATGGGTGTGCTGTTAAAGGAATTTAATGAAGTTAATCCTATTTTTTTTATCACTTAATCTAAATAATATTATCCATCCAATTACCATCACTTAGGGGTGTGTAATATTAAAGCATGTTGTTAGGTTTTTTTATACTCTCTTTTTAGTTTATCAAGTATTGTCAGTAGTTGATTGATATTTTAAGAAGAATCAAAATATAGTAGAGTAGTGTGTAATATTATTTTTATGATTCTTTTGTATTGGGAGATGGATATATGACTAAAAACGCATGGTCGTTAGTTGATTCATTTTTTGATGAATATGATATCGTTGATCACCATATACGTTCATATAATGATTTCTTGGATAATAAAATTCAGGAAATTGTCGATATAACTGAACCAATAACCTTAGATCATGGGGAATATACTATTAAAACAGGTGATGTTGAGATAGTAAAACCATTTATCAAAGAAGCTGATGGTTCAAAAACTATTATAGAACCTGCTGAAGCAAGGTTAAGAAATCTTAACTATTCAGCCCATATGTATCTTGACATGGCTCTTGTAAAGGGAGACAGTGAAGATTATGAGATGGAAAAAGTATATATAGGTGAGTTACCTGTCATGCTTAAATCAAAAGCATGTCACTTACATGGTTTAAATGCTGAAGAGTTAGAAAAAGTTGGTGAAGATCCACAAGACCCTGGAGGTTACTTTATTGTAAATGGTTCAGAAAGAGCTATCGTTACAATGGAAGAAATTGCACCAAACAAAATTATCTTAGAACAGAGTGAAAAAGATAAGGCAGATAGAAGAGCACGTGCAGTTGTAACTTCTATTAAAAGTGGATTCCGTGCAAGAATAACTTTAGAATACAGAAAACCTCATAAAAAAGGTGTATTTTTAAGAATTTCATTCCCTTATGTTCCTGGTGAAATACCACTTGTAATCCTACTAAGGGCACTTGGATTTGAAAAAGATGTAGACTTGGTAAACAGCGTATCCGAGGATATCAATACGCAGTTCCTATTGATTGATGATATACAAACCACAGGTATCAACACTCAATATGATGCCGTTAAATACATCGGTAACAGGGTAGCAAAAGGAATGACCGAAGAGTATAGAATTAAAAGAGCAGAAGATGTAATTGACCGTTATCTATTACCTCACGTAGGGGTTGCTCCTGAAGACCGTATAGATAAGGCAGTATATCTTGCTGAAATGACTGATATGCTTTTACAAGTTATTAATGGCGAACGTGAACCTCACGATAAGGACCACTACGCTAACAAAAGATTAAGAGTATCCGGAGATTTAATGGAAGACCTCTTCAGAGTAGCTTTCACATCACTCACAAGGGATATGACCTATCAATTGGAACGTAGTCTTTCAAGAGGAAAGGAACCTTCCGTAAAACAGGCAGTAAGATCTGATGTAATTACTGAAAACATAAAGCATGCAATTGCAACAGGTAACTGGGTTGGAGGAAGAGCAGGTGTTAGCCAGCTGTTGGACAGAACCAGTTACATGGGTACATTATCACACCTTAAACGTGTAGTAAGTCCGCTTTCAAGAAGTCAACCTCACTTCGAAGCAAGAGATTTGCACCCAACGCAATTTGGAAAAATATGTCCAAACGAAACACCGGAAGGACCAAACTGTGGTTTGGTAAAAAACCTTGCAGTCATAACCAAAATATCTGAAGGATATCCGTTAAAGGATATTGAAAAGGATATTAAGGCAATGGATTTAATCACACCATTAGATCATAATCTAGAATAAACACGGGGAGAATTATATGGCAACAGTTAAAGTATATATAAATGGTAAATTAATTGGAACAACAGAAGATCCAGAAGCATTTGTAGAAGAAGTTAAAGCCAAAAGAAGATCTAATGAGTTGACTAATGAGTTAAACATTACTTATTATGAAGAAAATAAAGAAGTATTTATTTTCACAGATCCGGGACGAGCTCGAAGACCATTAGTAATAGTTGAAGATGGTGTATCAAAACTTACAGATGAAATCATTGACGATGTGGTATCAGGAAAACTGAAATGGTTTGACCTCATACACAACGGTATCATAGAATATATAGACGCAGAAGAAGAAGAAAACGCATATATTGCAATGTTTGAAGAGGATTTAACCCCTGAACATACACATCTTGAGATAGATCCTTCAACAATGCTCGGTATATGTGCAGGAATTATCCCATATGCTAACCATAACTCTTCCCCTAGGAATACCATGGAAGCAGGTATGACAAAACAGGCATTAGGGTTATACGTGTCAAATTATAATCTAAGAACAGATACACGTGCACATCTATTACATCAACCACAGATGCCTGTAGTAAAGACAAAAAGTATGGAATCCACAGAGTATGATAAAAGACCATCCGGTCAAAACTTTGTAGTTGCGATTCTATCATACCAGGGATATAACATGGAAGATGCACTTGTGATGAACAAGGCAGCATTGGAACGTGGACTAGGTAGATCATCTTTCTTCCGTTCATATGAAGCATCCGAAAGAAGATATCCTGGTGGACAGGAAGATCACTTTGAATATCCTGAAAACATGGTACGCGGATACCGTTCAGAAGAGGTTTATAAAAATCTTGATGAAGACGGATTGATAAACCCTGAAGTAACAGTAAACTCCGGAGACGTACTTATCGGTAAAACATCCCCTCCTAGATTCCTGGAAGATGTGGATGAATTCGGTACGGTAGCCGAGAGAAGACGTGAAACAAGTGTCACGGTTCGTCACGGTGAACATGGTATCGTAGATAAGGTAATGCTGACAGAAACCATTGAAGGAAGCAAACTTGCTAAAGTAAAGGTAAGAGATCACAGACAACCTGAATACGGTGACAAATTCGCATCACGTCACGGTCAGAAAGGAGTATTAGGTCTAATAGTTCCTCAAGAAAACATGCCGTTTAATGAAAACGGAATGTGTCCTGACTTAATGATAAACCCTCACGCTATTCCATCAAGGATGTCTATCGGACAGATTATTGAGATGCTTGCAGGTAAAGCAGGATGTATGGAAGGTAAACGTATTGACGGAACACCATTTACTGGTGTACCTGAGGAAGAAATCAAACGTCTGCTACGTGAAAACGGATTTGAAACCCACGGTCGTGAACAGTTATACAACGGTATAACCGGTGAAAGATTCAAAGCAGAAATCTTTGTAGGAGTAGCATACTACCAGAAACTACACCACATGACATCAGACAAGGTATACGCTAGAAGTCGTGGTCCTGTACAGGTACTTACTCGTCAGCCTACCGAAGGTAGGGCAAGAGAAGGTGGACTCAGATTCGGAGAAATGGAACGTGACTGTCTAATCGCTCACGGAGCAGCATTATCCTTAAAGGAAAGACTTCTTGATGAATCAGACAAATACGAAGCATTAATCTGTGGAGACTGTGGAAGACTTGCAGTAAGGGATAAAATACGTGACAGAACATACTGTTCAATCTGTGGTGAAACAGAAACATTCCCTGTGGAAATTTCATACGCATTTAAATTGTTGTTAGATGAACTTAAATCACTATGTATATCTCCAAATCTTGTATTAGAGGATAAGGCATAGCTATATTTGCAAGGAGGATTAATAGTTGAAAGGAATAATTAAAAAGATATCTGAAATTGATTTTGGTTTAATGTCTCCTGAAACAATCAGGAAAATGTCCGTAACCAAAATAGTAACTCCAGATACATATGATGAAGATGGTTATCCAATAGAAGCAGGATTAATGGATCCAAGACTTGGAGTAATCGATCCTGGACTTAAATGTCGTACCTGCGGTTCTAAAGGTGGAGACTGTCAAGGACACTTTGGACATATTAACTTTGCAAGGCCTGTTATTCACGTAGGATTTGCAGATACAATACATAAAATATTAAGGTCAACCTGTCGTAGCTGTGGTCGTGTTCTTTTAAGCGATACAGAAAAGGAAAAATACCATGACAAACTTGAAGAAAGAATAGCTAATGGTGAAGATATTTCCAAAATCTTAAAACAGATTCATGTAGCAGCTAAAAAGGAAAAATGTCCACACTGTGAAGAAGAACAGATTGAGATAAAAATCGACAAACCTATTTCCATCGTTGAAGGAAATTACAAATTAACAGCTAGTGAAGTACGTGAAAGATTAGAAAACATACCTGAAGAAGATTACATATACATCGGTATAAACAAGGAAGTAGCAAGACCTGAATGGATGGTATTAACAGTACTTCCAGTACCACCTGTAACAGTCAGACCATCAATTACCCTTGAAACCGGTGAACGTTCAGAGGATGATTTAACCCATAAACTTGTGGACATATTACGTATCAACCAAAGGCTGAAAGAAAATATGGAAGCAGGAGCTCCACAGCTAATCGTTGAGGACTTATGGGAATTACTTCAATATCACGTAACAACCTACTTCGATAATGAGGCAAGTGGAGTGCCACCTGCAAGACACAGATCAGGTAGGCCATTAAAAACATTAGCTCAAAGATTGAAAGGTAAGGAAGGAAGGTTCAGAAGTAACCTTGCAGGTAAACGTGTAAACTTCTCAGCACGTACAGTTATCTCACCGGATCCTAACATCAGTATAAATGAAGTGGGTGTTCCTGAGATGATTGCAAAGGAAATCACCGTACCTATAACCGTAACAAAATGGAACATAGACAAGATGAAAGAATACATAAGCAATGGTTCCAATGTTCATCCTGGTGCAAACTATATCATAAGACCTGATGGACGTAAAATAAGAGTCTATGATGAAACCAAGGAAGCGGCAATGGAAAACCTTGAGCCTGGATATATCGTTGAAAGACACATCATCGATGGGGATATAGTATTATTCAATCGTCAACCATCACTTCACCGTATGTCAATGATGGCTCACGAAGTAAGAGTACTTCCATACAAGACCTTCAGGTTACACCTATGTGTATGTCCACCATACAATGCGGACTTTGACGGTGACGAAATGAACATGCACGTATTCCAAACACCTGAAGCACGTGCGGAAGCAAACAACATCATGAAAGTACAGGAACACATCCTGTCACCTCGTTACGGTGGTCCAATTATCGGTGCTATCCACGACCACATTACAGGTGCATACTTACTTACACACAGAGACACAGTCTTTGAAGAAGATAAGGCTCTACAAATAATCAAAAGAGCTAAAATGGCATTACCTGAAGCTAAAGGTGAACCTTGGACAGGTAAAGAAGTATTCAGTTTACTACTTCCTGACAAACTCAACCTCGTATATAAGGCGGAGATTTGTAGAAAATGTGAAGAATGTAAATATGAAAACTGTGAATACGACGCTTACGTAGTGATAAGTAATGGTCAGTTACTACAAGGAGTAGTGGATGATAAGGGATACGGTTCCGGTAGTGGTAAGATACTTGATGCTATCGTAAAACAATTCGGTCCTTCAGAAGCAAGATACTTCCTTGATCATGCTACAAAACTCGCAGTATTCGGTGGTGTAATGCAAAGAGGATTCACAACCGGTACAGCTGACGAGGAAATTCCAAAAGAGGCTGAAGAACGTATCGCAGAACTTCTCGAAGAATCCGATCAGAAAGTGGAACGTCTTATCCAAACATATGAAGACGGTGAACTTGAAGCGTTACCTGGACGTAGCCTACGTGAAACACTTGAGATGAAAATCATGCAAGTGCTAGGGGAAGCTAGGGATAACACAGGGGTTATCGCAGAACGTTACTTCACAACATCAAACAGTGCTGTAATCATGGCACTTACCGGTGCAAGGGGTTCAATGTTAAACCTCACCCAGATTGCTACCTGTGTAGGTCAGCAGGCTGTTCGTGGAGGTCGTATTAACAGAGGTTATATAGACCGTACATTACCACACTTCCACAAGGGGGACGTTGGTTCAAAGGCAAGTGGATTCGTACACAGCAGTTACAAGCATGGACTTGACCCGCTTGAATTCTTCTTCCACGCTATGGGTGGACGTGAAGGACTGGTAGATACAGCTATTCGTACAGCACAGAGTGGTTACATGCAGAGACGTCTTGTAAATGCGTTACACGACTTAAGCGTACATGAAGACGGAACTGTAAGGGACAACAATGGTGTCATTGTTCAGTTCAAATATGGGGAAGATGGAATTAACCCAGCAAAAAGTGATTATGGAAAAATTGCTGATTTAGATAAGTTAATTGAAGAAATGAGATTAGAATCTAATGCGGCAGGTAAATAAGGGTGATTTTATGGATTTAGATGAAGTTCAAAATATTGTTAACCAAGTCGGTGCAAGTTATTTTCCGATAAAACTTGTTCAGGAAATCACTGATGCATGTAATCGTAACGATTTAAGTGATGAAGAATCTGAAACTTTAATTCTTAAAGTCAAAGAGGCTTATGAACGTGAAGAAGTTGAACCTGGAGAATCAGTAGGAACTATTGCCGCTCAATCTGTAGGGGAACCTGGTACACAGATGACCATGCGTACTTTCCACTATGCAGGGGTAGTAGAGTTAAACGTAACTCTGGGTCTTCCTCGTCTTATTGAGGTAGTGGATGCTCGTAAGAAAATCTCAACGCCTACAATGGACATATACTTCACTGATGAATATAATCAGGACGATGAATTCATTCAGAAAATGGGTAACACCATCGGTAAAATCACATTAAACGATATAATCAAAAACTTCCAAGTAAATTATATGGATAATGTCATTACCGCTGAAATTGATCAGGACATCATTGATGAAAGACGTCTTGATGTTAATGAAATTTTAAGTGTGATTGATAAAACTTTTAAACAAGTAAAAATAGATAATAATGTACTGAGTTTTGAAACCACATTTTCTAAAGATGAAGAAAAAATTTCACATGGTATTCGAGAATTAAGATTACTTGCAGATAAAATCAGAGATCTTCAGATTAGTGGTGTTAAAGGTATTGGTAAAGTAGTTATTCGTAACGAACACGATGAGTGGGTAATTCACACTGAAGGTTCCAATATCGGCGCTATATTAAAACTACCTGGTGTCGATATAGTTAGGACAACTACAAACGATATCTATGAAATTGAAAAAGTTCTTGGTATCGAGGCAGCAAGAAATGCCATCATTCATGAGTTATATACAACCATGGAAGAACAAGGGCTTAGTGTAGACATAAGACATATTATGTTAGTTGCTGATATGATGACTGTGGATGGCTTTGTAAAATCCATTGGACGTCATGGTATTAGTGGTGAAAAATCAAGTGTACTTGCAAGAGCAGCATTTGAGGAAACCGGCAAACACTTACTAAACGCTAGTATTCGTGGAGAAACCGATAAACTCTCAGGTATTATCGAGAATGTCATTGTAGGTCAACCTATACCTCATGGTACGGGGTCAGTTGGCATAAATATGAAAGATATTAATTAATTAGGAGGCAACAAATGGATATAGAAAGAGGAATCCGTGTAGCCGTAGATACTGGTAAGGTTATATTAGGATCCAATAAAACAGTCCAAGCAATCAAACTTGGAAATGGAGAGTTAGTAGTTATCGCTAACAATGCTCCAAAAGCTTTAAAAGATGATGTTGAAACATATTCAAAATTATCAAATATACCAGTATACACTTTTGAAGGTTCTAGTGTGGAATTAGGTTCTATCTGTGGTAAACCATTCACAGTAACAACTTTAATAATCCAAGAACCTGGAGACTCTAATATATTAGAGATTAAGGAGTAAATGAAAATTATGTCCGTCAAATTCACAGGCAATGAGATTAGATATATTGCATTGTTTGAAACTGTTACCAATGCGGTTGTTAAAGATTGCATTGTTGATGACGAACATGATAGAGTTACTTTTTTGGTAAAAAAAGGAGACATGGGCTTAGCAATAGGAAAACGTGGTAGTACTATTGCTAAGATGCAAAAATCAGTTGATAAGAGTGTTGAAATAATAGAACACTCCGATGACCCAGGCGAATTTATAAAAAATTTATTATCTTCTGCTAATGTAAATTCAGTAGAGTTTACTACGGATAGTAAAGGTAACAAAATCGCCACCTTGGATGTCGACTCAAAGGATAAGAAAAATGTCATTGGTAAAAATGGTCATAATATCCGGCGAGCTAGACAATTTGCTAAAAGACAATTTGAAATTAGTAATATAATCATAAAATAACCATATTTATGATTTGAATTTTAGGTTTGATAAGTGATTTTATACTCTGAATCAACTACCTAAATTCTTTAAAGAAACTCAGTTAATACTAAAAACTATGATGAAAAGTACGTAAATAAAAAGTGCAACATCACAAATAATGACTTTGCTTGTAAATGTGAAAAAAAATTATATCGCATATATACATGTAGAAGTTGTTTTATTAAAAAAAACTTTGAATAGAATAATTAATGTATAAATGGAGGAATAAATTTGCCAGGATTATTCGCAGCAAAAAAATTAAAAGACAACAGACAAAACTTCCGATGGAAAGACACACAATACAAACGTAAAACCCTCGGATTAGATATTAAAGCAGATCCACTAGAAGGATCACCTCAAGCTAGAGGAATTGTAATTGAAAAAGTAGGTATAGAAGCAAAACAGCCTAACTCTGCTATAAGAAAATGTGTAAGAGTTCAATTAATTAAAAACGGTAAACAAATTACAGCTTTCGCACCAGGTGACGGAGCTATCGGTTTTATCGATGAACACGACGAAGTAATGATTGAAGGAATCGGAGGACCATCAGGTAGGTCCATGGGTGATATTCCTGGAGTAAGATGGAAAGTTACAAAAGTAAACAACGTAGCTTTATCAGAAATGGTAAGTGGAAAAATCGAAAAACCAGTAAGGTAATTAATTTACATGCAGGAGTTTAATTAATATGAGCTTTAAATTATTTGACAAATGGGATGTAACAGAAGTTACAGTAGAAGATATGGGATTACAAAACTACATTTGCTTAGATGAAATTGTTGTACCACACACTATGGGACGTCACGTAAAAAGACAATTCGCTAAATCCAAAGTATCAATTGTAGAAAGATTAATGAACAAGGTAATGAGAACCGAAAGAAACAGTGGAAAGAAAAATAAAGCATACTCCATGGTAGAAGATGCATTAGAAATCATCCACGAAAAAACCGAACAGAATCCTATACAAGTATTAGTAAAAGCTGTAGAAAACACAGCACCTAGAGAAGAAACAACCCGTATAAAATACGGTGGTATCGGTTACCAAATAGCTGTAGATATAGCACCACAAAGAAGAGTAGACCTATCATTAGGTTTCATCACAAAAGGTGCAATGCAATCAGCATTCAAAAACAAAAAATCAGCAGCACAATGTTTAGCTGATGAAATATTACTCGCAGCTGATGAAGATTCAAGAAGCTTCGCTGTACAGAAAAAAGAAGAAAAAGAAAGAGTAGCAAGATCTGCACACTAGATTTTGAATTTATAATTCTTTCTTTTATTTTTTTTTAAGAATTAAAAATTATTTATCACATACACTATTAATCAAGAGATATTTTCATGTTCTGAGTTAATAAAGTGATAAATCAAACAAATACTTTGAAATATAAAAAGTATAAACTAAACTTTAAACATAAATTATTATAATTAAATACTTAGGTGATATATTTGAGTCGACGAGATCAAATGGTAGATAAAATCAAAGAATTAATGTACGAGCCAGAATACATCAGAAACATCGGTATTGTAGCTCACATCGACCACGGAAAAACAACATTATCCGATAACCTCCTAGCAGGTGCAGGAATGATTTCAGCAGATTTAGCTGGAGATCAAAGACTATTGGACTTCGATGAACAGGAACAGGAAAGAGGTATTACCATCGATGCAGCAAACGTATCAATGGTTCACACATACGATGACAAAGAATACCTAATCAACCTCATCGATACTCCAGGTCACGTAGACTTTGGTGGAGACGTAACACGTGCAATGAGAGCAGTAGACGGTGCTGTAGTAGTTGTATGTGCAGTAGAAGGTGTAATGCCTCAAACAGAAACAGTACTCAGACAAGCATTAAAAGAAAATGTAAAACCAGTACTTTTCATCAACAAAGTAGACAGACTAATCAACGAATTAAAACTTGACGATGCAGAATTACAGAACAGATTCATCAAAATCATTGCAGGAGTAAACAAACTCATCAAAAACATGGCTCCTGAACAATACAAAGATGACTGGCAGGTAAGAATCGAAGACGGTTCAGTAGCATTCGGTTCAGCATACCACAACTGGGGTATCAACGTACCACACATGCAAAAAACCGGAATCACATTCAAAGATATCGTAGCATACTGTAACGAAGATAACCAAAAAGAATTAGCTCAAAAAATCAAAATTGAAGAAGTTATCTTAGGAATGGTAGTAGAACACTTACCAAGTCCAAAAGTAGCACAAGCATACAGAATTCCTAAAGTATGGTCTGGAGATATCGAATCAGTCGAAGGACAAGGTATGATAAATACCGATTCAAAATCACCACTTGCTGTAATGGTAACAGATGTAAGTATCGACAAACACGCAGGTGAAATCGCAACCGGTCGTGTATACGGTGGATCAATCGAAAAAGGATCAGAAATATTCTTCGTAGGTTCAATGAGCAAAGCAAGAACCCAACAAGTAGGAGTATATATGGGTCCTGAAAGAATCAACACCGATGCAGTACCAGCAGGTAACATCGTAGCTATTACCGGTGCTAGAGGAGCAGTTGCAGGGGAAACCATCACAGATGCAGACCACAACATTGCACCATTCGAAAGTTTAGAACACATATCTGAACCAGTAGTAACAGTAGCAGTAGAAGCTAAAAACACAAAAGACTTACCAAAACTTATTGAAGTATTAAGACAGGTAAGTAAAGAAGACCCAACAATCCGTGTAGAAATTAACGAAGAAACCGGTGAACACTTACTTGCCGGTATGGGTGAATTACACTTAGAAGTTATGATTTACAGAATCAACGAAAAAGGTGTAGAAGTGGAAACTTCAGAACCTATCGTAGTATACCGTGAAACCATCGCCGGTACAGCTACAAACGTTGAAGGTAAATCACCTAACAAACACAACAGATTCTACATTGACATTGAACCATTACCTGAAAACTTAATGGAAGCTATCAATGAAGGTATAATCGAAGAAGGTAGAGTAAAAGGTAAAGAAGAAGCTAAAAAATTCCAAGACGCTGGTATGGACAAAGACGAAGCAAAACGTGTATGGGATGTATACAAACACTGTATGTTCGTTAACATGACTCGTGGTATCCAATACCTAGCAGAAATCAAAGAATTATTACTCGAAGGATTCGAATCAGCATTAGAAAGCGGACCATTAGCAAACGAAAAAGCTATGGGATTCAGAATCAACCTCATGGATGCAAAACTCCACGAAGACGCAGTTCACCGTGGACCAGCACAGGTATTACCTGCTATAAGAAAAGCTATATACGGAGCTGTAATGCTTGCTCAACCTACCCTCATGGAACCTATGCAAAGAGTATACATAAGCGTACCTCAAGACTACATGGGTGCAGCTACCCGTGAAGTACAAAACAGAAGAGGTCAAATTGTAGAAATGGGTCAAGAAGGAGACATGTCAACCATCGAATCAAAAGTACCTGTAGCAGAAATGTTCGGATTTGCTGGTGACATCCGTTCAGCAGCTGAAGGACGTTGTATCTGGTCAACTGAAAACTCAGGATTCGAAAGAATTCCAAGAGAATTACAAAACCAAATCGTAAAAGAAATCCGTCAAAGAAAAGGTCTAAACCCAGAACCATATGGACCTGATCACTACTTAGGATAAGCTTACTATATTGATAGTAAACTTCTTTTACTTTTTTTTAATAACTTATTATATTGTCTATTTCTAAAAACAAATCTAAAATTTAATCCTAAAAGCAAATTAAAAGCTTATTCATTTATTGAAATATTTTGAGTAATAGATGATATTAATAAAGTATATTAATAACAACTGACATAAACAATAAGTGATAAAAAAAATTTATTGTAATTTAATTAATGTACATAAAGATAATATGAAATATATTTTACAAGGGAATATAACATTCCCTGTTATATTTCTTTGTATGAATACATTTCTTTTATTACAAAGTTAGAGGACGTTCTCTGGATAAATAATCTAGCAATCGGCTTACTAACAATTATAAATCACACTATATGAAAAAATAGTTCCTGATTTATAAATTATATTCAAAACACATGTTATATTAATATGGAGGAAATATAATGGCAAAAGCAAAAGAACATATGAACTTAGCAGTAATTGGTCACGTAGACCACGGTAAATCAACATTAGTAGGACACCTTTTATTATTATCAGGTGCTATCGCAGAACAACAATTAGATGAAGGAGAAGACAAATTCAGATTTGTTATGGACAAACTCGGAGAAGAAAGAGAAAGAGGAGTAACCATCGATCTTGCTCACGAAAAATTCGAAACCAAAAAATATGAATACACTGTAGTAGATTGTCCAGGACACCGTGACTTCGTTAAAAACATGATTACTGGTGCTTCACAAGCAGACGCAGCAGTTCTCGTAGTTGCAGCAAACGATGGTGTAATGCCACAAACAAAAGAACACATCTTCTTATCAAGAACATTAGGTATCAACCAAATCATCATCGCTGTAAACAAAATGGATTTAGTTGACTACTCAGAAGAAAAATACAACGAACTCAAAGAAGAAGTAGGAAACTTAATCAAAACAATCGGATTCGATCCTAAAACAGTACCTTTCATACCATTATCAGCATTTGAAGGAGATAACATAACCGAAAAATCATCCAACACACCATGGTATGACGGTAAAACATTAATCGAAGAATTAGATGAATTCGCAGCACCTGAAAAACCAACAGACTTACCATTAAGATTACCTATTCAAGACGTATACTCAATTACTGGTGTAGGTACAGTACCTGTAGGAAGAGTAGAAACCGGTATCTTAAAAACTGGAGACAACATAGCATTTGAACCAGCTGGAGTAACTGGTGAAGTAAAATCTATCGAAATGCACCACGAAATTCTCGAAACAGCTGAACCTGGAGACAACGTTGGATTCAACGTAAGAGGTGTAGGTAAAAACGATATTAAACGTGGAGACGTAGCAGGAACCACAGCTCACCCACCTAGTGTAGCTAAAGAATTCAAAGCACAAGTTGTTGTATTACAACACCCTGGTGTAATCACAGTTGGATACACACCTGTATTCCACGCACACACCTCACAAGTAGCTTGTACATTCTTAAGATTAGACACAAAACTCGACCCTGCAACCGGTCAAGCTAAAGAAGAAGACCCTGACTTCCTCAAAACTGGAGATGCAGCAATCGTTACAATCAAACCAACAAAACCTATGGTAATTGAAAAAATCAAAGAAATCCCTCACATGGGAAGATTCGCTATCCGTGATATGGGTCAAACAGTTGCAGCAGGTATGTGTATAGACATTACCGACGCAAAATAAGTAAATTAACTTTTACTTATTAACTTTTTTCTTTTCAAATTGGATTCCCATGTGATAACTATTTTTTCAAATGGATAATTTTACTTGAAGATAAAATATTAACACTTGTTAACCTATATTTTTCATGTGTTACTTTTGAATATAATTATCATGGAATCTAGTAAACGATTATTTTTTTATTTAGAAGGAGAATTTGAATGAACAAAGCTAGAATTAAATTAACCGGTACCGACCCAGAAAAAATAGCTGATGTATGTGATCAACTCAAAAAAATAGCTGAAAGAACTGGTGTCGATTTATCTGGACCTATCCCACTTCCTACTAAAAAATTAGTAGTACCAACAAGAAAAAGTCCTGATGGTGAAGGTAAAGCATCATGGGAAAAATGGGAATTAAGAATTCACAAACGTCTTGTAGGAATTGAAGCTGATGAAAGAGCTATGAGACAAGTTATGAAAGTTAATGTTCCAGATAATGTAAGTATTGAAATAGAACTTAAAGCATAATCAAAAACTATATAAATCATTACTATCAGATATAGTAATAGATTTGTATTAGTTAATTTTTTTTCACATGCCGAGATAGCAAAGCCAGGTAACGCGCCGGACTTGAGATCCGGTGGGCAATTGCCCGCATGGGTTCGAATCCCATTCTCGGCGTAATTTTTATATTCACATATTTTTTTCATAATTTTATTTTTTTATTTTTATCATTTTTACAAAAATCTGTTTTTATTGTCTTTTTATGATTCAGATATTATATACATGTAATATATTTTTAGATTAATTTTTTAATATGTCTTTAATATATTTGCTATTAGCTATTGTTATTTGCCACTTTTTTTATATACTTATTAAATTATTTAATCTATCTTCAAGTATATTTATTTTAAATCTCATAGCATAATCTTCTATTGAAATCTATTAGAATATCCATTCATAATTATGACCTAAGGATATTAAAATATAATCAAAAAAAAATAGTTGAGGGGGTTGAAGTTTTATTTCTTGTTTTCAATCAGTTATATCTTGTACCTGAGTATTCCGGCTATTCCACCGAATGCCTTGTCAAGCTGTGTTCCTTCTTCCGTTTCAACGGATATGACCTCAACCGCTGTAGCCACTTCTTCTGCCAGTTCAATAAATTCTTCAGCAGTCTCCTGTGTTTTGGTCAGATTCATCTTATCGTTACAGTTAGGGCATTGCTTATCCGGTGCGTCCTGATGTTGTCTGGTTGTTATGACTTCTATAGTACCACATGAAGGGCACTGGTATGTTTGTCTGTTTGTCTTTAGGTTTTCTGACAGTAACAATGTTTCCACGGCACCCATCTGAAGATTCTGTCTTACCTGTTTTTCTCCATATGTGGATAATCCGTTTTCTGAAATTAAGCCACTGAGGAATTTTTTCATCAGTTTCTTTTCTCTCATGATGTCCATTTCTTCCAGTGCATCAGTGGATTCGTCGATAACTTCTCTTATTCCGAAGTCTCCAGTATAAGATGTATCTACAATGTTTATTATCTTATCTTTTATTCTATAGTCCAGGTAGTCCCCTTCTTCAAAGTCATTTTTTGTATGTCCAGGTCCACCAATCAACACTCCCTTGAGTTCATCGTCAATCGGTAGCAGGGTATCATTGGTATGTTGGCCTATACGTTTTAGGAATTTGTGTGCCTCATCCTCAATTACACGGTCAAACCTTCTTTGTGATTGACCTCCGGCCTTATGTTTGCCGGGTACACCACTGGTAAGTGTTTTCACGATATCTATCCTTTTTCCTCTAAGGGTTGCAATGGTTGCTTCCTTTCTGTCCAGCACCAGTACACCATAGACTTCCTTGTATTCAATCAGCTGCTTTAACGGATCGAGGAAGAATTGACTGTCACAGTGATAGATGTATGTCTGTACAGGTTCAGGTGGTTCAAATACATATGTTTCCATCTTTTCTGTACCTGGTCCTCCTTTAGGTATCATCCCTACAAACATTACCAGACCTTTTTCAGGTGGCTGTGGGAAGAGTTTCAGTCTCTGGATGATTACCTCTATCGCGGACTGTACATTTTTTCTTGTCTGTTTGCTTTTGATGTTTGAACTTTGTCCGATTTCATCAACCATCTGTTTTCTAACATCACTTACCTGTTTGTCATGTGGTATGTATACACTTACAAGTTCAGTTCCTCTTCCTTTCTTATCTTCCAATTCCTTCAATGTTTTCTTAACTTCATACATTTCCTTTGATGATACTTCACTCATATTATCAAATCCCATATATCTAATATTGTCATGTGATTAAATTAAATTGCTTAAATATGTGTAATCTTTTTTAATTCTCGTTTATTTGGCGGTTAATCTCTTTATTATTGTTCTTTGAAGAATTTGTTACACATTCATAAAAATCGATATCCATAATTTGTATAGTTATTTAATATTATGTTTTTCATAGTATTTTATATTGATTGTTTTTTGATGTTTGGATTAATACTTGACATATAATCTTTTTTATGATGCTCTTTTTTTGGAATTTTTTCTCTCCAATCAAGCATACAGTATATCAATTTCATGGATTGTTATCTAATCATTAACTCTCATAACTTCTTATTTAATCAGTTATAACTTTGTTTATTCAACTGGTAATATGTTTAATCCATTAATCTGTATATCCTAATGTACATCTAGTATTCATATTTCATTATTTAATATGATCTTTGTCATGTTTTAAATGTTATAATGTATCCCTCTTTATGGTCT
>ODAI010863723.1_pt1 | contig 18091 bp, 19 predicted proteins | sample 1539321 | NCBI WGS metagenome assembly ODAI01 (sample SAMN02144231, study PRJEB22623) | gut metagenome | biome: sheep rumen | host: Ovis aries | place: New Zealand | reverse complement strand
TCACCACATGTTTTTTGTTTAACGATTTGTAGTATATGGGTAAATCCACGGACCTACAAATCGGGGGTCATTACATATTGTCTAGATGAAAGATGTAAACTGAACATTCAAAATACGCCCTGCTTCATCATGAATCACACCTGCTACATAATATGAGACACACTCAAGCCGGATATCATTCTCTCTGCAGTAATCCAGCATGGTCCGCATGATTTTCTGCTGTTTGCTTTTCGTGACCGATTCTTCGGGTGTTCCGTATCTTGTCCGAAAGTCACGTGATTTGACCTCGATGACCAGGATCTTCTCTTTATAAACACAGATTATATCGATTTCTCCGACATTATGAACCGAGTAGTTCCGGGCCAGGATCCTGGCTCCGCGTCTCTCGAGATATTGGGCTACATATTCTTCCGAATGCTTTCCAATATCCTGATTCCTGGTCATGATCTCCTCAGTGCATCTTCTTCAAAAAGCTCATTCTGTGGATCGGCGAGATCCCAAGCTCATGGATCGCGGCATAATGCGCTGCCGTTCCATATCCCTTATGCTGGGCAAATCCATATCCCGGATATTCTTTATCATATTCTTCCATGATCCTGTCTCGGGAAACCTTGGCGAGGATCGAAGCGGCAGCTATGGAATTAGATTTCGCATCTCCCTTGATGATCGGCTTTACGGGAATACCGGTACCGGAAAGATTCACCGCGTCAATTAGAAGGACATCCGGCTTTATAGCAAGACCTGAAACCGCAAGTCTCATCGCACTTTTGGTAGCTTCCAGGATATTGATACGGTCAATATCCGCAGGTTCCACTCGGATCACGCAGAACGCTTTTGCATTCGCTACAATCTCATCATAAAGCGCATCTCTTCTCTTTGGAGATAATTTCTTAGAGTCATCCAGGCCGTAGATCGGCTTTTCCGGATCAAGGATGCATGCAGCAGCGACGACAGGTCCTGCGAGCGGTCCTCTCCCCGCCTCATCAATACCACAGCACAAAGGCATACCTTCTTCCGCACACTCTTTTTCAAATGCGGACATGACTTCATACTTTTCTTTTAATTTTTCTTCACGAGTCATAATCAATCTCCTTAATCAGGCTGGTTCGGGGTCTCCAGAGAGATCCTGGCGATACGGATACTTCTGAAATCATCGATCAGTAGCTTGGCGAAACGCTCATCGTTGATCCTTCCGCCGGAAAGGATACATCCCATCTTTCTTGCGGCTTCTTCAAAACGTTCGTAATCGTCCTCGATATAGTCCTCCGAACCATATGGAGCAAGCTTATATCTGGCATAGAAATCATCCGGATAGAGTTTTTCGATTAGTTTCATTCCGGCAAAAGCAACTTCCACCACATCAACAACTTCAACTTTTACCGCACCTGTCAACGTAAGAACAAGCTGATTTCTAGGCGTTCCGAGTCTCGGCCAGAGTACGCCCGGCATATCCATAAGTTCCAGCTGGCCATCGGTTCTCGCCCACTTAAAGTCACGCGTAACACCCGGCATATCACCGGTTACAGCTATTTTCCTATTGCAAAGGCCATTGATCAGTGTGGATTTACCGGAATTCGGGACACCAACGACCATGGCACGTACAGGACGGCCGATTCTGCCCTTCGCCTCGGATTTTGCAAGCACTTCCGAGCAGGCATCTACAGCCATGGAACGAAGTTTATCCAGGCCTTTCTTATGAGAAGCATCGATCGCGATCGCCGGAATGCCCTGTTCTTTATAGAAAGAAAGCCAGTCAGAAGTTACCTTCTCATCCGCAAGATCCGCTTTATTCAGGACAACGATACGCGGTTTCTTGGATACAAGCGAATCCAGCTCCGGATTCCTGCTGGAGATCGGAATTCTGGCATCGACTGTTTCAAAGACGATATCTACATATTTCAGCTTATCAGAGACCTCGTTCAGGGCCTTGCGCATATGGCCGGGAAACCAGTTGATATTCGAGTTCTTTTCGCTCATTTATACCTCTTCATAGATCAGTAAATGTAATCAGCAAAATTATACCACAGCAGAGAGTATGTATCTTCTTTCCTAGGATTTCGAAAAACAAAATTAAATGACAAATATGTCATATGACAGAATAGAAAGTTTTTCCGAAATAAACGAACAGTACAATGAGACCATCAAAAGAAATAGGAGCCAACATGAAAAAAGCAATTCTTGGAGTCATACTTACATCCATTCTTCTTTCAGCAGCAGGATGTAATAGCAAGACACAAAAAGTGACTCATAAAACACCTGATACAAGTGATATTGGGATTATTGCCTCCCGAAGAGAAACGGAAAATACCCAATCGGAGACAACAGAATCCGAAATCAAGGACGACCGGATCATAAATCTTACCCAGCGTCCGAAGAATCAGTATGACATCAACGTGAAGTTTAACGAAGAATCAAATTCAGCCGATGTGGAACAGAAGCTTTCTTATGTGAACAATACCGGATCCGAACTTAACGAGATCTACTTCAACCTGATCCCTAATGCTTTTTCGAAAAAGGAAGGCGGCATTGAGGTAGATAAAATATCGATTGGAACAGATGATCTGAAAATGGAACAGGTAAAAGAAACCGTATATAAACTTTCTCTTCCCTCTCCACTTGCAAACGGGAAAGTGGTAACCATTGATATGAAATACAGCGTGAAGATCCCCCTGATCGCTGATCGGTTCGGATTTTATAACAATACATATAATTTCGGAAATGTGCTGATCACGCCGGCACTTTTTGAAAATGGAGAATGGCTTGTACAGCCATATGTGGATATTGGAGATGCTTTCTACACTGAGATCTCTGATTATCGGGTCTCGATCGATGTACCGGATGGTTACCTGGTCGCTTCTACCGGAACCAAGATCGATAACGTATATGTCGCGGAAAATGTACGTGACTTTGCATTCACTATCACTAAAGATCTGGATTTATTATGTGAAGAATACGAAGATATCGCTCTTAATGTGTTCTATCCCAAAAATTGTCCGGGCACCGGTAAGCATGTCATGGAGGTTGCCAAGAAATCACTTTCCCTCTTTAATGAGATGCTCGGCAAATATCCATATGACACTTTAAATATGGTACTTTGCGGCATGCCCGGCGGCATCGGAGGAATGGAATATCCGGGCCTTATCATGATGACAGTGGATGAGGATATAACAGAGAGTCTGTTTGATCTATACAACGGCAAGATCACCGTAAAAGAATACCTGGAGAAAACAGGCGATAACACGGATGTTCCATCCGGAGAACCCAGTGAACCGGTACCTGAAGACGTTATAAAAAACACTGTTCTGTATTCTGTTAATTCGCTGACAAAGTCAACTGCTCACGAGATCGGGCATCAGTGGTTCTACGGAATCGTCGGAAATGACGAAGTCCGCTATCCCTGGATCGATGAAGGATTTTGCCGGTTTATGGAAGCTTACTATGAAAACACATATCACGATGGAGCCAATGATGATTTCTCTCTATTTGACCTGCTGTTGAACATGGATCAAAGCATCTACAATGAGTACAAAGGAATTTCAGACGGAGAGGTCAAATCCGTAAACCTTAATGAGTCTTTATATGATTTCATGAAGCACAAAGAAGAATATGGAGAGATCTACTATAAAGGCGCAGCTATGATCTATCACATGTACCGCGAAATGGGCGATGAAGCTTTCCGCGCTGCTGTTAAAGAATATATCAGTACATTTGCTTATACAGAAGTCACCCCGGATGAATTCCGCGAATTCTGGTCGAAGAAAGGCGATTTCGCCGAGATGTTCGACGTCTATCTTAAGAAATCCGAGTAACCCCCTTACTCTCTTGATTTCATAACCCTCCAACACTATAAAAAAGGCAGTTCCCATATAGAAACTGCCTTTTTTAATTACTTAGTAGATAACTTAAATCACTTCTTAGAAAGTTTCTCAGTGATTCTAGCTGCCTTACCAACGCGACCACGCAGGTAATAAAGCTTAGCTCTTCTTACACGGCCCTTACGGACGATCTCAATCTTATCAATGTTAGGGGAATGAACGGGTAAAACACGCTCAACGCCTACGCCATAGGAGAGACGGCGAATTGTCATGGTCTCAGAAAGACCGCCGCCCTTACGTGCAATCACATAGCCTTCAAATACCTGGATACGCTCACGGGAACCTTCCTTGATCTTCAGGTGTGCTTTTACAAGATCACCGATCTCGACCTCGGAATAGCTATTACGCAGATTATCCTGCTCGACTGCTTTAACTAAATCCATCTTTGTTTCCTCCTCTTCCGATAGATGTTCATGCGGGATCACGCAGCGGACCATCCCTTTTAGCCGTTAAATGATACCATAACGGATTTTCATATGCAAGTGTTTTCTTTGTGAAAAGCACTCATATCGCTGACTTTTTATTTCCCGCTGCCTGTTTTCGGGACAAAATACGCATATCCGACCTCGTAAGGATGGTCGAAAAGCAGGCAGTTCCTGTGTTTTCTTAGTGTCCAGATAACCATCAGATCTCCGGCTCCTCCGACTACACCGATCAAACCAAATGTCACAAAAAACAGGATCCCCGTAAAGATGCCGATAACGATAGGAATAACACCCAAAATAAGTGTAGGCGCAATAGCTCCCCAGAAATACTGCGGAATGCTTAATGCTTCGCAGCAGTGACAATATGGCGTAATATTCTTCGGATTAAATCCGAAATCGATACTTCCCCATTTCTTCTCACATGGAAAATGCCAGAAGAATCCATGGATAAACTCATGAACGAAGATCGAGACCGCATAAATTGCAAAAAAGAATAAGAATCCGGAAGAACCCGGAAAACCGAAAAGACGGTCTATATTCAAAGAGTCAGATCCATGTACGACAATAAATAACGGAAAAGAGATCAGCCCCACAACAATCATAATGGCGATAGCAACGATATTTGCAGTTACTATACTGATTTTCTCGATTCTGGCTTCCATGCCTTCTTTTTCTTTCTCGGCTACCAGTTCTTCGTATTCCTGCTTTTTTCGCTCGCGGATCTTCTTGTTCTCAACTTCAATTCTCATCTTTTACCTTAACTGATTCCTTCAATTCTTTTTCTATCTCTAGGATCTTCGCCCAGTCTTCGGCTGAAATCTCCAGTTTGGAGAGCATGTCCGGGCGACGTTTCCATGTATCATAAAGACCGTGGATACGCTTCCATTCCTTGATCTTCGCATGATTTCCGGAAAGCATGACTTCCGGAACAGCCTTATCGTGCCAGGTATTGGGCTTGGTGTACTGGGGTGCTTCGAGATATCCGCTCATATGGGATTCTTCCTCATATGCTTCGGAATTCGGAAGAACACCCTCGATCATACGGGAAACACAGTCGATCACGACACAAGCCGCCACTTCCCCGCCGGTCAGGACATAATCCCCGATCGACAGGTCTTCGTCCACGATCTCATCGAGCACGCGCTGATCGATACCTTCATAGTGACCGCAAAGGATCACAAGGTGTTCGTACTTCGAGAGTTCCAGTGCTTTTGCCTGTGTCAGGACAGAACCCTTCGGACTCATGAAGATACAGTGCGGCTTTGGTTCTTTTTCCGGATCATAAAGCGAAGAAAAAGCCTGATAGACCGGTTCGCACTGCATAAGCATACCGGTACCGCCGCCAAAAAGCGTATCATCGACCTTTCCGTATTTATTCCCTGCGAAATCACGGATATCGACCGCCTCGATCGAAAGGATACCTTTCTCTTCGGCACGTCCGATAATGCTTTCACTCAGAAAGTCTTTCACCTGTTTAGGAAATAACGTCAAAACCGAGAATTTCATGCGATGACATTTTGCTCCTTACGGCTTATTCATAAATCTCATAGAGACCTTCCGGAAGCGTGACCGACATCACACCGGCGGAAAGATCCACATTCTTCACGATCGCATTAAGATAAGGGATCAGAAGTTCATTCTTCCCTTTTCTTTTTACGATGATGATGTCGCTGGCACCGGAATTCATGATATCTTTGATTTTACCAAGCTCTCCGCGCTCCGGATCTACGACGGAAAGACCGATCAGATCAGCGATAAAGTATCTTCCTTCCGGAAGTTTGACGGCATCTTCACGTGAAACCGCGAGGAAAAAGCCGGTAAGCTTTCCGACTTCATCACGGTCATCGATCCCCTTGAACTTGACAAGCGTACGAGTATCATCGACCCGGGCCTTCTCGACCTCTTTTGTCTCCTTCAGATGCTCTTTGCCATCGAGGATCAAGCATTCTTTGAGCGAAGAAAAACGGCGCACATCGTCCGTGAGAGGTATGATCCTGACCTCTCCACGCACACCGTGTGCACCGCCGATCTTCCCTATGATCAGGTAATCTTTCATCCGACGATATCTACGATAACACGTCTTCCGTCACGAAGATACTTTGCCTTCATGATCGAGCGGATCGCCTGTGCACGGCGGCCGCCCTTACCGATTACTTTACCCATATCTTCCGGGTTAACGGTAAGTTCCAGAACGACTGTGTTTCCTCTCTCAGACTTCTTAACGGATACATCCTCAGGATGGTTGACCAGAGACTTGGCCATTGTAGCTAATAATTCCATATCTACAATTCGCAGCATGAAAATAGTAGTAGATGTGCTGCTTTCCTCCTTATTAGTATTCGAAGTTCTACTTACTTCTCGATAGCGCCTGTCTTCTTCAGAAGAGCACGAACTGTATCTGTCGGCTGTGCACCGTTAGCGATCCACTTCTTAGCTGCTTCGTTGTCGATATTGATCTCAGCCGGATCTGTCAGCGGATTGTATGTGCCGATCTCTTCGATGAAACGGCCATCACGCGGATAGCGGCCATCTGCTACAACTACACGATAAAAAGGAGCCTTCTTTGCACCCATTCTTCTTAAACGAATTTTTACTGCCATTTTTCTTTTCCTCCTAGCAATACATCATTTATGTTTTGTGTTTATATTCTCGCGTTTCGCCCCTGCTTTCCCTCGGGCTTTCCTTTGGGAAAAGCACTAAGGACTTTCGAAGTTTCGCGTGAACATCTTAGTTAGAACGGGAATTTACCTTTCCCGAAAGGATTTCCCATGCCGGGGAATCCGCCTTTGCCCATTCCGGGCATCTTGCCAAGGCCTTTCTTGCCTTTGGTCATCTTACTGAACTTCTTCATCATCTCGGAAGTCTGCTCGTACTGGCGGATCAGCTGGTTGACCTGCTGTACCGTAGTACCGGAACCAGAAGCGATCCTTCTTCGTCTGCTCGCATTCAGAATATTCGGAACACGGCGTTCCTTCTTCGTCATTGAGCGGATGATCGCCATATTGGTATCGATCACTTTATCGTCGAGATCCTCTTCCTTCACCTTTCCGGCAGCACCGGGGATCATTCCGATAACATCTTTCATGGAGCCGAGCTTTTTGATCTGCTCGAATTGGGAAAGAAGATCTTCCATGCTAAAGGAGTTGCTGAGCATGCGCTCAACAGACTTTGCCGCCTCTTCCTCATCGATGGACTGCTGTGCCTTTTCGATAAGAGAAAGAACATCGCCCATGCCGAGGATTCGATCTGCCATACGGTCCGGATAGAACTCCTCAATATTCTCGATCTTTTCACCTACGCAGATGTACTTGATCGGTTTTCCGGTCATTTTGCGGATCGAAAGCGCAGCACCGCCTCTGGCGTCACCATCGAGCTTTGTCATGATGAAACCATCGAGACCGATACGCTCTTCGAAGCTCTGTGCAACGGCAACAGCTTCCTGACCGATCATGGCATCAACAACGAGAAGCTTCTCGTGCGGCTTTACATAATCACCGATCCTGATGAGCTCATCCATGAGTTCTTCATCGACGGTCATACGGCCGGCGGTATCGACGATGAGCGTATCGCAAAGAAGATACTTCGCACGCTCGATACCGGCTTTAGCGATCACGATCGGATCTTTTTCTTCCGGCATGATAAAGCTCGGAACATCTACCTTCTGCGCCAGCACTTCAAGCTGTTTAGCAGCGGCAGGACGATGAACGTCGAGCGAGAGCAGGAGCGGACGTTTGCCATTCTTCTTTAAGATATTCGCAAGTTTCGCTGCGGTTGTTGTTTTACCTGCACCCTGAAGACCATAGAGCATGATCACGGTAAATCCGGAAGGAGAAACTGCCAGTTTACTGGATGTCTGACCGAGAAGCTCGATCAGGGACTCATGGACGATCTTTACGATCTGCTGACCCGGAGTCAGGCTCTTCATAACATCCGCGCCTTTGCACTTCTCGGACATATCCGCGACAAATTCCTTAACAACGGAATAGTTAACATCCGCCTCAAGGAGTGCCATACGGATCTCTTTCATCATTGCTTTGATGTCGGCTTCAGTAACACGGGCACTTCCGCGCATCTTCGCAGTGATCTTCTGAAGTTTTGTCGATAAACTCTCAAACATTATGCTTTATAATTCCTCAACCAGTGTGGAAAGCAGTTCTTTTGCTTTCTCCTCGTTATGTTCTTCCAATGCCGCAAAAGCACTGGAGATCGTCTTTTTCTGTAGTGTGAAGCGCTCAACCAGCTTGAGCTTTTCTTCATATTCGGTAAGAGATGCTACACCGCGATGGATCGCATCATGTACCGCCTGTCTCGAAATTCCGCAGTCTTCAGCGATCTCCGCCAGAGACATATCTTCCTGGAATCGAAGCTCGAGGATCTCTCTGGTACGCTCGGTCAGCAACTGCCCATAAAAATCAAGCAACATGCAAACCTGAACGCTGTCCATAAGAAGCCCCTCCCTCACACGTTATGAGATAATAACAGACCTTCGAACTAGTGTCAAGCCTTTTTACTTGTCAGAAAGATTTTCTTAATAATGCGAAAAGAAATGTCCCGGGAGACGAGTTTTGCGTAAGCAAACTGTTTGAGTCTCAAGGGACATATTCGTTTCGCATATATAGGAATAATCTTACTGAGGAAGTAGAGAGTCTACAAATATTTCCGGGTCGAAATCTACAAGATCTTCAGCGCTTTCACCCAGGCCGGCGAGGAAGATCGGTGCTTTTGTAGAGTGGGCTACGGCGATAGCCACACCGCCCTTGGCACTTCCGTCGAGCTTGGTAATACCGATACCGGAGAGTTTTACTGCTTTGCTGAATACTTCAGCCTGGATGACCGCATTCTGTCCGGTCGTTGCATCGATGATCAGAAGTGCCTGTGTATTGGCAGAAGGTGCTTCTCTTTCGATAACACGGCAGATCTTACTGAGCTCATCCATGAGATTCTGCTTATTATGGAGTCTTCCTGCAGTATCGATGATCAGGACATCTGCTCTTCTTGCAATCGCGGAATGAACTGCGTCATAGCATACCGCTGCCGGGTCGGATCCTTCTTCATGAGAGATAACATGGGTATCCGTCATATCGCCCCATGCTGTCAGCTGTTCGATCGCAGCCGCACGGAAGGTATCCGCTGCCGCAAGCATTACTTTCTTTCCCTGACTCTTATAACGCAGGCAGAGCTTGCCGGCGGTCGTAGTTTTTCCGGTACCGTTGACTCCAACCATCAGAATGATATTCAGGTTATTATCTTCGATATTCAGGGTCTTCTTTTCGCCGAGGATATCAAGCATCTTGGCACGTACGACACGGATAACGGAATCTTTGCTGTCATCGCCGGTCTTTTTGATCGACTCACGAACGTCATCCATGATCTCAAGACTTGCGCCTACGCCACAGTCCGCCTGTACCAGAAGAGCTTCGAGATCATCGAGCATATCCTCATCAAAGCGTCCCATAGAAGCGGAGATCTTCGTGATACCTTCCGCTACGAAGTTTCTTGTCTTTTGAAGACCTTTCTTAAAAATATCAAATAAACCCATATGGTTCTCCTTATTTATCAAGATATTTCATTATACCATTTCCCTGATGGTAAGAAATCATCTTATGTTTCGCTCAGACGCATCGACAGGATCTTGGAAATACCTCTCTCCTGCATCGTTACACCATACATACGGTCACAGGCCTCCATCGTACCTTTTCTGTGGGTAACAAGGATGAACTGTGATTTGACGCAATAACGACGTACGAAATCAGTAAAACGGTTGACGTTCGCATCGTCGAGCGCTGCTTCGACCTCGTCAAGTACGCAGAACGGAGACGGACGGAGCTGCAGGATCGCGAACAGAAGCGCAATCGCCGTCAGACAGCGCTCACCACCGGAAAGAAGAGACAAGCTCTGCAGTTTCTTTCCCGGAGGCTGTGCCTTAATATCGATACCGCAATTGAGCACATCTTCCTCATTTTCGAGAAGGATCTCCGCGGTACCGCCATTAAACAGATCGGAGAAAACCGTCTTGAAGTTCTCATTGATCTGCGTGAAATGATCCATAAACTGCTGTTTCATCTCACGGATAAGATCTTCTATGACTTTTCCGAGATCCGCTTTTGCTTTTTCAATATCATCCCTCTGAGCGCACATAAACTCATAACGCTCGTTGATCTTCTGGTATTCTTCAACGGCATTGACGTTGACCGCGCCGATCTCCTTGATCTTGCCACGGAGTTCATTGATACGTTTCTGCATGGCATTCAGATTTTCGATCTCGATCCTGTACTCAGCGGCATTATCATAAGTAAGTTCGTGGTTCTCCCACAATCTGTTCTTACAATCATCCACTTCCAGTTCATATCTTTCGAATTTACTGTCAAGTTTTGCCTGTTCTGTCTGAAGAGAACTCAATTTCTGTGTAGCAGCCGTTACATTATCAATAAATCCGGTCAGACGTCCCTCGAGTTCTTCTTTTTCCTGAAGGATCGTACGGATCTTCTGTTCAAACTTCTCATCTTCAAGTTTCAGGCCTTCTTTAAAGTTTGCCTGTTCCTCAAAGTCTTTCTTTATCTTTTCGACATCGGCTTTTGCCTGATCACACTCTTTCTTCAGGCGCTCCGAGTCTTCCTTCTTCTTATTCTTTTCATTCTCGAACATGCTGATCTTTTCGGTAGTAGCCGAGATCGTACCATTCACGCCCTCAATACGTACACGCAGATCACTGATCTGAGATCTCATTTTCTCCAGATCGAGCTGATCCTGCTCGACTTTATCCGAAGAAGAATTGACTTTTTCCTTGAGATCTGCGATCTCATCTTCTCTTTCAGTAATCACAAGCTTTGCTTCTTCAAGATCTTTAGACGAGGAAAGCTTCGCTGCAGAGATCGTCTCGAGTTCTTTTTCCACCGAAGAAATACGTTCCAGTGCTTTTTTATAATCATCATCGGCTGTCTTCAGAGCGCTTTCCGCACGGATCTGATCGAGGGAACCCTTCTGCAGTTTCTCCTCCATAGCCATCTGCTCACGGGCAACATCCTTGATCTGAAGTGCAAAATCCTGGCGCTGCGCTTCGATCTTGGCGATCTCACGGCTAACGGAGATCTTCTTCTTACGCATTTCCTCGAGTTCTCTGGCACGGCCGAGAAGATTGGACGCCTTCTTATTGATACTACCACCGGTCAGAGAACCGCCCGGATTTACCACATCACCGGAAAGGGAAACGACACGGTACATGTATCTGGCCGCTTTTGCCATCGCAATACCGTTATCAAGTTCATCGACTACAACGATACGTCCGAGAAGATTATCGATGATATCACGGAGCTCAGGTCTTGTTTCCACAAGTTCTGATGCAAGTCCGATATAACCGCGCGAACGCTTCGCATCCCGGAGGAAGTTCTCCTCGAGAATTCTCGGGCGAATCGAGTCGATCGGCAGGAATGTGACACGTCCGAGATGATTTTTCTTAAGATGATCGATAAGATCCGATGCATCTCTGTCATTCTGTGTGACAACATTATGTACGGCATTACCGAGTGCTATCTCGATAGCAGTTTCATACTCCTGATCCACTTTTACAAGTTCGCCGAGAATGCCGATCACTTTGGAAGAAAGTCTCGGATCCTTATCCGTACTGGAAAGAAGTCTTCTTACGGACTCCTGATATCCTTCACGGTTCTTCTCGAGGTTTTCGAGCGTTTTGATGCTGAATTCGATATTGGAAAGAAGGCGCTGCTTGGCTTCTCCATCCGAAGCCATCTCATCGTCTTTCTTTCTCATCTCGGCAAGTTCGATCTGTTTGTCAGAAACAGCAGTGGCCAGTTCCGCAGTCTCTTTGAGGACACGCTTTAAGTCTTCATCAAGCTGGGACCTTCTCTCCTGTGCTTCATCACGTTCCTGAAGCATGAGCATACGGTCTTCGGAGAGCGACTTGATCCTGGCTTCCTTGACCATCATATCCCCGGAAAGGTTGGAAACCATTTCACGGGTCTCGAAGAGTTCTTCGGTAAGGACATCGATCTTTCTTCGCAGTTCAGACTGTTTCGCCTGATTTCCCGCCATTTTATCCATCAATGCCTTATGAGACTCTTCAACAGCAGTAAGCTCGTTCGAAAGATTCTCTTTCTCCAGCTTCATCTTGCCGATCTGTTCATTTGCTTCCGCAATATCGTTATCGAGGCGCTCGATCTCCTGCGCCTGCTCATCATCGGACCCTTCCGCCGATTTGATACGCAGCAGCAGCTGATCATGACGCTCCTTTAAAAGAAGCATCTGGCTGTTGATCTCATGGATCTGCTCGGTGATATCCGATCTTTCCTGTCTGGTATTCTCGATTTCTTCTTCGAGCTGGGCGGATCTCTCCGTCAGTTCGCGGTTTTCCGAACGGATCTTCAGAACAAGATTCTCCTGATCCTCGATCGTTTTCTTTAGCGAAGCACGTTCCTCCGCACTTCCGTCGAGGAAGACCTTGTTGCGGTCGATCATATGAAGAATAACGGCAATATCATCCTTCTTCCACTCATCGTAGTACTGATGGTACTTCTTCGCTTTTTCCGCCTGCTCAGACAGAGGTCCGATCTGGTTATTCAGTTCTTCGAGGATATCATTGATACGGACGAGATTCTGTTCTGCGGAGTTGAGTTTTCTCTCCGCCTCTTCTTTTCTCGTTTTGAATTTAACGATACCGGAAGCCTCTTCGAGGACTTTTCTTCGGTCTTCGGACTTTGTAGAAAGAATATCATCGACACGTCCCTGTCCGATAATAGAATAACCGTCTTTACCAAGTCCCGTGTCCATAAACAGCTGAAGGATATCCTTCATTCTGCAGTTTACATGGTTGATCTGATATTCGCTCTCACCGCTTCTATAGAGTCTTCTGGTGATCTGCACCTCGTAAAACTCGATCGGTAGGATACCGTCGGAGTTATCGATCGTCATGGAGACTTCCGCAAAATTCATCGCACGGCGGCTCTGCGTACCATTGAAGATAACATCTTCCATTTTTGATCCACGAAGGGTCTTTACGCTCTGCTCACCAAGAACCCAGCGGATCGCATCGGTAACATTACTCTTACCACTGCCGTTTGGGCCGACGATAGCCGTCATTCCCTTGTCAAACTCGATCAGAGTGTACTCAGGGAACGATTTAAATCCTTGGATTTCAAGCTTTTTCAGATGCATGGATCGTCTCGTTTCGATTTATTAGAGGTATATTATATCACAACAGATGGTTTTTCGAGCAAATGTCACTGCTTCCAGATCTCAAGCGCAAGCCTGGATGCTTCCTGCTCCGCCTGTTTCTTGCTTCTTCCCTCTGCACGGACGATCTCCTGTCCGTCAATAAGTACCGCAACCTCGAATGTCCGGTCGTGAACAGGTCCTTCTTCCTTAACCACATCGAAAAGCACTTGATGACTTTCATGCTTCGTCTGCGCTTTTTCCAGAAGACGGCTCTTATAGTCAAATATGAGTTCTCCGTTTAATGCCTGCGAAATATATGGAGAAAGACAGGAAAGAACGACCTTTTTAGCCTCTTCAAAGCCTCCATCTAAGTAGATGGCAGCAAAGAGGGATTCCATCGTATCTGCAAGCGTGGATATTTTCTCGCGTCCGCCGGTTCCTTCCTCACCTCTTCCGAGGAAAAGCAAAGAGCCGATCTGCAGTTTTTCTGCTTCTTTGGCCAGGGTCTTTTCACATACGACGAGTGCTCTTGTTTTGGAGAGTTTCCCCTCATCCCAGTCGGATCTCTGCTTATACATCTCTTCTCCTACAATAAAATCGAGGATCGCATCTCCGAGAAATTCCAGTCGCTGATTGGAAACTATGCCGTTTTTCCTGTGCTCATACGCATAGGTGGAGTGGGTAAGCGCCAGAAGGAGAAACTCTTTATCCTTAAAGGAATAAGAGATCTTCTTCTCCAAGCTTTCATGTTCAGCTAAATACTTTCTTTCCATACCGCTTTCCACCCTGATTAATGATAACAGTATAACAAAATAAGAAAGGACTGTCTCATAAAATGAAACAGTCCTCTTTGTTTTTAAATGTAAGGTCGATTACATCTTGCTCTTGATGAACTCCACAGCATCACCAACAGTCTTGATGCGCTCAGCTTCCTCATCCGGAATAGAAATGTTGAATTCCTGCTCCATAGCCATAACGAGTTCTACCATATCGAGAGAATCTGCATTGAGATCATCAACGAAAAGGGAATCCATCTGTACGCTATCTTCGGAAATATTGAGCTGATCTACAAGAATAGACTTTACGCTTTCAAATACATTATCAGATGACATATTAAAATCCTCCTGTCAAAACGTCATACGCAATCTTCATATATGTTTTTATCCGAAGAATAATGAATTGTCAATACATAAAACACATAAAAAACGAAAATATTTTGAAAATCAAACCATTATTTATCTTCTTTGAAATAATCCAGATTTTTTAAGATATAATCCATACCCGAAATAATGGTCATGATCACGCAGATGATAAGCAGGATATTGCCCACCAGCTGGACGTTATCAGTGATATCACAAACAGACCAGGAACCATTCGCTGCGTGGAAGATCTTGATCAGGATCGTCTCGAACATCAGATACGAGATCGCAACCATCTGCGTGACTGTCTTGATCTTACCGATCATCTTTGCGGCCATGACGACACCCTTGGAACTTGCGAGCATACGCATTCCGGTAACTGCAAATTCACGAAGCACGATGATACATACCCAAACGGATGAGATACGGTTGAGATCAACAAAAGCGATCAGAACGGAGATTACAAGCATCTTATCGGCAAGGGAATCCAGGAATTTACCGAGATTCGTGATCAGGTTATATTTTCTGGCGATCTTTCCGTCGAGAAGATCCGTAAGCGACGCTATAACAAAAAGAATAGCAGCTACGATCATTCCATTTTCACAGATAAAGCTGTTCCAGCCTTCCGGTGCAAAAGAACCGATATGGATCGGAAGCATAAACAGAATAATAAACGGAACAAGGATGATCCTTGCAAGTGACAATTTATTGGGCAGATTCATCTTCAGTAACTCCTGTCAGATCATAAGGCGTGCATTCCATTATCTTTACAGATACAGTGTCCCCGATTTCCAGCGGACGGTTCGTCGAAGCCACATAGATCAGCGGATCCACTTCAGGTGCTTCTCCGTAGGAACGCCCCAAGTAGAATATACCATCTTGAGAAGGAGAATCAATAGTCACTTTAACAATTTTACCTACTCTCGCCTCATTATACGACAGCGAGATCTGCTGCTGAAGTTCCATTACTCTTTCATATCTGCGCCGGGAGACATCTTTTCGGACACGCGGGTGCATATTATATCCGAGCGTGTTCTCCTCTGGAGAATAAATAAAGCATCCGAGACACTGGAAACGCCATATCTTCAGGTTCTTAAGAAGGTTTTCAAAGTTCTCCTTCTTCTCTCCCGGGAATCCAACCATCACCGTGGAACGGATCACGATGTCCGGCATCGCGGAACGAAGCTTATTCAGTGTTTTCGTGATAGAAGCTACGGTATCTCTTCTTCTCATCTTCTTTAAGACTTCATCGTCACCGTGCTGTACAGGAATATCGAGATAGTGATACACCTTCGGATTGGATGCCATTTCAGAGATCAAGGCATCATCGATACCATCTATATATGCATACATGATGCGGATGGACCCGATCCCTTTGATTTTGCTAAGTTTATTAAGAAGCTGAGGAAGACGGCGCTCTCCATAGAGATCTTTTCCGTAACCGGTCGTATCCTGCGCGGCAAGGATGATCTCGGAATACCCGTGAGACGCAAGGATCTTCGCCTCTTCGAGAATATCCTCCATCGGGCGGGAGATATACTTACCTCTGATCCTCGGAATCGCACAGAATGCACAGCCATTTGAGCATCCTTCTGCGATCTTAAGCCAGGCATAGGACTTCGTGGAAACATCACGATCCAATATCATATGTTGAAGACTTCCCGGTTTCCCGATATAGTCATTCCACCCGAAATCATCTTTCTGAAACAGCTTGTCCAGGACTTCCGAAACGTCTTGATAATGGGATGTTCCCATAACAGCATCGACTTCCGGAAGACTCTTTCTGATCTCATCCGGGTATCTTTGCGCGAGGCAGCCGGTCGCAATGATATATTTGAGTTTCTTACGAGGACCTTTAAGACGGGCAACATCAAGGATCGTATCGATCGCTTCTTTCTTAGCACTTTCGATAAAACCACATGTATTGATGATCACGGCTTCCGCCTGAGAAAGATCATCCACCATTTCATACCCGTCATGTTTCAGGATCGACGTCATACACTCCGCGTCAACTAAGTTCTTGGAGCATCCGAGCGTGATCATGGAAACCTTGTGTTTGATATTCATACCTACCAGTCCAATCTTATAAACTACAGGTTATTCTACATCATCCACGATTTTTCGGAAAGATGCCAGCGCAAGCGAGGACGGGTATCCTCTGCTTTCAAGATATCTTATGGCTTTCACCAATTCTTTCTTCGCTGTTTTCGGATCGGATGAAAAGCTATCCGCAGGGAAACGGTCTGAGATCACTTCCATGATGGTATTCTCATCGGCATATTCATCCCGGGAAAGGACATCACGGATCACGTGATCCGGAATACCGGATGCTTCCAGCCGGCAACGGAGCTTCGCCCTGCCCTCGCTGTTTTTACCGGATCTGCTTCGCAGGAGCTTAACAGCATATCGCATATCATCGATATACTTATCTTCGATCAGCTGCGCGATCACTTCTTCGATCACATCCGCATCATAGCCTTTATCAGATAGAAACTCCCGGATCTTTCCCGAAGAAGAAACGGCGATGCCGATATGAGCGATCGCCTTATTTCTTGCTTCACTATATTGTAAATCCTGCATCATAAAGATCAGATATCGATGCCGAGGAACTCCTCCTCGTCTTCATCAGCAGAATCAGCTGCCTGAGCGTCTTCCGCAACTTCTTTACCGGCAAGAAGAGCTCGGATCTTTCCTTCGATCTCATCACGGACTTCCGGATGTTCCTTAAGATATGTCTTGGCATTATCCTTGCCCTGACCGATCTTCTGTCCGTTATATGCGAACCAGGAACCGCTCTTCTCCATAATATCCTTATCTACTGCAAGATCAATGACACAACCTTCTTTGGAAATGCCCTCGCCATACATAATATCGAATTCAGCTTCGCGGAACGGCGGAGCAACCTTATTCTTAACGACCTTAACGCGTGTATGATTACCGATCACCTCACCGCCATTTCTGAGTGACTCGACACGGCGCACATCGAGACGGACCGAAGAATAAAACTTCAGCGCACGTCCGCCAGGAGTTGTCTCCGGATTACCGAACATGACACCGACTTTCTCACGGAGCTGGTTGATAAAAATACAAACTGTACTGGATTTGCTGATGATACCTGCAAGCTTACGGAGAGCCTGAGACATAAGACGGGCCTGAAGACCAACATGGGAATCACCCATCTCACCATCGATCTCCGCCTTCGGTACCAATGCGGCAACGGAGTCAATAACTACAACATCGACAGCACCGGAACGGACAAGAGCTTCCGTGATCTCCAGCGCCTGCTCACCGGTATCCGGCTGGGAAACGATCAGTTCATCGATATTCACACCGATCTTCGCAGCATATACAGGATCAAGAGCATGCTCAGCATCGATAAATGCTGCTGTACCACCCTGCTTCTGGGACTCGGCAACAACGTGAAGAGCTACCGTCGTCTTACCGGAAGACTCAGGTCCGTAGATCTCGATGATCCTTCCCTTCG
>ODAI011048062.1_pt1 | contig 18093 bp, 14 predicted proteins | sample 1539321 | NCBI WGS metagenome assembly ODAI01 (sample SAMN02144231, study PRJEB22623) | gut metagenome | biome: sheep rumen | host: Ovis aries | place: New Zealand | reverse complement strand
TTGAAGCCGTACTTGTCAAGAACGGGCTGCAGCTGAGGCATACGTCCTTCATAGTTTTCAAACAAAGCCATAACTGCACCTCCTTCTTATTCTTTGCGCGGATCGATCCACTTGACCGCTCCGTCCTCTGCTTTAAAGCGTCCATATGTGCCCAGATTCTTCTCGTAAGCTTCGTTCGGGGACATGCCGCCCTTGATCGCATCCATCATCTTGCCAAGGCTGAGGAACTGATAGCCGCATACCTGATCATCTTTGTCGATGGCCATCTTTACAACATAGCCTTCTGTCATCTCAAGATAACGGGTTCCCTTTGCCTTTGTGCCGTACATTGTACCTACCATGGATCTGAGACCCTTGCCGAGGTCTTCCATGCCGGCGCCGATACGCAGACCGTCATCGGAGAATGCAGACTGTGTGCGGCCGTATGCGATCTGCAGGAACAGCTCACGCATAGCAGTGTTGATAGCATCACATACCAGGTCGGTATTGAGTGCTTCCAGGATGGTCTTTCCAGGAAGGATCTCACTCGCCATAGCTGCCGAGTGGGTCATGCCTGAACATCCAATTGTCTCTACCAGGGCTTCCTCGATCACGCCTTCCTTGACATTAAGGCTGAGTTTGCAAGCTCCCTGCTGAGGAGCACACCAGCCGATGCCGTGTGTGTAACCGGAAATGTCCTTAACCTCTTTCGCCTGGACCCATTTTCCCTCTTCAGGAATGGGTGCAGGACCGTGGTTGGGGCCTTTGGCCACAACGCACATGTTTTCTACTTCTTTTGAATAAATCATAATGTTTTTATCTTTGCAAAAATAAAATGTTGTTTTCGCGACTGCAAAATTACTACTTTTTTCCGACAATACCTAAAAATGATGGCAATATTTTGCGGCCATTTTGAAAATAATTGCCTCTCTTCGGCATGGCTGATGGTACTATCGCTCGAAAAAGCGAAAGAAAAACGAGTTTTTTCTTTGCTTTTTGCTCACTTATTCGTACCTTTGCAAGCAAAACAATCAATGTAATAATACTAAAACATGAAACTTAGCGGAAGAAAAATGAGCTCTAACGTGGAGGATCGCCGCGGATTGAGCAGTGGAACCAAGGCAGCCGCCGGTGGCGGTATCCTTGCAGTGATTATCGGCATCGTCATGTCGCTTCTCGGTGGCGGTGGCAGTGGTGGCGGAGGTATCGACCTTGGCCAGGTCATCAACGTGGTGACGCAGGGCGGAGGACTGGGCGACATCCTTGGCGGACGCCAGGCTGAGGCAACCTATGAGGGCGAGACCGACCCCACGAAGTTCACCCCCGAGGAGCAGCGCCTCGACACCGTGTGCCGCATCATCCTGGGCTCGACGGAGGACGTGTGGAAGCAGGTGTTCAAGGAGTACAACCTGGGTGAATATACCAATCCCACGCTGGTGCTGTTCACTAACAGTGTGCAGTCGGCCTGCGGCAGTGCCACTTCGTCAGTAGGACCGTTCTATTGCTCGGGCGACCAGAAACTCTACATCGACCTCTCGTTCTTCACCGACATGAAGCGCCAGCTGGGCGTCGAGGGTAACGACTTCGCCTATGCCTACGTGATTGCCCACGAGATTGGCCACCATGTGGAGTATCTGACGGGCACGCTGCAAAAGGCACATCAGGAGATGAGCCGACTGAGCAAGGCTAAGGCCAATCAGATTAGCGTGCGCTTAGAGCTGCTGGCCGACTACTACGCTGGCGTGTGGGCTCACTATGAGGAGAAGAACAACCACTCGCTGGAGTATGGCGACCTGGAGCGTGGCCTGGAGCTGGCCCAGAAGATTGGCGACGATTGGCTGCAGAAGCAGGCCACGGGGCGTGCCGTCGAGGAGTCGTTCACCCACGGCACCAGTGCCCAGCGCAAGCGCTGGCTGAACCGCGGCTTCCAGACGGGCGACATGCGCACTTCGACCTTCAGCGTAGCAAACTATAACGACCTGTAAGCGCTCAGCAGTTGGCTGACGGCGTGGAGCAGTGCTCCCGGTTGGTTGGTATCAATGCATACGGACTCTTTGCAGCCGGCATTGATACCAGCTTTTTTGTCGCGCATATCATCACCAATCATGTAGGATTCGGCCAGGCTGATGTTCAACTCGGCTGCCGCGCGCTGCAACAGTCCAGCCTTGGGCTTACGGCAGTCGCAGTCGAGCTTGTATTCTGGCCGCTCGTCTTCAAATCCGCTGTCGGGATGGTGCGGACAGACGTAGATGGCATCGACGAAGGCTCCCTCCCGTCCCAGCAGCGTCTCCAGCTTGTGGTGGATGTCTTGCAGTTGCTCCCAAGAGCATTCGCCACGGGCAATGACGGGCTGGTTGGTGACGACGACGGCCAGGAAGTCAGATGCGTTGATGGCCTTGACGGCCTCCGCGGCTCCCTCCAGCAGTTCCAGCTGCTCGGGCGCAGTGAGGAATCCCACGTAGCGGTTGAGGGTGCCGTCGCGGTCGAGGAAGATGGCCCGCTGCTTGTGCCTGAGGTTGCGGGAGGTCACTTTTCCTGAGATAATATCGTGCTCCACTTCCCGCAACCGGTCGGGCGTACCCATGTCCTTGATATATTCCGACGTGTCGTAGGCGTAGATGTGCCCGCTGGAAAGGCTTGGCTTCAGCACATCGCGGTCGAGGTCAATCTTCCCGGGGTTTTCAGGGTGCCGGGGCACCAGTTGCTTGCTTGTTTCCCTCAGCAGCTTGGGCGAAATCATTTCAATGCCGGCGTTGACACGATTCTTGTAGTAAAGGCGCTCGTCTTCTTTGTTGAGCCATCCTGTGACGCGATGTGTCTCCACGGGCCATCCGCCGCTCTGTGCTGGCGGCAGCGTCTCGGTGATGAGCAGCGAGCTGTCGTAGGGGTGGCCGTTGGGGTGCGCCATGAGGCTTGCCCAGGCGTTATGCTCACGATGGAAGCGCACAAACCGGTTGAAGTCGACGTCGATGATGATGTCGCCGCACATGAGCAGGAAGTCATCGCCTTCCATCAGTTCGGGCATGCAGAACAGCGCCCCTGCCGTGCCCAGCGGCTGAGTCTCTTCAAAGTAGCTGATTTGTACACCCAACTGCTGGCCATCGCCGAAATAGTCCCTGATGACATGGCCCAGATGGCCAATCACCAGGGTGATGTCCGTCAGTCCACAGCTGCGAAGGTTCTCAATCTGCCATTCCAGGATGGGCTTCCCGCAAACCTTGATCATCGGTTTAGGTATGTCATTGGCTATTGATGCGATGCGGGTGCCTTTTCCTCCCGCCATGATGACCGTTTTCATCCGAAAAACCTTTCTTCAAGCATTAGACACAGACAGTGATAGACGGGGAGGTGCAGTTCCTGAAGCTTATAGGTCTCCGTCTCTGGCACGCGGATGCACACGTCAGCCAGTCTCGACAGTCGGCTCTCGCGCTGTCCTGTCAGTCCGAGCACCTTCAGCCCGCGTGCCTTGGCTGTGATGGCGGCGTAGATGACGTTCATGCTGTTTCCGCTGGTGGATATTCCGAGGAACACGTCGCCCGGCTTGCCGTAGCCATTCACCTGCTGTGCAAACACCAGCACACTCTCAGAGTCGTTCATGAATGCCGTCGACAGGGCACTGTGGCCTGTCAGTGCGATGGCAGGCAGTGCTCCCTGCAGGTTGTTGGCCAGATAGTCGCCCATGTCGGGGTCGATGGCTTTCATGGCGTCAGCCTGGCCGGAGTAGACCTTACGCTTCAGCTTGAATTCCTTCATCAGCTCGCCCACGATATGCTCAGAGTCGGATGCCGACCCTCCATTGCCGCAAACGAGTAGCTTGCGCCCCTGAGCGTAGGCCTGCTCAAGCGTTTCGTAGGCTTGCAGAATAGCTTCTTCGCAAGGTCTCAACTTTGGATAGCGTTCGCTCAAAAGGTCTATCTGCTTCATCTCTTTTCAATATTTCATTTTGTTTACGTCGTCAGTGGGGTAAATCTTCCATCCGTGGGCACCGCCATCGGTGAAGTTGAATGGCATGACGAAACCGTTCAGCGCCTTCAGCGCCTCCGTGACGGCCTTTTTCTTTGTGGGTTCCACCATGAACATGCAGAATCCGCCGCCACCGGCTCCGCTTACCTTACCCGCAATGGCACCTGCCGCCATGGCTGTGTTGAAGGCTTCCTCGATGACGGGGTTGGTGATGGCATCGGCCATCTGCTTCTTGTCCTCCCATGCCTTACCCAGAATCCTGGCGAAGGTCTGCATATCGCCTTTCAGCAGTGCCAGCTTCATGTCCTTGGCGCTCTGCTTGATGCGGTGCATGGCAGCTACGCTCTTGTTCTCGCCCTTCGACGTGTTGGCTTTCTGCTGGTCGATGATGGCGGCAGACGAGCGGCTGCGACCGGTGAAATAGAGCAGCAGCGAGGCTTCGAGCTCGGCAACAATCCATCACTTGATTTTCAGTGGGGTGACGATGACCATGTCGTTTTCCAGGAATTCCATGAAGTTGAACCCTCCGAATGCTGCTGCATCCTGTTCCTGCTTGCCGCCGCTGAGCTGCAGGTCTTTGCGCTCCACCTCGTATGCCATCCGTGCTATCTCGTAGTCGCCGAGTGGCAGGCTGAGCCATTCCACGAAAGCCTTGATGATGCACACCACCATGGTAGAGCTGGTGCCCAGTCCGCTGCCTGCTGGCGCGTCGTTGTAGGTGGTTATCTTGAAGGACCTCGGCTCTACGTCAAAGTCGCGCATCACGCGGTTGTACACGCCCTTGATGAGCGATGCCTCTCCGTCGATGGTAAGTTCCCGGCTCAGCGGATACGCCTTGTGGCAATCAGCGTCGTAGCTGTCAATCTCGATGCCGCCGTCGTCCCTCTCTTCTATCGTGGTGTAGGTATAGAGATTGATGGTGGCGTTGAGAATCAGTCCGCCGTACATGTCGCTGTAGGGAGAGACGTCAGAGCCTCCTCCTGCCAGTCCCAGTCGAAGTGGTGCCTTACTTCTGATAATCATAGCTATTTAATGTTTTATCTTTGTTTGTGATATTCGTCAACTATTTTTTTTGCCGTGGCCTTCCATGAGACGTCGCCCGTGGTGTAGGCCTCGTGTATCTCCCGTGAGAAGGCTTTTACTCGTTCGGGGCTCTTCCAGAGAGCGACGATAGATTCAGCCAGCGTGTCGACGTTCTTCTCTGGAATCAGCAGACCGTAATGGCCATCTTTCACCATCTCTGGCAGTCCGCCGACGTTGGTGGCAATGACGGGCCTGTTGAACGCAAATGCCGACATGATGACCCCGCTCTGGGTGGCATCGGTGTAGGGGCACACCATGAAGGCGGCATTGTAGATGAGCTCAACGAGTTCGCTGTCGGGGATGAACCTGTGGCGGAATTCGATGTAGTCGAGCTGCTGGTACGGGCTGATGTCGAAATGGAAGTCGCCGGCTCCGGCGACAATCAGTTTGCAGCCAGGGCACTGCCGGTGAACTTGCTGCATGGCTGGCAGCAGGTAGTCGAGGCCCTTGTATTGGGAAATCTTGCCAGCGAAGAGAATGTAGTCGAGCGTCGGCTGCTCGTCGCCCTTGAGCAATGTCTGAAGATAGGTGCAGCAGCTCAGACGGCTGTTGATAACCCGCTGGGGGGCAATGTGGTAGTAGTCAATGAAGCCTTGCCGTTGCTTCTCGTTGAGGATAATCAGCCTGGGAATGAGCGCAAAGGCCACTTTCCTTCTTAGCCTCACGATGAAGGTGTCGAGTCCGGAGTGGGGGAACGGGTCGTGTACGGTGAGGAGCATCTTCCGCCGCAAGAAGTAGATGATGAATTCGTAGACGTTGGGAGGCCACACGAGGTGGATGGCGCTGAAATGGCCGCGGACGAGGAATAGCAACAGCAGGAAATAGGTCCAGAAGGACTTCAGCTGCCACAGTCGTCCACAGGTGTTGACGACGTAGAACTTGTCGGTATCGATGAACCCGCTGAGTCGGCTAAGTTCGGGATAGGCCTCTGTGGCCTTGAAGATACCCGTATGGGGATAAATCGACGGGATGTTGAAAGCCGGTCCCTTCAGGAAACGGGGCGTCACCTCCAGCAGGTAGGTGATGTCGGCCATCTGCTGCGCTTCATGCAGGAAGGGCAGGTCGGTGTCGCTGATTTGTATTTTCCCTAAGTATGCTATTTTCACTTTTCTTGTTCTTATTATTATAAGGTGTATTTTTGGCGGGCTCGTTCCGTAAAATCCGCCCCGTCCGTATTCCTATCTGCCAACGGCGGATTTTGGCCCGTCCACGTCGGATTTTTCAAGAAGGCCATCAGAAGTCTGTAGGATGTTCTCTTCGAGCAGGATGGCGCGCAGCTTCTCTACGCCAGCTTCCAACGAGAAGGTTTCCCGATAGGCCTGATAGACATCAGTGGGCGAACTGCTCGTGGAGAGCATGGCGGACAAGGCCTCGGCAAACGATGGCTTGTCGCGGTAGCAGAACATTCCGTTGGCTTGCACGATATGTTCGTAGCCAGCGGCCGATACTTCGTGGCAGATGACCTGAAGACCGTTGCGCAAAGCGTCCATCACCCGCAGCTTCAGGCCGCTGCCGGCGTTGATGGGGCAGATGTAGTAGTCGGCCTGCTCAACCAGGCTGTTGATGTTGTCGGGATTGGGAATGACCGTGACGTTGCGATGCTTTCGGCATTCGTCGGTGAGCATCTTCTGGGGATTCCTACCGGTGATAGTGAGCTGGGCGTCGGGTACCATATCGACGACGCACGGCCAGTAGGTCTGAAGGAACTCCATGATTGGCATCAGCGACTGCCAGAAGGACAACGAGCCGGTGATGACGAAGTGATGACCTTTCGGGCGGGGCTTGAACACCTTGTCGGGGATAGGCTTATACTCATGGACTCCCCAGCAGTGAACATGCAGGTTTGCATCCTTGAACCAGGAACGGAATGCTGACGCGTCTTGCTCGGTCAGGGTCAGGTTCAGACTGCTGGCCTGCAGACAGCTGCGCTCGGCCTTTTCCCCATACCAGACGTAGGGCTTGCGATACAAGATGGAGTACATTCTGGCATTGTCGCGCAGGTAGTCGCGCTCCACGTTGTGGTGTATGGTGATAATCTGTGCACCTGTTGCCCGGATTTCGTCAATCATGTCAGAGGCAATGAAGCTGTGGTCGATGACTATCACGTCGTAGTTATGTGTGGACAGGTGTTGCCTGGTAAATGCCGACAGCGGGCTGACCACTCCACGATACATGTCGATGCCCTTGCGGACGAGCGACCTGCCGTCGTGACAGGGGAAGAGCTTGTAGCGAGTAGGAACATAGAGCGACGTGTCGTCGATTTCAGGGAAAATGAGCGAGCAGTCGTCGAACAGCTGCGCAAAGCACTGCACGTTGGCTTTCGAGCAGTTTGCCCCGCCATTGCTTTCGTTCAGCCGGTGACGTGTGATGAAGAGTAGTCGTTTGTTCATAGGAGGCATTTCTTTTTATGCAAAGAGATGATACAGTGAACTGAGATACCATCGCAGGAAGGTGGAAGTGGGGAAGTGGAGCGGCTTCAGCTGGCGATAGTACCATCGCAGTCGCAACGGGTTGCCTCTCACTCCGTCGATGATGTCCTTGCCAAAGGATTTCGTGTAGTAGGAACGGCGTGGCGCTTCTATGGTGACGAAATGCTTCCCATCGTCGGCAGAGAGCTGCTCAGTGCTCAGTGCGGAGAGCAGATGGTCGAACCAATCATATTGCTGAAGGGTGGCGAGCAGTTTCGTCTTTGCATGGCTGGTGGAGCTGCTGATGGTCTGGTTGTTCTGCCTGTACTGGAAACAGAACGCCTGCGTGTTGGCAATGCCCTGGCTGCGGGCAGCTCTGGCTGCGGTGACATCGTCGGAGCCCCACGCCAGTGGAAGTTTGTAGTAGCCGCCCTCGGCAGTCAGGTGCTGGCGGCGGTAACAGAAGTCGCCAATGAACTGCAGGTCGCGGTGTGCCCATCTGTTCCATATTAGCGAGAGCATGGACTCCCACTCTGGTCGTGGTTCCTGAAGACTGACCACCTCTCCGTTTTCATTGATGATTTCCGTGCGAGCGTGGTAGACATTGAGGTTGGGGTATTTGCCAATGAGCTTGGCATATTCGTCAAGGCAACAGGGCAGCATGAGGTCGTCATCGCCCATACAAATCACATAGTCGCCAGTGCAGTAAGACAGGCAGATATTCCAGTTGTCGACCAGGTTGAAAGCCCCGCAGTTGTGGTCATTGCGATAGTAGCGGATGCGGCTGTCGCTGAGCCAGGGGGCAACGACGCTTTCGATGTCCTCGGGCGAACAGTCGTCGACGACAATCAGTTCCCAGTCGGCATAGGTTTGGCCGATGACGCTCTGGATGGCCTCGGCGAGATAGCGTGACTTGAATGTGGGTATGGTGATAGAGAATTTCATGACTTTTCCTCCTTTCTTCTGCTCCGACTATGTCTGATGTACTGGACGACCGCCAGGAACAAGACCGAGGCAGATATGATGTGTGCTGTTCCTTTCGCGCCGTTCTGGGGCATTTGCTTCTTCTGCTCGTTGATGTAGGGCTCCAGTTCCTTTTGTTCCGTAGGACGAACCTTGTACTGCCGTGAAATCGACTGGTATTCATCCCAGGAGCCGTCAGCAGTGGCATCTTCTGGGTTCGTGAGCACTTCTGCTGTCAGTAGCTGTAGCTTCACCAGCTTCACGCGTCGCTGCACTACCGTGTCTTTTCCCGCTGCCTTTTCAGCTGTTGCGAGCAGGCGCTTGCTGTCGGCAATAAACTTTTGGTTGAAGAGTTTCGAAAAATCGGAGAATACGATTCTGAAGTGTTTGTTGGCATCGCTCAATGCACGAACGCGCTGAAAATATTGTTCTATCATTGGAGCAGCTTTGCCATAGTAGTCCTTAATAAACGCAGTTGCCAGCGAATCGCTGTTGAGCGCGGGGTTCCACATCAGCTTGGACAGTACCCACATCTTCAATTCTGCAAACTCACCTCCCTCGGAACTGCGTTGCCCCTGTTCCATAAGTCCCACGACATGATTGTCGCGGAAGAGCCTGATGTTCTCTGCCAGTACATCGAAATTGGGGTAGGGGGCAGTATATTGGCTGAAATTGACGGCGTAGTCCCATACATAAATGTTATTGCATAGCTTGCTCCACCCCTCAAGTGCCGCTACTACCTCGTCGCTATGCACAACTTGATTGCTGCAACCTTGGCTCAGCGGGTGGGCAAAGCAGCCCAGGGAACTGCTAAGGCGTATCATGACATTCTTCTCAGGCTGAATGTTGGTGGGCGGTTGAAGCGTGTATTGATAGGCCATGGTGCCAACCAGCTTCCCGGGGAACTCCTCCCTGACGGCACGGGCCACCTGGTTGACAAACCATATCAATGCTCCCGAATGGCCTCCATATGTCCTTTCCAGAGCAACGCAACTCTTACAGGTGCAGTACCGCTTGTTGTCGTTTTGCGAAAGCTCGTAGGCAATGTAGTCAGGGTTATGCTGCATCACGTCGCGCATCTTGCTGATGCAGATTCTTAGCACTTCGGCATTTGAAAGGCACAACTGTCCGTCGCTGATGCGCTTGCCTTCCCAGAGCGCAAAATATTCGGGATGGGAGTGGAAATAATCCTTAGCGGGTATAAAATGGCTGCCCATGGTGTGTGCTCCCCAGTAGCGATTCACCTTTCCGTAGACAGCCTGCTCGGCAGCCTTTGAGAACCAGACCTCGTTCAGACGGAAATGAGCCGTCAGTTCGTGTGAGATGTTGACGGGATAGGCCAGCAGGCAGCGATATTTGAATGCCGGTGATTCGTCATGCCGATGAATGTCGCGCAGCTGCTTGGCTTTCAGCTTTGGAATTATGGTGCAATCCTGAGCATACCAGTGCACGCCGAGCTCGTTTTCCAGAAACGCATAGACACCATACATCGTGCCGCGATTGCGTCCACCATAAATCACCAGCGACTGTCCTTCGACATCATAGACAAAGCCGTCGTCGTCATCGTTGGGCTGGGGTATATCTGCCATTGCGGCCATGTCGCTGCGATGGCCAATAAAGATGTTCTTTGTTCCTGGCGTTTCTCCCACTGGGAAGGTCGCACCACTAATCTTGTTCAGATAATATTGCAGTTCGGTGGCAGCATGCTTTTCAGAATCAGATGCCTTAGATGATACCACAATTCTATAGTCGGTCTTCCCGTTCCTGAAGAGCATACACCTCTCTGTTCCACTGGCTGTAGCCAGCAGACAACCCCATACCAAAGCACAGAGCAAAGCCCAAAAGCGGGGCTTACCAACCGCCATAGAATCGATAGATGTTTTCATAAATGGTATCTAAGAGGGGAAAAGCCATGAGCAAGTACACCTGCCTGCTTGATAACAGTTTGTCGGTATGCATGCGAGCCACAATCAACGCAAGGGCAGGGTAGGTGAGATTCATCATTCGCAGGGCAATCACACCGACGTCGGGATACATTAGGCGGAACGTGTATGCTGCCATTGTGATAGCCAGCACGATGTTGAACGTCTTGACAATGATGGGAGGCAAATTCTCTTCCTTATATCGGAGAATAAACGTCAGGATGATGACGGGTGTCAGCATGCGCAATTCGCGCACGATGAAAGTAATCCATCCGCTAATGCCGCCAGTGGGCTTGCCCCATTCCAGTTCGTCGTATTCTTCCATGTAGAAGATGAATTTCTTCAAGATAGTATCGCTTCCCAGCAGCTCAAGCACTTCCATCGGGTTGTTCATCACGTATATCATAAGGCTAATCACCACCACGAGGAAAGTGATGATAATTTTCTTTGAAAGCTTGGCAAGATTGGGCAATAGGATGATTGGCGTGAATGCAATGAGCATGGTCATCGTACTATGGAAGATGGAAGAGAAGGCTATCAGTGCCAGTGCAATGACAATGCTTCGCTTGCGCTTCTCAGGAATGGGAACCAACAGGAATGAAAGCCCCAGATAGTAAACCGCTACACCCATATTGGCACGTGAAGAAGCAAACTGCGAAAAGAATACCAGCAGCAGGAACATGAAGGCAACCGTGTCGGTACTCCACCGTTTGCATACCTTGGCGTAGATGAGCAACAGTCCGCCCCATACCAAGAGGCGGAACAGGAAATAGTCGCCGGCAACGAAAAACACGAAGAACTGATAAATCCATTCCATGTGAAGCTCCTCGCTATAGTCGAACGACCATACCGACTCGACCTCAGAGATGTAATTCCAGAAGTCGGGAGCGAGGAAGTCTGAAACGGCAAATAGCACCATTCCTGCCAGGTACTTGCCATAAGGGGTGGAATCCTCCAGTTCTGGCAAAGTCTTCTTCCATCCTACTATCAGTAGGACGGTATAGAGCAACATCGTCCACAGTCGGGTGGCCAGTGTCACATCACCTGCATCAAGAAGACTTTCAAACAACATCTCTACTTCTCTTTAAGAATACTTTTTAGTGGTACTATATGGAACAGATGGATGCACAGCAAATAGCATAATAGCCATACTAAGCCCTTCATACAGAAAACGAATACGCTCAGCCACCGGTCGTTGCTTCCAGTCAGAAGGCTGTCGAATGGTATCTGAAAACAGAGTGCGAGTGTAAGCACCCCTGCAAGAGTGGGCTTAAGGAAGCACATCAGCATCTTGAGTCTGCTGAGCTTCAGCAGATGCTTGTAAAGGATGACGTAGTTTACACCGATGACAATGACGACATACAGTAGGTAGGATACTACGGCAGAACCCACCTGCAACCAGGAGCATAGCACAATGTTAAGCACTATGGAAAGCGTGCAGGCCACAGCTGCTGCCATCACCAACGGACGGGTGCGGCCGTAAGCCAGAATCAATGCTTCGCCTGCTGTCGTGTGCATCTGTATCAGCACAGTGATAATCCAGATAATCAGCCATAGTGAGAGGTTCGCATAGGCGCTTCCCACATAGGCCGTCAGGGCTTCCTGGGCTCCCAGAATGAACGGCATGCACAGGATATTGACCACCACGGTGCTCAGTGTCGTCCATTTGTAGGCAAAGGCCTCAATGGCCTGCTGGTCTCGTCGTGTTACTAACTCTGATGCCTGGGGGAGAAAAATACTCGAGAACGTTCCGCTCAGCATGATGATGAATGTGGGGAACACGGATATGATGTTGAATTCGGCCGTCGTTGCCGCGCCATCGTAGGCAAACATGCTCAGCAGGATGGGGCGTGACTGGGCTGCCGTGACCCTAAACAGCGACAAGATGAAGATGGCCAGACTGAACGCCAGCACCACCTCGAAATCCTTCCAATACCATTTGGGCCTCAGGCTCTGTAAGATGCCGTCGTGAAGGCAGCGCCATGCGTAGGGTATTACGAGCATTGCCAGAATCATGGTCATCAGGAAGAAATAGCAGGTCATGGGGAGCTGAAGGTAAAGCGTGAGGCAGATGAGGCCAATTTTCAGCAATGGGAGCACAGACTCCATCTGCATCACGAATGCCATTTGCTTGTAGGCGGTCAGCAACTGATTGAACGGAGCGGCGCCCCAGCTGAACACGCTGAAAAGTGCAATAATCAGCAGGCACTGGCGGAGAGTTAGGAACTGTGTGTGAGTGATGTTGAACAATGGTTCACCCCACAAGGCCAAGGCCAGCAGTCCCAGAATGTTGATGGCGGCAACGAGCAGGTAGAAGGTCGTGTTTGTCGCCCCCACCTTGCGTATCATGTCAACATTGCCCTCTGTTCGCCATTGCGAGAAGAACTTCACGGCTCCTGTGTTCATGCCAAAATCCAGCAGGTGCATATAGCCGTTGCAGGCGGTGGCCAGTACCAACAGCCCATAATCGGCCTTGCCGTAGAGTCCCAGAAGCAGGGGCACGGCAAGGAAATTGAAGATGGCATTCAATAGTTTTGATAGCGTACTCCAAAAGAACGAGCTGACGTAGTAGTTGTTTCGCAGATTCTTCATGGCATGCTCATTATCAGGTTGAACGCATGCGCTATCTCGTCAGCCAGTGATGACTGGTATGGTTGCGCAGGGCTGGCAAGAAGCTCCAATGCCATGCTGCTGAGTTCATGACCATCGGCATGGCCCAAATCGAGCATATACTGCCTCATGCCAACCTTGTCCATGAATCCCTCGAACTTTCTTGCTGTATTGATGCTGATGATTCTGGTGTCTGAGCGATAGCCAAGAATCAGTCCGTGCAGATTCTGAGAGATGAGCAACTGGGAGGAGGCAATCAGTTCCTGCAATGAAGCCACGTCGTGAGGAATGGTCAACTCGACGTTGATTCCCGCTTGTCGGAAATGCAGGAAACAAGCAGTGGCAAGGTCAATAGCCGTCTGCCACAACTGCGTCGCCGTCACGACAACACGGCATCTCGTCTTCTCGGAAATACTTTTTAAGTTCAAAGTGAGGAAATCGAGATGCGTGAGCACCTCGGTATTGAACGGAATGAAAAGCAGGCTGTTGTCCCGTTTTTCACTTTCAATATGCTCATAGAGTGCCAGGTCAGGAACCTTTTCGGACAATGCCTTCTGCTTCTGGCAGCAGTCGGCGATGGAGGCGCTGTCTCGAAAGAACATTCCATCCATCATGCTACAAATTGACTGCCCGATGCGTAGAGTGTCCTTACTGCTGAATGGACCGATGGTCTGTCCCATCATCATCATTCGCAGCCCGTGTTGCTTTGCCTGTATGCATTCTATGTGCTTCACGATGTCGCTCTCCACCCAGTCGTTGATGTAACCGCCTCCGCCCTGGAGGTACATGTCTGCGTCCGTCATGACGGCATCCACTTCTTCCCGTGCTTCTTTAATCGTCGAAATGTAGTCTTCGGGTGATTGAAGATAGCTTTTCAATGTACCTCGAATGCCGCGGCTGTTCTTCCTGTATCTCAGTCCATGCCTGATGCGTTCCTTAAATGTCAGCTTGGTGTCTACGTAGAACACTTGGTCACTGCTGAATAGCTGTCGATGGATGGAAGGATGAATGGTTACATTATCGTAAGTATGCAGTAAATCGGCAGCTCCATGCTCATCACAGGTGATGACACGGATGACAGGCTGAGGCAGCTTCTCGCATATAAGCTTCACGGCTGACACCAATATGGCGTCATCGCCTAAGTTGCCATATCCCCATCCACCAGACAGGACAACTATGGGGTGCTGTGTTTTTCTTCCGCGAGAATCTGTCATTCTAAAGACATCAGAGATTAAGCTGCTGTTTGACTTCCTCTCTAAGCGTGTAAAGCAGACACGCCCCAAAGGCCAGGAAACACATCATCAGCACAAAAACCATTCGTTTGGGCTTCGATGCCTTCTGTGGCACGGCAGCCCCCTCAAGAACTGCGAATGCCGGCGTTTTTTCCTGCACCTTCGCTTTGGCTGCCAGGAGTTGCGTATTGAGCGTGGTGAAGTTGTTGTACTTCAGCTGCATGTCGTTCTCCAGGTCATTTCTCTTTGAGCGGTATCTTTCAAGCACAGGCTCCATGTTGGAGTCGGCATAGTCAACATAGCGGCGGCGAGCCTTCTCGTATTCCTCCTTTGCCTCTTCTGTCAGTTTGCCATAATACTCCACATCGTTGCGAGCCTTGCTGGTGCGGTAGTCGGTGATGAATGCCTGCAGATGCGCACAGGTAGAATCGGCAATGGTCTTACAGATGAGTGGATCCTGCGCTTCCGCAGCAACCAGGATGACGCCGGTTTTCTTGTCAGTGTGGATACTGATGGACCTGCGAATGGCATTTGCAATTCTATCCTGCTCCCTATTGAGCCTATAGGGGTCGAAAGTGCTTTCTCCCTGACTGGCTCCGAAATCCTTTTCTTTGGGCATGACAGACTTCAGTACATTCCTGAACCATGTGAAGACTGAAGTCCACCAGGCTTGTTTCTGGTGCTTCTGCAGATAGTCATAATAGGTACAGTCTATTTTGCCATCCACGTCTTTCACTCTTACCGTGAAGAGCGAACAGATAAACTTGTTATCATCCGCAAGGTCGGGATATAACAGTGGCGTGATGGCATCATTGGTCTGCATGTTGTTGAGGTCGATGCCAAAATTGGCGGCGATGCTCCCGATGGCTCCTGCTGGGTCGGCATTGATTTCCGGTGCCAGCATGATGCTGGAGCTATAGGAGCGTGGCACACACAGAATCAGAATGCACGACAGCACGAACGTGACCGCTAAGGTGATAGCAAAAAGTTTTTTATGTTCCTTGATGCGTTGTATAACGAGCTTCGGCGTTATTTCTTGTTTGTCCATCGTCTTGCCATTTATCATTTTAGTTACTTCAGGATGTTAGCAATTGTGGCAATCATCGTGGCCACCGAAGCAATGCCAGAACCCAGTGCGACAATCTCGGTCGTGCTCATGCGGCGCCCCTGCTGCTTGGTGGGCACCACGATTTCGCAGCCTGGCAAAGGCTTATGCCGTCTGCCAGCCTTGGCCACCTTACCGTTCATATAGATAATGTAGGTCTGGCGCTTGCGGGCATTCTCACCGAATCCACCTGCCTGGTTGATATAATACTTCAGGCTCTCACCGTCCACATAGCTCGTGGTGTTGGGGTACATCACCTCGCCGTTGATTTTCACCGTACTGCTGTATTCCGGAACGATGAGGCGGTCGCCTTCGCGCAGCTCGATGTCAGCCTCGCTGCCAGGGTCGGCCAGCGCCTTGTCCAGCTGTATACCTACGGGGTAGGTGGCACCCAGGTCGAGTTTGCTGATGTCGATGGAGTCCTTGCCTCCAGAGCGCTTGGCAGCGCTGCGCAGTGCTTCCTGGCGGGCCATCTCTTCGCTGGTGCGCTGACGGATGAGACGGGCACCGGCAGCATAGGCAGTCTTTGACAGACCGCCAGCCTTCTTGATGATTTCGCTCAGACGCTCGCTCTTCTTCGTCAGCGTGTAGGTGCCCTCAAAGAGTACTTCCCCCTCCACGAAGACGTTCTGCTGAGGCGAGTAGCCCGGACTCTTACGCACATACACCTCGTCGAAGGGCTCCAGATGGAATGCCTCGGTGCCGTCGACAACGAATCCGTCCTTGATGGCAAAGCTGTAGTAGCGTGCCAGCGTGTCTTGGGAGGCCGTGGCGTAGGGGTTAGAGATGCGTCGCGCCACGTCGACCTTCACCATCGAGGCAGCGTCGGTCAGTCCGCCAGCTTGCAGGATGAAGTCTTCCAGCGTCTCGTTGTCGGCATACCTATAGATGCCGGGGAACTGCACCTCGCCGTGGATGGTCAGCGTGGGCATTTCGATGGTCTCCTTGCGGCTGGGCACCCAGAGCACGTCCTCGTTGCGCAGGGGCACGTCGGGCACCGAGCCGTCCATGATTCCCTTGATGTCTACCGACAGCACTTCCAGCGTGCGGTTGGCCTTCATGCGGTGCATCACGCCACGTGTGGTGAAGGCTTCCTCCGTCAGTCCGTCGGCGGCCTCGATGAGCGAGCGCACGGTGGTGATGTTGCCGCCAATCTCGTATTGTCCGCTATGGAACACGGCGCCCTTGATTTCGGCCATGTTCTGGTAGCGCGCTACGATGGAGTCTACCCAGATGGAGTCGCCGTCGGCCATGTGGAAGGTGGTGAAGTCGAACTCGCCCACGGTGTGTACCGAATAGAGTGCCCCCGATTTCCTGGTCACGCGTACAGACTTCCTAAAGGCATCGCCAGTGAAGCCACCGGCATATTTCAGCAGGGCCGACAAGCTCTCGCCCGTCTTCATCTCGTAGAACATGGGGCGCTTGACGCGACCCGTGGCGTTCACCAGACAGTCGTAGGACCCAACGATGATGACGTCGTTGTCTGTCAGCTTCACGTTGCCCGTAGCCTTGCCGTTCAGGATGTAGTCGTAGACGTCGACGGTCGATATTTCACGGTTGTTGCGATAGACCTTGATGTTTCGCAGCGTGCCGATATCGTTGATGCCGCCAGCCATGTAGAGGGCGTTGAACACGGTGGAGAAGGCCGACAGCGTGTAGGTGCCGGGGTAGTTCACCTCGCCCATCACGTTGACGAGGATGGTTCGCGTCTGCCCCACGGAGAGACGAATCTGGCTGTCGGCGAAGCGTGCACCCACTTGCGAGCGCAGCCGTGCGTTGGCCTGGTCGACGGTGAGTCCGCTCAGCTGCACGGGGCCCACGCCGTCGATGGTCACGTAGCCGTCGGGGGTGACGGTGGCATCGATGCTCATTTGCGAGGCACCATAGATTTCGATGGTCACGGCGTCGCCTGGCCCCAGACGGTAGTCAGCCGGCGTGGCGATGTTCATGTTTGGCTCAAAGCTCAGCGCCTCGTTGTTGAAGATGTCGTGTCCGTAGATTCTGTTCTTCTCTGCCTTCTGCTGCTCCAGCAGCTGTTCCAGCAGAGCGATGGAGTCGACAGGCATGATGCCACCCAGCTCGGCCTGCATCTGCAGCAGGTCGGGGTTGGTCTCGTCGTAGACAGGCTGACCGTTCACGCCCTGGCGCACCTGAAGACTGCCTTGGCCTGCCGGGCGTCGCTGCTGCCCGTTGTTCTTGCGCAGGCGGTTCTCGGCCTTGTTGATGGTCTCGTCGGCCACCGTGCCCAGGCCCGTCTGGCGCAGCTGGCGGTCATATTTGCGCTTGATGCGTTGCAGCTGCTCCATGTCAACACCGCGCTGCATCAGTTTCACGGCAATTTCCTGCTGCGAGGTACCCTTCTCGTTCTCCTCCATGATGTAGGTAATGATTTGCTGCTCTGTCATGGTAGACTGGGCCACGGCCCCTGCCGCGCCGAGCAGCAGGAAAAGCAGAAGTGGCAGTAGACGTCTTTTCATACGTATGTTATGCTTCATTTATTATATACTATAAACTCAAAAAAGCGCAAAATATTGCAAAGATGCTGCAAAGGTACGAAAAAAGTTTTGTTTTTTCTTTGTAGGAGCGAAAAAAGTTGCTACCTTTGCACCGCATTACCTGACGCATCGCGTTCAAGCACTTCTGGGGTTGACTGGATTTGACGGCGAGATGAGATGGTGTGTAAGCACGCGGAGCTGGGCGATGGGAGGCTCCTTAATCTCTTCTGTCGGAAAATTAATTGGCAACAACGAGTATGCTCTCGCTGCTTAATCGAAGTACAGTAGATTACGAGCTTAATTCCACTACAAGGTAGAGGAACGAGACGTCGC
>ODAI012865242.1_pt1 | contig 18096 bp, 12 predicted proteins | sample 1539321 | NCBI WGS metagenome assembly ODAI01 (sample SAMN02144231, study PRJEB22623) | gut metagenome | biome: sheep rumen | host: Ovis aries | place: New Zealand | reverse complement strand
TTCCGGCGGCCAGAAAGCCTTCATCTTCGGTGAGAGGGGAGTGTGGCGCCCCGGCGACACCCTGCACATAAGCACCATCACCATGTCCGAAGACGGCGAACTGCCCATAGGACATCCCGTTGTGGCTGAGCTGCTTAACCCAGACGGTCAGGTGACGCGCACCATCACTGTCAAGAACGACGGAAGCCACATCTACCACTTCCCGTTCGCCACTGATGCCGATGCTCCCACCGGCAACTGGAGGGTAAAGGTTAAGCTCGGCTCCCAGACTTTCTCCAAGAGTGTCAAGATAGAAACGGTCAAGCCCAACAAACTGGACATAGACCTGCGCTTCGACAACGAATGGCTGGTCCCCAAGAGCAGCTGCGTGGGTACCGTCACCGTGAAGTGGCTCTACGGAGCTCCCGGTGCCGGGCTGAAAGTAAACGGCGATGTGCAGCTTCGCAACGCCCGCACAGCATTTAAAGGCTATGAAGCCTACGACTTTAAAGATGACAGCCGTTCGTTCTCTTCTCAGGACCGCTATTTCAGCGACATGCGCACCGACGAGAACGGACAGGTGACCGTGTCCACCAACATGGACCTTCGCGGAGAGGGTGTACCCGGCATGCTGAACGTCGATTTCACCATGCGCGCCTTCGAACCTTCAGGTGAATTCAGCACCGGCGTCTCCACATTCAAAATGTCTCCTTTCGACACCTATGTGGGCGTAAAGGTGGAGCAGGACCGCTCCGAATGGGGAGAAGAATACCTCAAGTCCGGCGTGTCGCATAAGTTTGACGTGGCCACCGTGGGCCCCGACGGCAAGCCCGTTTCGGCCTCCGACCTGCATGTGGAGATATTCCACGTGGATTGGAGCTGGTGGTGGAACTCATCTTCCCAGATTGCCAGTTACATGTCCGGCAAGAGCAAGGAAGTGTTCCTGGACAAGCATATATCGACCCAAAGCGGCAGCGGCAGCTTCAGCTATGACTGGAAGAACGCCCCCGACGGACTGTACTTCGTGCGCGTGAGCGACGAACAGGGCGGCCATGCCACATCCATGCTCTGCGAAGTGTACGAGAACTACGGCGGCAAGTCCGGCAATTCCGAGGCTGCGGCCCGCCTGAGCATTTCTTCCAATAAAGACAAGTACTCGGTGGGCGAGACTGCCAGGCTGGTTATTCCTTCTTCTGAAGGCAGCCGTGCCCTGGTGTCGCTCGAAAAGGGAGGACGCATCTTAAGCACCGAATGGGTTGACTGCAAGGCCGGTTCCACCGAAATCAAAGTGAATGTCACTCCCGAGATGCTTCCCAATGTGTATGCATTCGTCACATTGGTGCAGCCTCATCAGAACAGTCTCAACGACGCTCCCGTGCGTATGTACGGCGTGCAGAACCTCAATGTGGAAGATGCCGCCTCGCACCTGGAGCCTGTGCTTGACATTCCTGCGGACGTGAAGCCCGAAACGACTCTCAAGTTCAAGGTCAAGGAGAAGAACGGCAAGGCCATGAGCTACATTGTGGCCCTTGTCGATGAAGGTCTGCTGGGCCTGACTGCATACAAAACCCCTGACGCCTGGGGCGCTTTCTATTCCAAAGAAGCCCTGCGTGTGCGTACCTGGGATATGTACGACGATGTGATCGGTGCCTACGGCGGCAAGATCGAGCAGCTCTTTGCAATCGGTGGTGACGACGAGGCTGCGGCTGTGGCCCTCAGGCCCCAGAGCGCCCAGCGTTTCAAACCCGTTGTGGCCTATCTCGGACCCTTCACCCTCAAGGGTGGCAAGTCGGGTTCCCACACCGTCGAGGTGCCTCAGTACATTGGTTCCCTGCGCGCTATGGTCATAGCCACCGACGGCAGGGCACAGGGAAGCAGCAGCACCAACGTCACGGTCACCAAGCCCGTGATGGTGCAGACCACTCTCCCCAGGACCATGAACCTGGGCGAGACCATCAAAGTGCCTGTCACCCTCATGACGCTTAAAGACGGCGTTGGCGACGTGAAACTGTCCATCAAGACCGACGCTCTGGCCGAGGTCGTGGGTCCTGCTACCCAGACTGTACGCAGCTCCAAGGCCGGTCAGGAACTCAGCTACTTCGAAATCAAAGTCGGCGACCGCACCGGCATCGCCCATGTCACCACTACGGCAGAATCTGCTGGTGACAAATCGACGAGCACCATAGAGATCGACGTCCTGAATCCCAATCCCGAGGTCACCCGCGGCCAGACAGTGCTGCTCTCCGGCGGCACTTCCAAGGAGCTGAAGGCCGACCTGTTCGGCACTCCGGGCACCAATTCCGTGGAACTGGAACTCTCTACCATTCCTGCAATAGACCTGAATTCCCGTCTGCGCTATCTTATCAATTATCCTTACGGATGTGTAGAGCAGACTCTGTCCGCCGCCTTCCCGCAGCTGTATCTGGATAAGATCATGACATGCGACGAGAGCGTACGCGAGCGCAGCCGTTTCAATGTTGAGGCTGCAATCCGCAGGCTCCAGATCTACCGCCGGCCCGACGGCTCGCTCAGTTACTGGCCGGGCGGCAGCAATTCTTCACTCTTCGGCAGCGCCTATGCCGTTCACTTCCTCAAGGAAGCCGAAGATGCCGGTTACGCTGTGCCTGTGGATCTGAAGAAAGAGCTTATAGCATGGCTGGGACGCAATGTCTCCGACTCCAAGGAGGACTTCACGTCCCGCGCCTATGGCGTCTATGCACTTGCAACTGCCGGCAAACCCGCCCGCAGCGCCATGAACCTGCTGCGCGAGAACATCAAGAAGATGCCTAACGGAGCCAAGTGGCTGCTCGCAGCGGCCTACGCTGCCGACGGCAAGAAGAATGTGGCGAAGGAACTTGCAGCTCCGTTCAAGTACGAGGATACTTCATACGAAGCCTATGGCAGCACCGACCGTAACCAGGCCGTGGCCCTTAAGACCATGCTTGCCATCGACCGCAAGGAAGATGCTTTCAAGCTTGCCGAGGCTATCGCTGCAAGGTTGAACGACAAATCGGTTTACATGAGCACCCAATCTACTGCATGGTGCCTCTATGCCATTGCCGATTACGCCCGCGAGAATGCCGGAGGTATCCAGGCTTCTTACACCGCTCTCGGCAAGACCGTCAAGATAAGCGGCGACAAGTGCATCGAGACTCGTTCCGTGCCTGTTTCCGACGGCGACAAGAGCCTGAACATCAAGATCGACAACGCAGGCAGCGGCAACCTCTACGCAGTGGCTTCCGTGACCGGAATTCCGCCGGCATCTACCGAGAAGGCCATCAGCAACAAGCTCAAGATGACAGTGAGCTATGTGGACGAGCAGCACAATCCTGTGAAGGTTGACACGCTCTCCCGCGGCCGTATGATATTCGCCGTGGTGACCGTCACTAACACCGGCTCCACCAGGGCCAACGATCTTGCCCTCAGCCACAAGTTCCCTTCGGGCTGGGAGATCCAGAACGACCGTCTGTACTCCGAGGCAGCGTCTTATCCTTCCGGAGTTACCTATCAGGATATCCGCGACGACAGGGTGTACAGCTTCTTCGATCTGTCTGCCGGCAAGAGCGTGACCATTGAGACCAAGCTTGTGGCAACTTATCCCGGCCGCTTCTATTTGCCTGCCGTGAGTTGCTCGGCAATGTACGATGCCTCAGTGTCGGCACTTGTGCCCGGCCGCTGGGTGGAAGTAAAGTAAAAGATGTGGCTTTTTCTGGCGGTTTGTTCCGCCTTTCTGCTTGGCCTTTATGATGTAGCCAAGAAGTATGCGCTCCGGAAGAACGGCACTTTTGCCGTTCTTCTGGTCGCTACTGCTTTATCGACCCTCTTTGTCTCGCCTTTTTTGCGCCTCGGGCCCGTCCAGGATCACCTCAAACTCTGTCTTAAAGCAGTGCTGGTGACTTCTTCCTGGGTGTCTGGCATGGAAGGCCTTAAGCGGCTGCCTCTCACTACGGTAAGCACCATCAAGGGCTCCCGCCCGGTGCTCGTGGTGCTGTTCTCCGTGCTGCTTTTCGGAGAACAGCTCAATGTGTGGCAGTGGCTCGGGGTCGCCGTCGTCATCGGGGCTTTGTTCCTGCTGGGGCGGACAAGCCGCGGAGACGGTACCGTGGAGGTGCGTAAGGCGGGCTTCCTGTGGATGGGGGTGTCAGTTGTGACGGGCGTTTTGAGCGCCTTGTACGACAAGCATATCATGCAGGGTCTGGAGCCTCTTTTCGTGCAGAGCTGGACTAACCTTTATATCACCATTTTGCTGGGCATCTGTGTCCTTGTCCGTTACTTAGCCCGGCAGGAACGGACGGCCGGACAAAAGTTTACCTGGGACTGGACGCTGCTCATTGTGGCCGTGCTGATTACGGCAGCAGATGCCTGCTACTTTTTCGCCCTCAAGCAGCCCGACGCTCTGTTGAGCATCATTTCGGTCATCCGGAGGGCTTCGGTGCTGGTCACCTTCCTGTGCGGAGCCCTCCTGTTCCGCGAGAAGAACCTCCGCGCCAAGGCCTTCAACATGCTCCTTCTGGCCGCCGGCGTCGTCCTTCTGCTCCTCGGCTCTTAGCACCTTCCCCCGTTTTGTCATTCATCGGTGATGTCAAGAGAAAAATGGGCTGTGGGGTATTCGATTTACCGGGGGTTTTATTATCTTTGTAAGACATGCAGATAACCAACAAATCATAACACAATGAAACGTTTTATTATTGCAGCGACAGTAATTCTGATGGCCTGCTCATGCAGCCAGAAACTGTACAATGTCACTAAGTCCTACGACGACAAGCATTTTGCAAAACTTCAGCAGGTGATCGACAATCCTACAACCCCCAAGGGCACCAGCTACAGCTTCACAGAGGCCTCCGACATCGGCCTTGTGGGCAAAATGTTCTACGATACTCCCAACCCTTATCACCGTATAGATACGGTCAAATACAAAGGCATGACCAAGGGAGAGAACCAGCAGGCTCGCTGCTCCGCCGGACTTGCCGTCATCTTCAAGACCAACTCCAGCTCCATCAGCGTAAAGACCGAATGGGGACAGCTGTACACCACCGTGGCCACCATGCCCATAGCTTACCGCGGTTACGACCTCTACATCAAGAACAAGAAGGGTGAGTGGCAGTGGGCCGCTTCCGGCGCCACCAAACCCGAGAGGGGCGGCGACAACCTTGTGCTTATCAAAGACATGGCTCCGGGCGAGAAAGAGTGCATCCTGTACCTTCCAAACTATTGCGAAATACGTTCCTGCAAGATAGGCACCACCGTCGGCTCCTATATCCAGAGGCTTGACGGACAGTTCCGTAACAAGATCGTCTTCCACGGATCTTCCTATACCCACGGCGTAAGCACAAGCCGTCCCGGCATGAGTTATCCTATGCAGTTCATGCGCCACACCGGAATGCAGGTCCTTGGATTCGGCATGAGCGGAAACTGCAAGATGCAGCCTTATTTTGCTGCTGTCCTTGAGGATGTCGAGGCCGATGCCTATGTGTTCGACTCCTTCTCCAATCCCGATTACAAGATGATCAAGGAGCGTCTGCAGCCGTTTATCGACCGCCTCATCGCAGCCCATCCCGGCAAACCTCTCATTTTCCAGCAGACTATCTACCGCGAGGCCCGCAATTTCTCTCTGACATACAATGCCAAGGAGCAGGCAAAGCAGGACATGGCTTCGACTCTGTTCGATGAGCTGCTTAAGGATCCTAAATACAAGGATGTTTACTTCATCCAGACCAACGCCTGCGAGAAGAACAGCCACGAATACTCGGTTGATGGTGTGCATCCCGACGACCATGGCTACTATCTCTGGAGCAAGTCCATCGAGAAGCCTATCCTTACCATTCTTGCCAAGTACGGTATAAAGTAGATATGAGACGCATCCTCGCTGCCCTGTTTACGCTGACGCTGCTGGGCGCTTGTGCCGGGCAGCATACGCCTGTCGTGGGCATCTCATGTTCACGCAGCAGTTCGGGGAACACTCTTCTTCCGACCACGTATTCCAATGCCGTTAAGAGCGGCGGAGGTGTGCCTTTGGTCATCCCCACCGTGACGACCATGGCGGAAGCTGAGTCTGTTCTTGCCGCGCTGGACGGAATTGTATTCTCCGGCGGCGAGGATGTGAATCCAGCCTGGTACGGCGAAGAGGTGCTCAATGAAACCGTGGAAATCGACGCAGTGCGTGACCGTTCAGACAGCCTTCTGGCGAGGGCTGCGCTTGCTTCCGGCAAGCCCGTCCTGGCTATATGTAGGGGATCCCAGTTGCTGAATGTCGTTCTGGGCGGTTCGCTGTATCAGGATCTTCCTTCGCAGCGGGGAGTCTCGCACAGCAAGGTTGAGCATCGCATAGTTCCTGCCGACGGCAGTTTCCTTTTCCGTATCTATGGTGGTGATACTCTGACGGTCAACTCGTTGCACCATCAAGCCGTGAAGGATGAGGCGTCCGGTATTTCCGTGGTTGCGCGTTCTGCCGACGGCATTGTTGAGGCTTGGGAGACTCCTCAGATATGGGCTGTGCAGTTCCATCCCGAGAAGATGCTTGCGGCAGGGGACGAGAGCTGGGTGCCGCTATTTGAATCTTTCGTAAACAGACTCCGTTAGCTCGGCTGCTGCCGGGGTGTATTCGCCGGGGCTCGGTACGCCCCTACGGGGCTATCCTTCCCACCGCTACGCGGCGGGCCCCTCCCGTTCACGTGGCCACGGGCGGCCACGCCGGCCCCGGCGAATACACCCCGGCAGCAGCTGGTTTAGCGGAGAACTTCTTTCAAGAAGGGGCCCGTGACGCTGGCAGGATCTGCCGACACCTGCTCGGGAGTGCCTTGCGAAACCACTCTGCCGCCACGTCTGCCGCCCTCCGGCCCCATGTCGATCAGGTAGTCCACACTCTTGAGTATGTCGGGATTGTGCTCGATTATGATAACCGTGTTACCCTGATCGACAAGCTTCTGGAGCACATCCAGCAAGGTCTTTATGTCTTCGAAATGCAGACCGGTGGTGGGTTCGTCGAGCATGTAGAGGGTATTCCCGGTTGCTTTGCGGAACAGTTCTGCCGCCAGTTTCATACGCTGGCTCTCGCCACCTGACAGGGTGACGCTAGACTGTCCCAGATGCACATAGCCGAGGCCGACATCCACCAGCGCCTTAAGCTTGGGCGCTATCTTCGGATGCGATTTGAAGAATTCGTAGGCCTCCGAAATGGGCATTTCGAGCACGTCGTTGATGTTCTTGCCTTTGTAATGGACGGCCAGTGTGTCCTCTTTGTAACGGTGTCCGCGGCAAGCGTCGCACACCACGGCCACAGATGGCAGGAAGTTCATCTCCACCACCTTGATTCCTGCGCCTTTGCACTCTTCGCACCTGCCGCCGGCAACATTGAAGGAGAAGCGTCCGGCCTTGAAGCCGCGCACTTTTGCATCAGGTGTCTCTTCGAACAGGCGGCGTATATCGTCGAATACACCGGTGAAGGTGGCCGGGTTGGAACGTGGCGAGCGTCCTATGGGGCTCTGGTCGATTTCGATTACTTTGTCTATATTCTCCACCCCTTCCAAGCCGCTGTACGGTAGTGGCTTTTGCTTGGAGTGGTAGAAACGGGCCTTCAGAATAGGCATCAGCGTTTCGTTGACCAGCGAGCTTTTGCCGCTGCCGGACACACCGCTCACCCCTATAAGGCATCCAAGGGGGAAGCTGACGTCTAAGTTCTTCAGATTGTTGCCGCTTGCGCCTTTGATGGTCAGAAACTTGCCGTTGCCTGGACGGCGTGTGGACGGGACCTCTATTTTCTTGTGCCCGGCGAGATACTCCCGTGTAACAGATGGCTCGGAACCAAAATCGTCTTGTTCTGTCCCGGAGGAGGCGGTTTCGCTGGCATTTGCCGGCCCGGAGTAGCAGATGCGGCCTCCCTGGGTGCCGGCACCCGGCCCCACGTCCACCAACCAGTCGGCGCTCCTCATGGTCTCTTCGTCATGCTCCACCACAATTACGGTGTTTCCCTCGTCGCGCAACTTCTTGAGCGATGAAATGAGTTTGCGGTTGTCGCGCTGATGCAGGCCTATTGACGGCTCATCGAGGATGTAGATCACGCCCACCAGCTTCGAACCGATCTGGGTGGCGAGCCTGATGCGCTGGCTCTCGCCACCGGAAAGCGATGCCGTGGCCCTGTCGAGCGAGAGGTATTCGAGCCCCACATCGACCAGGAATTCGAGCCTGTCGCTGAGTTCCCTCAGTACGTCGCGGGCTACGGCTTTCCCTCGGCCGCTGAGCTTGCCGTCAAGGGAACGAATCCAGCCTAGCAGCTCCGAGATTTCCAGAGAAGACACCTCCGATATGGTGCGCCCGTCGATGCGGAAGCAGTTGGTCTCTTCTTTCAGGCGCGTTCCGTGGCACTGCGGACACACTATTCGGTCTTCTACGTCGCCGACTACTCCTTCCCAGACGGTCATCTGGGCAAGATTTCCTTCACCTACCCTGTATAAGTCTTCTGACCCGTTGATAATCAAAGATATGAATTCCTGCGGAATGTCTTCTATAGGCTCGTAGAGAGAAAAGTTGTGCTTGCGCGCCATGGCACGGACCACTTCGAACTTGCGGTTGGCCCTTTCTTTGCCGAGCGGCGCTATGCCTCCGGCCGCAATGGTAAGATGAGGATCGGGAATCAGGGCTTCCATGCTTATGTCGGCCACTGTTCCGAGTCCTTTGCAGTACGGGCAGCATCCTTCGGGGGAGTTGAATGAGAAGCTGTGAGGCGCCGGTTCCTGAAGCGAGACACCCGATTCAGGATCTACCAGATGCTTTGAAAAATGCCTTAGCTGCCCGTCATCTATAGAAAGGACGGCAACAGATCCCTTGCCTATGCCTATCGCGCTGGCGACAGAACTGCGTATCCGGCTCAAGTCTCCTTCTCCGGGCTTCAGTTTGTCCACCACGAGTTCTATGAAATGGGCCTTGTAGCGGTCCAGTGCTTCAACTTCGGCCAGTTCGGTGATCTCTCCGTCTATTCTTATCTGAGAATATCCCCTTCGTCTCATCTGCTCGAAAAGTTCCCGGTAGTGGCCCTTTCGGCCCCTAACCAGAGGAGCGAGCAGAATGCACTTGCGGCCCTCGTATTCCGACATTATGAGATCTACAATCTGGGAGTCCGTGTAGCGGACCATTTCCTTGCCGCTGACAGGGGAGTAGGCGGTGGATGCTTTGGCGTAGAGGAGACGCAGGAAATCGTATATTTCCGTGATAGTACCGACGGTAGAACGCGGATTCGCCGACGTCGTCTTCTGTTCAATGGCTATGATGGGACTCAGTCCGTCAACGCTTTCCACGTCCGGCTTTTCCAGCACTCCCATGAAGTGTTTGGCGTAGGGGGAAAGGGTGTTCATGTAGCGCCTCTGGCCTTCGGCATAGATGGTGTCGAATGCAAGCGAACTCTTGCCGCTGCCGCTCAAGCCGGTAATAACTACATATTTGCCTCGGGGAATATCTACATTAACTCCTTTGAGGTTATGGGCTCTCGCACCACGTATCTTGATAGTCTCTTCTGCCATTGGTTCGGTATGCAAATTATTTATACAATTCCCTGAGCACTCCCAGCGAGCGGATTTCCAGGCGGGATTCCGTGTGGAAAGCCAGGTAGTCGAGAAGGATGGATGCGACGTCGCTGCGCTGGGTGCCGTTCATGGGTATTAGCATGGATTCTGCTGCACTGCTCTGCAGGAAGCGTTTGACCACGCCGTAGCTTTCGCCGGCGAACGGGGCCAGGTCGTCGATGGACGGACTGAAGCCGAGCTGCACGGCCAGCTCCAGCAGGAAACGGAGGTGGTAGTTGGCAAAATCGCTCTTCAGTGCGTCCAGGGTAAGGATGCTTCGCCTGCACCAGTCGAACAAGTCTTCGCCGCCTTCTCCTTCACGGAGCGTGCGGAACAGCACCTCGCTCATAAACATGGTCATGCTGTTCTTGTGCAGGTCTGTGCGAATACCGGTGAGAGGCTCGTCAAGGCTCATGCCGTGCAGGCGCCATAGCTCCGACTTGGGGTTTTCACTCACCTCGCCGTTCACTATTGACAGCGGCTGCAACAAGCTGCCGGAAAGCTTGCGCGAAGCGCTCACAATGAAGCTTCTGCGCCCCCAGCCCGGACTCAACGTGTGCACCACGATGGACGAATCTCCGATCTTGGTGATGCCCAGCACTATGAAGCGGGAGGCGTGCTCCATGGCCTACAGGGTCTGTCCGCCGATAAACTCCCTCATGATGGAGGTGGGAGGTATGGCTGCTATCTCCGAAGGCTTGAGGGCCGTGACCCTCACGAGGAACTCCAGCAGCGAGGCGGCCTTGGGGTAGGCCGGAGATGACTCGGCGATGGCGTACAGCAAAGGCTCTGCGTAGTACTTCAAAAGGGGCACGTCATAGAGCGTAGAGGAGTTGAACACCACGTGGGCGTTCTCTTCGAAGGGGAAGATGTTCAGGGTCTCTCCGCGGCGTACCGACGGCCAGCGGAGTATATTGTCCTCGGGGCTGATGCCGCGTACGCGGTTGTCGCGCACGATGCGGCGCAGCAGCCTCTTGTCGGTGGTGCTGTTGTGCACTTTCTCTCCTCCGGGGAGGGAGCTGAGGGCGCTGATGTATATTCGGAATATCCTGTCCTGGTCCACCTCGTAGGTGAGCGCAGGGTTGAGGGCATGTATGCCTTCCATGAACAGGATATCGTGCTTTTCCAGCTTCAGGGCCCTTGCAGGGTCCATGATGGTGCGGCCTTCCTTGAAATCGAACTTGGGTATGATGACTTCCTTACCGGACAGCAGGTCGTTGAGATTCTGGTTGAGCAGCTCTATGTTCATTGCGCCCAGAGCCTCGAAATCGTATTCGCCGTTTTCGTCCAGCGGAGTCTGTTCGCGGGGCAGGAAATAGTTGTCCAGCTCGATAACCTTCGGGGAGATGCCCAGCACGCGGCACTGTTGGGCGATGCGCAGCGAACTGCTGGTCTTGCCGCTGGAGCTCGGGCCGGATATCATGACTATGCTGGAATGCTGCCTGCGCCAGAAAATCTGGTCGGCGGCCTCGGCGTATTTGCGTTCCTGACGCGCTTCGCACAAATTTATCAGCGGTATGGCATCTCCTGCCTGCACTACTTCGTTAACCTTCTCGATGGTGTCGATACCAATGGCCGAGCACCAGTCTTTGTACTCTTGTCTGGCGGCTTCAATCTTAGTCATATATGCTTTCGTTTAATTCCGGTATTTCTTCGCGCTCGTTGAAAGGCTCCAGGAAAGGATTGCCCACACGCTCGTCGCCTATCGTGGTGGAGGGCCCGTGCCCGGGCTGTACGGACACATCACCGTCCAGGAGCATGAGCTTCTCCATAATGGAACGTATTTCCACGTCATAATCGCCTCCGAAGAGGTCGCTGCGGCCTATTGCGCCGGCAAACAGAGTGTCGCCGGTGAACAGGACTTTGTGCTCTTCATCATAATAGCAAACGCAGCCGGGGGAGTGCCCAGGAGTGGTTATCACTTTGAATTTCAGCCCCGCGGCTTCTATTGTCATGTCGTCCGAGACGTCTGTGGTCACGAAGGACGGGTCGGGAACGGGTATGCCGAATTTGGCAACGCGCTGGAAATATTCCACCACCGCTTTGTCGTCCGCCGACATGTACACGGGTATGCCGAATTCTTTCTGCAGTGCGGCGACTCCGTAGGTATGGTCCATGTGGCCGTGGGTGAGGAGAATGGCCTCGGGAGTGAGTCCGAGCTCGCGTATGCGTCCAAGCATTTTGTCTTGCTCCGGTCCCGGTTCACAGCCCGGATCCACAATTACACAGCGCCCGGGCGCTCCCGAAATTATATATGTATTCTCGTCGAGCCTGTTAAATACAAGTCTGTTTATATCCATAAAAACTATCCGGTTCAGTCTGGCAAAAATACGAAATTCTGCTTATTTTTGTAAACATAAAAACAAAGTTCAATGCATATCGGTATAGCTGGCAATATAGGATGCGGCAAAACCACGCTCACACGCATGCTTGCCTCACATTATGGATGGACCCCAAAGTATGAGGCGGTGACCTATAACCCCTATCTTGAGGATTATTACAAAGACATTCCTCGCTGGTCCTACAACCTGGAGACTTATTTCCTGGCCCAAAGATTCAAGGATGTGCTGGAGATAGCATCTTCCAAAGACGTCATAATCCAGGATAGGACGCTTCAGGAAGGCGTGCATATTTTCGTGGCCAACAACAGGGAACAGGGCAACCTGTCGGAACGGGACTACGAAACATACATGCAGTTGTATGAGTTGATGATGAGCATGGTGAATCCTCCGGACCTGCTAATCTACCTCAAGTCTTCCGTCCCCCATCTGGTGTCCCAGATCCAAAAGCGTGGCCGCGATTACGAGCAGACCATAAGCCTGGAGTATCTGTCAGGGCTTAACCGCCATTACGAAGAGTGGATAGAATCCTATAAGGGGCATCTTCTGATTATCGACGCGGATTCTCTGGATTTTGAGCATAATCCCGAAGATTTCGCCTCCATAACGGACAAAATCGACGCTGAACTCTACGGCCTATTCAAATAATTTATATATTTGTAGTTTGTAATATAGTTTATCATGCACGTAGCAATAGCAGGCAATATAGGAAGCGGCAAAACCACGCTCACCAAGATGCTCGCAGCCCATTACGGCTGGACCCCGAAGTTTGAACCGGTTGACTTCAATCCCTATCTGGCGGATTACTACGAAGATATGGAGCGTTGGTCATTCAACCTACAGATATATTTTCTGAACAAGCGCTTCAAGGACATTCTGGACATTTCCAAGTCCGACAAGGTGATTATCCAGGATCGCACCATCTACGAAGACGCCCGCATTTTTGCCCGCAATCTGCATGACATGGGCCTCATGAGCACGCGCGACTTCGAAAACTACACCGATCTTTTCGACCTGATGATGTCGCTGGTAGGTTATCCCGACCTGCTTATCTACCTGCGCTCGTCCATTCCCAACCTCATCGCCCAGATCCAGAAGCGCGGCCGCGAGTATGAAAAGAGCATACGTATCGACTACCTTACCGGCCTTAACGAGAAATATGAGGAATGGATCGGGTCCTACAAGGGCAACCTGCTGATCGTAGATGCAGACAATGTCAAATTCGGCAACAAACCGGAAGATTTTGAATTGATAACAAACATGATAGATGCTAAACTCTACGGGCTTTTCCCGGAAGAAGGCAAATAAACGAATACCATGGAAAAACAAATTCAAACCATTATCGATTTCGTCGATCATTACACTCAAAAGTATGGCGACGCAACCTATCTGAGAGAAAAAATCGGAGATGTCTGGACTGAGACATCTTACAAACAGACACGCGAAGAGGGCTTGCTCTACGCTGCCGGCTTCATGTCGCTGGGGCTTAAGAAGGGAGAGAAAGTGGCCCTTATTTCCGAAGGACGCAATAAGTGGATTTTCAGCGAGTTGGGAGTTCTTTATGCAGGTGGCGTGGATGTCCCCCTGTCGTTCAAACTCGAGTCCGACTACGACCTTCCTTTCCGCATCAACCATTCCGATTCCCGCTTTGTCATCGCTTCTGAGAGCCAGATAGACAAGGTCCGCCGAGTGCTTCCCAAGTGCCCGGCCATTGAGAAGGTCATCGTGCTCGACAACCTTCCCCTGCAGGAGAATGAAATATATGTGGACGAGTTCCGCAATATGGGCGTTGAATACCTGAAGGAGCACCGCGCCGAGCTGGAAGAGCGTATAGCTTCCGTCCAGCCTGGCGATTATGCCAACATTTCCTATACGTCCGGCACCACCGCCGACCCTAAGGGTATTTTGCTCACGCACAACAATTACACTTCCAACATAGTGCAGTGCAACTCCGTCGTGAAGATCGACAAGGATGATGTCATGCTGATCATCACTCCTTTGGATCACTGCTTCGCACATGTCGCCGGAATATACTTCATGATGTGCAACGGCGGAAGCATAGCCACCGTGCCCGGAGGCAAGAACGCCGTGACCATGTTGCGCAATATCCCCATCGCCATCAAGGAGGTACGCCCTCATGTCATGCTGTCGGTGCCTGCCATTTCCAGGAACTTCCGCAAGAACATTGAGTCCGGCATAAAGAAGAAAGGCCCCAAGGTGCAGAAACTCTATGAGTTCGCACTCCGGAACGCCATCAAGTACAACCGTGAGTACTACAACATGGGCAAACCCGCCTGGAAGCTCTTCTGGCGCAAACCCATAAAGGACCTCATGGACAAGCTCGTGTTCAAGAACGTGAGGGAGAACTTCGGCGGCCGTCTGAAGTTTTTCATCGGCGGCGGCGCGCTGCTCGACATCGAACTTCAGCGCTATTTCTGCGCTATAGGCATGCCCATTTTCCAGGGCTACGGACTCACCGAGGCGACTCCGGTCATCTGCGCCAACTCCATGGGACACGCCCGTTTCGGCTCATCCGGACGCACCGTGCAGCCCATGGACATCAAGATATGTGACGAAGAAGGCAAGGAAGTGCCCCATGGCACCACCGGCGAAATTGTGATCCGCGGCGGAAACGTCATGGCCGGCTACTGGAAGAACCCTGAAGCCACCGCTTCCACTATCATCGACGGCTGGCTCCATACCGGCGACCGCGGTTACATCTGCGAGGAAGATCCCCGCTACCTGTATGTGACAGGACGTTTCAAGAGCCTGCTCATTTCTTCCGACGGCGAAAAGTATTCGCCCGAGGGCTTCGAGGACAGTCTTGCCGACGGCTCCCGCTTCATCGAAGCGTCCGTGCTGCACAATAACCAGAGCCCCTACACCGTTGTGCTCGTCATCCCCAACAAGACCGCCCTTGCCGAGGCAGTGGCCTCCAAGGGGCTTGATCCTCAGTCCGAAGCCGGCCTCAAGGCCCAGCTGGACATAATCAAGGGAGAGGTTGACTCTTACCGTCCCGGCGGACGCCACCAGGGCCTGTTCCCCGAAAAATGGCTTCCTGCCGCCATCATTGTGGGAGATACTCCTTTCACCGAGCAGAACGGAATGCTCAACACTACCTCCAAGATGGTTCGCGGCAAGGTCGAGAAGTTCTATGAGGACCGCATCAACTATGCCATGACTCCTGAAGGCAAAGACCTGTATAACGAAAAGAATATTGAATCACTTAAATAACACTTCTTATGACTAAAACCGCCTCGGGCAGAAGCTATACGCCTGCCATTATCGTGATGTTCGCCCTGTTTTTCATGATTGCGTTCGTCACCAATCTGGCCGGCTCCATGGGCGTGGTTGTCACCAACCAGTTCGGAGCCAGCAAAGCTCTCAGCCAGCTGGGTACTCTGGCCAACTTCATCGCTTATGCGTGCATGGGCATTCCTGCAGGTATAATTTTGCGCCGTAAGGGCTATAAGTTTACGGCTCTGGCTGCAGTTATCGTTGGTTTTATCGGCGTTGGCATCCAGTTCCTGTCCGGTTATGCAGAAAGTTTTGCCGTATATGTAGCCGGCGCATTTGTCGCAGGCTTCTCAATGTGCATGCTCAATATTGTCGTGAACCCTATGCTCAACACTCTGGGCGGCGGCGGCAACAAGGGCAATCAGCTCATACAGTGGGGCGGCTCCTGCAATGCAATCGGAGGCACGATCGCTCCTTTCCTTGTGGGCTGGCTCGTGGGCGGTTCCATCAAGGACGCCACCGTGGCTAAGGCCGCTCCGGTGATGATAATTGCAATGGTCATATTCGCAATAGCGTTTGTAGTTATCCTTCTCACCAAGATTCCTGAACCCCACATGGAGACTGCAGAAGAGAAGGCGGCGCGCCTTGCCGGAAAGGCAGTCAAGAACCCCTACAGTCCTTTGTCCTTCCGCCATTTCGTGCTCGGTGCTATTGCAATTTTCTTCTATGTAGGAATTGAGGTGGGTATTCCCAACACCGCAAACGTTTATTTCTCCGGTCTCGAGTGGGTGGGCCCGGCGCTCACCGGCTCCCTCATCAGCGCCTATTGGCTCTGCATGCTTATAGGCCGTCTGGTCGGCGGCTCCATCGGTGCCAAAGTGTCCAGCAAGAACATGTTGCTCTACACCTCGGCTGCCGCAATAGTCTTCATTATCGCGGCTATCTTCATCCCCGAGACCCTCACTATAGGCAAGATCCCTGTGAGCCTTATTTTCCTGACCCTCTGCGGTCTTTGCACATCCATCATGTGGGGCTCGATTTTCAATCTTTCTGCTGAAGGACTTGGTAAATATACAGCAGCCGCTTCGGGTATTTTCATGACCTTGGTTTGCGGCGGCGGCATTATTCCTTTCATCCAGAATGCGCTTGCAGACAAAGTGGGTTCGCTCCAGAGCTACTGGCTCCTGGTGGCCTGCCTTGCCTATCTTATTTTCTACGCCGTCTGGGGCAGCAAGAATGTTAATAAAGATATTCCCGTAGAATAATAATTATGGCTACTGAACTTCCTTTCGTTCTTGGAATTGATATAGGTGGGCAGACCGCAAAATGCGGTGTGGTAAATGCCCGGGGAGAGGTTTTGGCACAGACCATAATGGTCTCCAATACCCATACTGAAGCTGCATCTTTTGTGGCCGATCTTGCTAAGACTCTGCAGAAGCTTATCGCCGACGCCGGCATAGACGGCCAGGTGCGCGGAATAGGCGTGGGAGCTCCGAACGGTAATTATTATACCGGCGAGATTAAAGACGCTCCCAACCTGTCATGGGCTCACGAGAAGAATATCCCTTTCGCCAAGATGCTTTCCGAAGCTATGGGCGGGCTTCCTGTGGCTCTGACCAATGATGCCAACGCCGCCGCAATGGGCGAAATGACCTATGGCGTGGCCAAGGGAATGAAGAATTTCATCATGATTACGCTCGGCACCGGAGTGGGCAGCGGCATTGTCATCGACGGCAACGTGCTTTATGGTCACGACGGATTCGCCGGAGAACTTGGACACACCTGCGCTGTGCGCGGCGGCCGTACATGCGGATGCGGCCGTAAAGGCTGTCTGGAGGCCTATTGCTCTGCCATCGGAGTTGCCCGAAGTGCTTCCGAGTGGCTGGAACAGCATCCCGATGAGCCCTCACTGCTGCGCCTGCGCGAGAACATTACATCCAAAGATGTGTACGAAGCGGCCAAGGCAGGCGACAAGGCTGCAAAAGAAATCTTCGACTTTACCGGAGAAATCCTGGGCCGCAGTTTTGCAGATTTCATAGCTTTCTCGGCCCCCGAGGCGATAGTGTTGTTCGGCGGCTTGGCCAGGGCACGCGAGTTTTTGTATGAGCCCATACTCAAGTCGATGAACGAGAATGTGCTTCCTTTGTGGAAAGATAAGGTGAAGCTGTTGTTCTCGAGCCTTTCCGAGTCGGATGCCGCTATACTTGGAGCATCGGCTCTTGCATGGAATTTATAATCAATCAATTAATTAATATTTATTTAAAAATGAAGACAACCAAATTTTTCTTTGCACTCGCAATGGGTGCCGCAATTGCAGCTTGTACTCCCAAGCCCGTAGAACCCGCCGTTGAAGGTGGTGAGGGCGGTGAGGTCGCTGAGGCCGTTAAAACTCTCAAAGATTACACTCCTACCAAGGCTCAGATCGACTCCGTGAGCTATCTTCTTGGCGTTAACTTCGGAAGCTTCCTGAAGGGATACAACTTCGGAGATGTCAACTTCTCCAAAATCGTCGCCGGTATGAAGGACTATGTGAACTCCAAGGGCGATTACCGCGATCCTGACTTCAACTCTCAGTTCAAGATCAGCCCTGAGCTCATCAACGATGTGTTCAATGCCCATCTGGAGAAGCGTCACAACTACATCATGCTCGCCAATAAAGAGAAAGGCGACAAGTTCCTTGCAGCTAACAAGGCTAAGGCAGGTGTCGTCGAGACCGAAAGCGGACTCCAGTACAAGATCGTGAACCCTGGCAACGATGTCAAGCCTACTCCTCAGGACACTGTGTGGGTTAAGTACAAGGGCACTCACCTCGATGGTACTGTGTTCGATGAGACTCCCGAGGATGCAGAGGCTGTCCGTTTCCCTCTTAACAGCGTAGTCGCTGGTTGGACCGAGGGTCTTCAGCTCATCGGTGAGGGCGGCGAGATCGATCTCTTCGTTCCTGCTAACCTCGCTTATGGCGAGCAGGGCCGTCCCGGTATCGATCC
>ODAI013989119.1_pt1 | contig 18099 bp, 20 predicted proteins | sample 1539321 | NCBI WGS metagenome assembly ODAI01 (sample SAMN02144231, study PRJEB22623) | gut metagenome | biome: sheep rumen | host: Ovis aries | place: New Zealand | reverse complement strand
GAGATATTCCACTTGTTCTTCATGGTGGTACAGGAATACCTACTGATCAGATTAAGAAGGCCATCTCTATGGGCGTATCTAAGATCAATGTTAACACAGAGTGTCAGTGGGCATTCCAGAAGGCTACTCGTGAATACATAGAAGCAGGTAAGGACCTTCAGGGTAAGGGCTTTGATCCTCGTAAGCTTCTTGCACCTGGTAGCGAAGCAATCAAGGAAGTAGTAAGAGAAAAGGTTGCTATATTCGGCAGTGCCAATATGATCTGATATCGGAGAGATTATGAACATACTAAAGCGTTCCGGCAAACCTATGAAAAAGTCTGATATAATTCGCAATGTTATTCTTGTTATATCAGTTATAGTTTTTTTGTACGCGCTCATAAATCTCATCGCGATCTTTGTCAATTATAAGATAGGCGACAAGCAGTATGCTAAGGTCAAGAGTGAGGTCTTTGACAGCGAGAATGCAGTTGCGCCTGAAGTGCTTGTAAGTGATGATGTACTTGCTGATGTTAAGATTGAGAAGGAATATAAGTTCCTTAAGTATGATCACGCGGCGCTTCTTGCTATCAATCCTCAGGCACAGGGCTATATAGATATGCCTGGCATAGGATTTAGTTATCCTATAGCGCTTGGCGCCGATAACGAATACTATCTCAATCATACTATAGAGGGTAATATCCATAGCTATGGGTGTCTCTTCATAGACTATCGTCAGACGGATGGTTTTAAGGGCAGGAATCCGATCATCTATGGTCACAATATGAAGAGCGGCGCTATGTTAGCCGGACTGAATAAGTATCTTAAGGCCGACTTCTATGCGGATAAGTACAATCAGTTCTTCTACTTTTACTGTGGAGAAGGCGTATATGTATATCAGATATTCTCTGTATACATAACAGATGCTACCGACAAAGAAACTTATAAGTTCACTTATGACACTGACAAAGAATATGCTGATTATATCGAATATGTCGCAGGTAAGTCGAGGTATCCAACAGGCGTATCAGTTGATGCTTCTGATGAAATCATGACACTTTCAACATGTTATGATGATAAGACAGCAAGAATCATAGTTCATGCAAAGAGATTAAAGTAAGGCTTAGAATAGAAAAGCTTGGTATTACGTGTTCGTACGTCGATACTGAGCTTTTTTTCTGAATGGCAAAGAAACAGTAACTGTAAAACTGTATAGAATACGCAATCTCGCAATCATATTGCTTAGAAACGTGAATTTTTAGCTCAAATAAATGTAAAAATGTGTTGACAAAGTCTCTTTGATGAGGTATAATAACAAGTGTGTAGTGCTACAAGTGTGTAGTGCTACTTTTTCTATATTTGGTACTATTATATTTGTGACCAAATAAGAAGGTGTAGTACTCCTATAATCGCGGATCATCAAGGTTTCCGGGTGTGTGTCATGCTTTGAATGCTCCGCAGAAATAATGGAGGAATAACAATGAAGAAACTTTTAATGGGTGTGCTTGTGATGGCATGCGTGATTTTCATGGGAAGTAAGGATGCAAGTGCTTGGACGACGCATGATACTTTGGAAATCGAAGCTGGTGAATCCTTGACGACTAGAACTCGTATAGGAACGAACTATAAGATTTCAGTAGAATGTACTGGCGGTAATATTTTTGGGGGTGCATATGCTAAAACCACAGACAGACAACTTAAAGGCACTTTTTTGAAAAATGGTCAGAAAGATGTTATTTGGTTCGATGAGTATACCTTTCAAGGTAATGCTAAAGCTGATCCTGATGATGGCGCTTATGCAAAGGCCTGTGGTCAGTCATGGATACGTAAGTATAGAGACGTAGGCGAACTTAATTTTTATTCTAGATAAGTGATATAGAGGGGGTCCCGGGTTAAGACAACCCCCTATTATCAAGAAAATGGGTGGTAATATGGATAAAGGAAAAAAGAAAATCAGAATCAATCGATGGTTCTGGTTTATGATTGTTAGTTTTGTATTAGTATGGTTTATGTATAAAGAGGCAATGGGCGCTTTTATGCTACATAGATCATATAAAGCAGGTTTAGTGTATGGTGATAATACATATGTATTGGATACAAATGGAATAAAGGATATAACCTATGCTGATATAAAAGCGACCGGAATAGATATAAGTAAGATTAATCTTATGCGCGGAAGAGGCGGTTCTTATACTAAGTATGATATAAAAACCGAAGGTGAACCTAAAGATAATATGACATTCTATTCTAAGGAAATATGGGCAAGATATCTGTTTGAAGTATTTGCTGCTAAGTATAAAGACCATATGTATTATATGTTTGATATAGGTGGTATTTCGACAACATTGGGTACTGGCTATGGTTATATATTCGGTTCTGATGCTCTATTAAAAGAGGGACGGATGTGCAAGGCTAAGGATGAAGCTGTATGTATTAAGGGACATTCGGTTGGAGATAGTGTTACTGTGAATGGTCATACATACAAAGTTACTGGAATTCTGAAGGCAGATATGACAGTGCCGGTTAGGATACCGGATGATCCTGCGGAAGATTATGATTCCTATAAAAGAAAAGAAAAATCAGATATATTATATAGAGTGACTGATATTAGTGATACAGGCTCGTTTGATTTAGAGGATGTATGTCCTTCGCTTATAGTTCTTGATGATTCTGCGTTAAGTGTCGAAGATAGGATTTTGCTTGAAAAATTCGGTGAGTTCATGCCTCTGGCTGATAAGTATGGTTCATTTGCCACAGGGTATGTTTATATGTATCTTGTGCTTCCTGTTCTTGCAGGTATCTTGTCAATAATTATGATATGTAGATACATAAGGAGTTATAAGGCATGAAGTATATATTATCACGTGTATATGTCCTTTTGGGACTATTAGTTGTATATGCATATATCATATATGCAGTATTTGAGAAGGAACTTAAGCGTGGTAGATGCAATGCTCTTTTTCTGGTGTATGAGACATTGCCAGCATTCTATTATTTTGCTGCTTTTGCTTTAGTTGCTGTATATCTTACAGCTGTTTTCAGATTATATAATTGCAAGGAATTATGCTTTGATGTATATGGTAGAAAGAATCTTGGATATATAGGATTCTTGCTTATCATTAATGCTATATTCAGCTTAGGGTTTATGATAGTATTTGGTGGATATGTATATCATAAGATCGGGTTTGACGCAACATTTTTCAGGTTTATCGCAGATAGGATTATGATATCGTACTTTCTGCCTGCTTGTTTTGCTGTTATCGGTGGTTTTGCCATAGCTTATTACTTTAGTATTAAGAATGCTTGTATTATATCTTGTATATTTATATATCTTACCAGTCCGTCTTTTGATGCGTGGAGTACTATTAAGCCAGACTTGTTAGAATATGTGCTCATTATAAAAAACTTCGATTTTATTCAGAATTGGGATGCTGGAGGAGATACAGTATATCTGTATAAGTGGCTTAAGATCATAGGATTGATATGTCTGACTTTAGTACCTGTTGTTAAGCTAATCACGAAGAAGAGTAAGGCTATAATAGCTGTACTTATAACTTTCTTTATAGCGGGTGAGGTGTTCTATTATATGCCGCAGGATCGTTCTGTGGAAGATTACTGGACTCTTAGATCTGAGGCTTATTACTTTAAAAAAAGAGATGACCTTGCGAAGATAAGCTTTGATAATGAGTCGCCATTCAAAATCGATAGTTATGATATGGATATCAAGTTCACTCATATGATGAGTGTTAAGTGTGATATTAAGATCTCGCCAGAAGATGCGAATAAGGAGGCTTATGATTTTACCCTTTATCATTCGTTCAGAGTAAGTAAGGTCTTATATAACGGAAAGAAGATATCGTATAAAAGAGATGGCGATTATATAAGTGTCGGTAAGCTCGGGGAAGGTGTTCTTAGTATATATTATTATGGAACGCATGATGATTGTTCTGCTAACAGCCGTAATATAGCTTTGTCGGAATACTGCCCTTATTATCCGACTGCGGGAAAAAAGATGGTACACAGAAGCGAAGGTGTGAACAATGATTATGACTCTCTGTACAGAGTAAAAGTCAATGTTAAGGATATCTATACCAATCTTGATCAAAAATCGACATATGTGTATGAGGCAGTATGTAATGGACCTTATATCATGAAGGGCTACTTTGAAGAAGTAGAAGTTGATGGATATAAGGTAGTGTATGGAAAGTATAATAATTTTTATTGGATAAAAAAAGAAGATATCGGTGATGTCATACACGAGATAACTACTGTCTATCCTGATGTTAAGCCAAAGTTCATAGCCTTGAATTGTGGAACTACAAGAGGGTATAAACGTGGCAGGATATATGTAGGTAACGGTTACATAGAAGCGAGTGAGCGCTTTAAAGCGGAGGATGTGTTAGATGCTGAAGATAATTGGGATGAGTAAAGGATTCAAGGATAAGAAGATCTTTGAGAATCTATCTCTTGAGATGGATAATGGAATATATGGATTCTTAGGACCTAACGGAGCTGGTAAGACTACACTTATAAGGTGTATATGTGGTGTGTATCAGCTTAAGGTGGGTAAGATAGAGTGGGATGGCGTGTCAGTAGGTGATAAGACTTATACTGCTAATCTTGGATATCTTCCACAGAACTTTGGACTCTTTAAGGATATGAAGGTTAGTGCTGCACTTGACTATATGGCAGGACTTAAAAGTGTACCTAAGGATAAAGTTAAGTCTGAGATTGATCGTGTACTCAAGATAGTTAATCTCTATGACAGGAAGAATGATAAGGTAAGATCACTCTCAGGCGGTATGGTAAGAAGGCTTGGCATAGCACAGGCTTTGCTTGGCGATTCAAAACTTCTTATATTCGATGAGCCTACAGCTGGGCTTGATCCAGAAGAAAGAATACGATTTAAGAAGATTATAGCTAGTCTTTCGAAGGACAAGGTGGTTCTTATATCTACGCATATATGCAGTGATATAGAGGCGCTTTGTGATAAGGTCATGGTAATCGATAAGGGTAAGCTTCTGTATAATGGTACTCTTGCAGGGCTTGAGGAAATAGGATGTGAGAGTGAGGGCAATGAGAGTGAAAGTGCGCTTGAAAGGGGATATCTATGTCTCTTAAACAAAGATGTCGAAGACTTAGCTTAGGATATGTTGTTCCACTGTTAGTTATGTGGGTTATTATGCCTCTTTTATTCATAAAGCTTAAGAGTACGGTAGAAGAGAGCAGGAAGATGGCGGTATCTTTTGTTCAGCTTTTTTTGCCGACATGTTCACTTTTCTGGCCGATATTCTTTAGTGCAGAGATGATGGCTTCACCAGGCAATGAACTTCTGTATATAAAGCAGAAGCTGAAAGCACACTACTATATCTTGTCTTGGATAGTGTATATGATATGCGCTATACCGGTATTTGTTGTTGCTAAGAACAAGTGTTATCTTGATAATTATAAGTGGGAGTTTCTTCGTATAACGATATGCACGTTCTTCCTGATAGTAGCCTATTATATGCTCAACTATGTCACAGGAAACTATCTTGCTGCCAATGTAATAGCACTTGCTTATATAGTTTTCGGTACATTTACTGAGAAATCAGGAAGTATCTTAAGTCTATATGATAATCATATGGCTGATGCGGGGCTTATAAGAGATCATTACCTTCTGTTTGTGGTGGCTGGAGTTATAGCTCTTGTGGTGGGCGTAAAGTATAATCGTGAATATGAGAAGTATTGAGGTGGTGAAAAAAAGGGACCATCGCACATGTTTAGTGCGATAGCCCCTTTTTTATCTTAGTCGGAGAAGACCACTTGACACTTCCTATCTTATCTAGTAATATATGATAAGATGATTAGAACTAGATTTGAAGAGGTTTACTATGCATAAGTTGTTCAATATCGATAGCGGTTTTTTCCGCTTTATGGCTAAGATAGCGGATATCATACTGTTGAATGGTATCTTTTTGGTGCTGTCTTTTGGCGTTATTACTATAGGACCTGGTCTTATAGCGCTTTATTATATCATGCTTAAGGAAGTTCGCGATGAGGAGACGGAGGTTGTCAAGAATTTCTTTAAGGCTTTTATCAAGAATTTTGTGCAGGGCGTTGTGCTCGAAATTATAGTTGGTGGCGTGGGGTTATTCTTCGCTTATGACCTGTATTTGGTATATAACTGGAATCAGAATGTCGATACTATGGGGTCGCGCATATCACTTTATGCGCTTGCAGGTGTTACTATGGTCATAGCGCTTGGGTTTATCTATACATTTCCTATGGTGGCTAAGTTCTACAACAACACTGCGAATATCATCAAGAATTCTATAGCGATGGCGATAAGCAATCTTCCTAGTTCGCTGGCTGTTTTTGCTATATGGGTTATAATTGGATTCTTAGTTAAGATCAATCCTTATAATCTTATGTTTGCTTTTGGACTTGCGACTTTTGTGCAGTCTTTCTTCTTCGTGAAGGTATTTGATAAGTATATTCCTAAGAAGGAATCGGTAGAGGAAGAGGATAGCGAAGGCGAGATCAGTGAAGAATTGGGTGAAGAGCCTGTTCATGTTGTACTGACCGAAGAGGATATGGAAGTTAAGGAAGATAAGTAGAAGCTATGGATAGTCTTATATACAGTATTGATGCCACATTTCCGATATTTCTCATGATTTTGATGGGAATCTATCTTAAGAAGATTCATCTCATAGATGATTCATTTGTGAAGGTGGCGAATAAGCTTGTGTTCACGGTGACTCTACCAGTTATGGTTTTTGAGGATCTTGCTTATGAGGATTTCAGACATAACTTTGAAGGGAAGTTTGTTCTGTATTGCTTTATCGCGACGCTTTTGTCTATCATTATCATATGGATACTCACTGATATATTCGTGAAGGAGAAGGAAAGCCGCGGTAGTTTTATCCAGGGATGCTACAGAAGCAGTGCAGCTATCCTTGGCATGGCTTTTATTAAAAATGTATACGCAGACGCAGGTATGGCACCTCTTATGATCATAGGTGCCGTACCTCTTTATAATGTGTTTGCAGTCGCTGTTTTGACGGCGAAGGCAAGGAGCGCTAAGCACTTTGACCTTAAGAAGACTCTGATCGGGATTGCGAAAAACCCGATTATCATAGGTATAGTCCTCGGTATCATATCGTCTCTTATAGGGATTGATTATCCGGTGATTGTTGATAAGACTCTGTCTATGACAGGAGGGCTTACTACACCTCTTGCTCTGATATGTATAGGTGCTGCATTTGAACTTGGGGAAGCGAGGCTTAAGCTTAAGCTTGCGTCTGTTGCAACTGTTGTTAAGCTTGTCATACTTCCTGCGATCATACTTCCGATCGCTGTTATACTTGGCTTTAGAAATCAGGAACTGATGGCTCTTGTTATCATGAGTGGTTCGCCAACAACAGTTAGTGCTTATATCATGTCCCGTAATATGGATAACGATCATGTGCTTTCTTCTGACATAATCCTTATGACTACGGCATTGTCGTGCTTTACTCTGACTGCGATCATATGGATACTAAGAAGCAAGGGCTTGCTGTAAGGAGGATTATGATTATGATATGTGATACATGTGCATATATGGTATATGATGAGGATTATGAAGAATATGTATGCGATGTTGATATGGATGAAGATGATTTTCAGAGGCTTATGGAGAGGGAGTATAAACAGTGTCCTTACTATAAGGACGGAGATGAGTACAAGGTCGTAAGACATCAGATATAGGAGGAAGGCTATGCTATACATAATGCGTCATAGTAAGACAGACTGGAATAATGAACATAGACTTCAGGGACGTACCGATACAGAACTCAATGAAGAAGGCAGAGCTTTAGCGCGTGAGGCAGCGGAAACTTATAAGGATATCCATATAGATGTGTGCTTTTGTTCGCCTATGAAAAGAGCCGTTGAGACTGCGGATATAGTTTTATCCGGGAGAGATATACCTGTGTTGTATGATGATAGGCTTACTGAGATGAGCTTTGGCGTCTGCGAAGGAACTGTGAATCTCTTTAGCGATGCTAATGGTCCGATGAAGGAATTCTTTTTTAATCCTAAGGCTTATAAGGCTGTAGAGGGTGGTGAATCCATAGATGAAGTTATGGTGAGAACCAAAGACTTCCTTGATGACAAGATATATCCGCTTCTGGAAGAGGGCAAGGATGTTCTTATAGTTGGGCATGGCGCTATTAATTCGGCGATCACATGCAGGATACTGTATGATTGTGACCTTGATCACTTCTGGGATAAGGGTGCTAAAAACTGTCATATGATGAAGCTCATAGACGATCAGGTTGTGCACGAGATTATGGAGTAGTGTTAGATGAAGAATATACTTAGATTTATGAGGGGACACGGCATACTTGTTCTGTGCGTTGTTATCCTTCTTGTTGTTCAGGCATACAGTGAACTGTCTCTGCCTGATTATACCGGAGATATAATCAATATCGGTTTACAAAGAAGCGGTATAGAGGATTCGGTGCCTGTTAAGATAAGGCCTGAAAGCCTTGAGATGCTGAAGTCTGTTATGAGTGATGCTGATGCTTCTTATGTTGAGAATTCTTATAGTGTTGGTACTGTCAGAGAACTAAAGAGTGGCGCTGACAGAAGTAAGCTTGATAAGATCATGGCTGTAGCCGAGAGTGATATCTATGCGAAGATGATGCCTGATAGTGGTGTTAGTGTTAAGGGCATGGAAGATCAGGTTGCAGTATATTATGTTTTGGCTGAATATAAGGCTTTGGATGTAAATGTAGACAAGATCCGCAACGCTTACCTTCTTAAGGTTGGTCTTCGTATGCTTCTTATGTCTGCGATCATGATGGCTGCAGGTATACTTACCTGCCTTCTTGCGTCTGTTATATCTGCAAGGGTTGGTCGTGACTTAAGACAGAAGGTTTTCTCGAAGGTTATGACTTTCTCTGGTTCAGAGCTTGGCAGGTTTGAATCAGCTTCTCTTATAACAAGAGCTACTAACGATATACAGCAGGTGCAGAATACTTCAGTTATCTTCCTTCGTATGGTGGCTTATTCGCCGATACTTGCTATAGGCGGTATAATCAATGTAGTTAATACAAGATCTGGCATGGGCTGGATCATAGTTGTTGCTGTAACGTGCCTCATGCTTGTGGTCGGAACTCTTATGGTCATCGCTATGCCTAAGTTCAAGATCATGCAAAAGTTGATCGATAACCTGAATCTTGTCTCAAGACAGCTTCTTACAGGTGTTATGCCTATAAGAGCTTTTAGCCGTGAGGCGCATGAAGAGGAGCGTTTTGATAAGGCCAATGATGCACTTTATAAGAATCAGATGTTCACTAACGTAGCTATGAGCTTTATGATGCCTGTCATGATGTTTATCATGAACGGTGTGTCAGTTCTCATAGTTTGGGTGGGCGCTGACAAGATCGATAAGGGCAATATCCAGATCGGTGATTTGACTGCATTTATCACTTATTCGATGACTATTGTTACATCGTTCCTTATATTCACGATGATATCGATCATCCTTCCGCGTGCTTGTGTGGCTGCTGACAGAATAGCAGAGGTACTGGATACAAAGCCTCTTATAGAAGATGGTGCGGATGCTAAGAGTGTTAAGAAAGAAGATATCAAGGGTGTGGTACGCTTTGATCATGTTTCTTTTGCTTTTCCAGATGCTAAAGAACAGGTCTTGACTGATATCGATTTTATTGCAAGACCTGGTGAGACTACGGCTATCATAGGTTCTACCGGTTCTGGTAAGTCTGCACTTATCAATCTCATCCCTAGATTCTTTGATGTGACAGAAGGTTCTGTGACTATAGATGGTGAGGATATAAGAAGTATAAAGCTTAAGGATCTTCGTGAATTGATAGGTTATGTTCCACAGAAGGCGGTTCTATTTTCTGGAACTATAGATTCCAATATAAGATATGCTGATGGCGTGAGCACAGATGATATGAAAGAGGCTTCTAAGATTGCTCAGGCGAGTGAATTCATATCGGCGAAAGAAGATGGCTATGACAGCAGTGTGGCTCAGTCCGGAACGAATGTATCTGGTGGTCAGAGACAGAGACTCTCGATAGCCAGAGCGATAGCAAAGAAGCCAAAGATATATATATTTGACGATTCATTTTCTGCACTTGATTATGCTACGGATAAGAAGCTTAGAAGTGAGCTTAAGGCTGTTACGAAGGATGCTACGGTCATCATAGTTGCACAGCGTATATCAACTATACTGGATGCTGACAGGATTATCGTTCTCGATGAAGGCAGAATAGTGGGGATGGGACGTCACGAAGAGCTTCTTCATAACTGCAAGGAGTATGAAGAGATAGCGACAAGTCAGCTGTCTGAAGATGAATTAAGAAGAAAGGCAGGTGAGTGATATGGCTGAACAGGGACGTAAAAGATTCGGTCCTGGAAGACCTGTTGAGAAGGCTAAGGACTTCAAGGGAAGTATGAAAAAGCTTCTTGGCTATATGGGTGCATATAAGATAGGTGTTCTTCTGGTATCTGTGTTTGCCGTATGCTCAACTATCTTCAACGTATACGGTCCAAGACTCCTTGGCGATGCGACTACGAAGCTCTTTGAGGGTGTAGTCGGAAAGTATACAGGTACGGGATCTATAGATTATGATGCTATCGGCAAGATGCTTCTTTTCCTGATCATCATATATATCGTAAGCTCGGTATTTGCGCTTGTGCAGGGGCTTATCATGAGTGCGATATCACAGAAGCTTGCAAAGAGGTTGCGTAGTGATATAAGCAGCAAGATAAATCGTATCCCTCTTTCTTACTTCGAGAAGAATACTGTAGGTGATGTGTTATCGAGAATCACCAATGACGTGGATACTCTTGGTATGGCTTTTAATCAGTCTATAACACAGCTTATAACCTCTGTATGTACTATTGTCGGTATACTGGTTATGATGTTTTCTATATCACCGCTTATGACGGTTATATCGCTTGTCATACTTCCTGTATCAGGATTTTTGGTTGGCGCGATAGTAAAGAAGTCGCAGAAGTACTTTGTAGCTCAGCAGAAGCTTCTTGGTGACATAGATGGACAGATAGAGGAAACATTTGCCGGAATGACGGTTGTGTCGGCTTTTAACAGAGAGTCTAAGGAGATAGAGCGCTTTGAAGAAACCAATAAGAAGCTCTACGAGTCTTCGTGGAAGAGTCAGTTCTTATCTGGTCTCATGCCTCCTGTGATGAACTTTGTAAGTAACTTAGGCTATGTGGGAGTTGCGGTATCGGGCGCTGTTCTTGCATCCAAAGGTACGATAAAGATGGGTGATATCGTATCTTTCATCCAGTATGTAAAGAGATTCACTATGCCGATATCACAGCTTGCACAGGTATCTAATATGTTCCAGTCGATGGCGGCTGCTGCGGAGCGTATATTTGAGTTCCTGTCTGAAGAAGAGGAAGTAACTCCAAAAGATGCCAGAAGGTCGATCAATGTAAGTGGAGCGGTTAAGTTTGATCATGTGCGCTTTGGCTATGATGAGAATAAGATCATAATCAATGACTTTAATTCTGAAATCAAGGCCGGTCAGATGGTTGCGATAGTTGGACCTACAGGTGCTGGCAAGACTACTATAGTCAAGCTTCTCATGCGTTTTTACGATGTGAATGAGGGAGCTATACTTCTTGATGATGTGAATATCAATTCTTATGAAAGGAGCACGTTAAGGCAGGCATTTGGCATGGTTTTGCAGGATACGTGGCTTTTTAAGGGGACAATAAGAGAGAATATCAGGTACGGAAGACTTGATGCTACCGATGAAGAGGTCGTGGAGGCAGCCAAGGCTGCAAGAATCCATAAGTACATCATGAGTCTGCCGCAAGGGTATGACACTATGCTTGCCGAGGATGCTTCTAACATATCTCAGGGACAGAGGCAGTTACTTACGATAGCGAGAGCGATAATAGCAGATAATCCTATACTGATTCTTGATGAGGCTACTTCTTCTGTCGATACGAGAACTGAGAAACTCATACAGCAGGCTATGGGAAACCTCATGAAAGGCCGTACGTCATTCGTTATCGCACACAGACTGTCGACTATCAAGGATGCTGATCTCATACTTGTTATGAAGGATGGAGATATAAAAGAGCAGGGTACACATGAAGAATTGCTCTCTATAGGCGGATTCTATGCTGATCTCTATAACTCTCAATGGGCTTCTGCGTAAAAAAAAGCTTGATTTTCTGTGAAAATGCTTTATAATATAAGAGAGTAGTTGAGTTGATGTAGTTTAACGAAAGGATACGGATATGGAATTTAAGAAACAACTTATACAGGATATATTGGATGGTTATATGGATGATGAAGCTTTGTCTGAATTCGTTGGAAGCAGGGATCCTGAGATTGCGATTGCTGCAGCTACTGTAGCAAGTCCTACTGAGAAGCTCCTTGTTCAGTCAGCTAAGCATGCTAATAAGGATGTAAGACTTGCTGTACTGAAGAATCCTAAGGTAACCAAGGAAATCGTTCAGGTGCTTACAGAAGACGCAGACGCTGATGTTGCACTTGCTGCGAAAGAACTTCTTCCTACACTTGGAGAGTAATCATATTATGTATTTTTAAACTGCAGACTGGCAGTAGTGGCAGTCTGCAGTTTCTTGTTTTGAGAGGTTTATATGAAGCTGATATCGTGGAATGTTAATGGAATAAGGGCGTGCAGGCAGAAGGGGTTTGATGATGTGTTCAGACAGCTTGATGCCGATATATTCTGTCTTCAGGAGACTAAGTGTCAGGAAGGACAGGTAGAACTGGAATTCCCTGGTTATGAATCATACTGGAATTATGCACAGAAGAAGGGGTATTCGGGAACTGCTGTTTTCACCCGTAAGACACCTTTGTCTGTTACCTATGGTATAGGCATAGAAGAGCATGATAACGAGGGAAGAGTGATAACTCTTGAATTCGAGAACTTCTACCTTGTGAATGTATATGTTCCTAACTCCAAAGAAGAGCTTGCAAGGCTAGATTATCGTGTTGTGTGGGAGACAGACTTCAGAAAGTATATACTTTCTCTTGATGAGAAGAAGCCTGTTATATACTGTGGTGATCTGAATGTTGCCCACAAGGAGATAGATCTTAAGAACCCATCTACTAACCACAGAAGTGCAGGCTTTACGGATGAGGAAAGAGAAGAACTTACGAAGACTCTTGCTTCTGGTTTTACTGACAGTTATAGATATCTCTATCCAGATGTGAAGGATGTCTATTCGTGGTGGTCTTATCGCTTTAAGTCAAGAGAGCGCAACACAGGATGGAGAATAGATTACTTTTTGGTTTCTGATAAGATAAAAGATAAGATACAGGATGCTAAGATTCACTGCGACATATATGGTTCTGACCATTGTCCTGTGGAACTTATATGTGAAGATTTATGAACAAATGTGCTGTAATATTCGACATGGATGGAGTACTTTTCGACTCTGAACGCATGATCATGGAGTGCTGGCGTGAGCTAGCCTCAGAGATAGGAATAGAGGATCCTCTTGAAACCTGTATAAGCTGTATGGGGCTTAACAGGAAATCATCGGCTCTTGTTTTTAAGGCAAGATATGGTGAGGATTTTCCTTATATGGAATACAAGGAAGAAGTGACAAGGCGTTACTTTGCAAGGTCCGAGAACGGCGAACTAAGACTTATGAAGGGTGCTCGTGAGATACTTATCTTTCTTAAGGATAGAGGCTTTAGGATTGCTCTTGCTAGTTCCACAAGCAGAGATTCTGTTATAAGGATGCTGACTAACGCAGAACTCATAGATTACTTCGAGATCATCATAGCTGGTGATATGGTTGAGAATAGCAAGCCTGCTCCTGATATATATCTTAAGGCGCTTGATGGACTTGGAATTAAGGCAGCTGATGCGTATGCCATAGAGGACTCGTATAACGGTGTTCGCTCTGCAACTTCTGCAGGTATAGATACTATCATGGTTCCTGATATGGCGAAGCCTGATGATGAGATGAATAGACTTGCATGCGTTATACTTGATGATCTGTTTGAAGCAGCGAAGTACATAGGAAGGTGATCGTTATAAAAGAAAAGGACAGTATATGGATTAGGCTCTTAAGGATTGCCTTCTGGCTTGTTATATGGCAGCTTATCATGGTCCTCGTAAGTGATAAGATATGCTTTGCCGGTCCTTATGAGACAGCAAAGAGACTTATTGAGCTGCTTAAGACTAAGGACTTTTACCTTGCGGTTTTCTTTACATTTACCGGTATAGCAGGTGGTTATGGCGTGGGTATGATAGTCGGTACGGTGCTTGGTTATAATGCGCACTTTCATCCGAAGTTTGATTATTATGTTACGCCTGTCATAGACTTCTTCAGATATATTCCTATGGTTACTGTGACGCTTGTTGCACTTTTGTGGGCGGAACTTGGGATAATCGCTTTTGAAGTAAGTGTTTTCTTATCTTTGCCTGTTATATATAAGCATACGGTTGATGGGCTTAAGAAGGCTAATCAGCACTATCTTAAGAGGGCGAGGCAGTTAAAGTATAATCCTATAAGGAAGCTTGTATATATATATCAGCCACTTAAGGTGCCGGGTTATGTTCCGGGCTGTCATAAGGCTATGAATATGTGCTGGAAATCAGGTATTCTTGCACAGTTGATAACTGATAAGGGTGTATCTATAGGTACTATGCTTGCTGCTGCAAGGGATGAGAGGGATATAGCAGCGATATTTGCATTTACTATTGTTATCGTGTGCTGTAGTATATCTTTTGAGAAGATTGTATTTGGTGTTATGTCGCTTGATATACTCAATGCAGGCAAGATAGATGTTGCTCAGTTTTTTAAGGATATAGACAATGATGATATTATGTTATAGAGGTTATTATGACTGAAAAAGAGATTATAATCGAAAAGCTTAAGGAAAGTGGATGCAGGATCACCAAGCAGAGAGAACTTCTTCTTGATGTGATGCTTCAGAAGGGCTTTAATTGTCATAAGGAAGTATATATAACTGCGCATGCTATCGATAAAACTATAGGTCTTGCGACTGTTTACCGCTTCGTGAACAAGCTTCAGGAGGTTGGTGTTGTCTCTGAAAAGGGCTTATTCAGGGTAGCATGCTGCGCTCAGAAGTGTCCTTTTAATGACTCATGCATGATAGAGTTTGATAATGGTAAGGTCTATGAGTTGACTGGAGAAGAATTCGTGAATATACTCTATAACGGACTTCGCATAAGCGGTAAGATAGAGGATGATGAGCAGATCATGAATATATTCATGAAAAAGTGTGATGAGTGATGAAAAGAGTTGTTGGTTTTCTGAAAAAAGAAGCTGTTATGAGCATATCGTGTGTCCTTGCTTTGATCTCGATGTGCATAATAAAGCCTGATAAGCAGTATGGTGATTATACAGATATCAGAACTCTTGGAATATTGCTCTCTATGATGCTTATAACAGCCGGCTTGAAGCGATATGGATTCTTTGAGGTTGCTTCTAGAAAGCTTTTATCGGGACTTAAGAGTGTAAAGGGGCTTATAACAGCTCTTGTTGTAATGTGCTTTTTCTTTGCCATGCTCATAACGAACGATGTCGCGCTTATAACGCTCGTGCCATTTGCCATAGAGGTGCTTTCTATGTGCAAACAGAAGAAGCATATAATCGATACTGTAGTTCTCATGACTATAGCAGCTAATCTTGGAAGTATGGCTACTCCTGTCGGTAATCCGCAGAACCTGTATCTATATGGACTTAGCAATATGAGTATCGGCAGTTTCTTTGTGCTTGTATTACCTTATGTTCTTGTGTCTTTTGCTATGATGATAGCAGCCTGCTTATGGATAGGCAGGGGACGGGAGATAATTAATTATTCACTTGAAACTTACAAGGTTGATCCTAAGGGGAGATTGTATATAGCTTTATATATAATCTTGTTTGCGGCTGAGATCTTAAGCGTTCTTAGGATTGTTCCTTATGAGTATACGCTTCTTATCATCGTGGCATTCTGTGTTTGGGATGATGCGAAGCTTCTTTTGAAAGCGGATTATTCGCTTTTGCTTACTTTTGTATTTCTCTTTGTATTCATAGGGAATATGAAGAGGATACCGCAGGTATATGATCTGGTTTTGAACTTTTCTGAGGGAAGAGAGGTGTTATCTTCCGTTGTTTTAAGTCAGGTGATAAGCAATGTACCTGCTGCTGTGTTGCTCTCGGGCTTCACAAAGAATTACGATAAACTGATAATCGGCTGTAACCTGGGCGGTCTTGGTACGCTCATAGCCTCCATGGCTAGTCTGATAAGCTTTAAGGCTTATTCAGGCATGAATGGAGCGAAGAAGATGAAGTATGTCATAACATTTACAGGATATAATATCTTCTTCTTAGCTATACTTTTGCTGATGGTCAGATAAAGAAGGAGGCAGTTATGGTAAATTACTACAAGACTGTCAATGACAGTCTTCTTAAGGTGAATTCACCGGAAGATGATACATGGATATCTCTTCTAAATCCGAGCGAGGATGAAGTAAATGATGTGGCCAAGGCGTACGATATCGACATCAACGATATGCGTTCCGCACTCGATAAGGATGAGCGCTCGCGTATAGAGATTGAGGACAATTATACCATGGTCCTTGTCAATATTCCTACGGTGCAGGTGCAGTCCGATAAAGAGTTGTATGATACTATACCTCTTGCGGTATTTATCATAAAGAAGCATGTTATTACAGTGTGTACTGAGGAAACTCCGATACTGAGTGCTTTTGTAAGCGCGAGAGTAAAGACTTTTAATACGGCATATAAATCACAGTTTGTGTTGAGGCTTCTATACAGAACCGCTTCTACATATCTTGTTTATCTTCGTGAGATAGATAAAAAGAGCGATGCTCTCGAAGCGAAGATGCACTCTTCAACGAGAAACAGTGAGCTTATGGAGCTTCTTAAGCTGGAAAAATCCCTGTTGTACTTCACGACAGCTCTTCGTTCGAACGAGGCAGTTATGGAGAAACTCTTTAAGTCGCCTTTTATCAAGAGATTCCCTGAAGATGAGGATCTTCTTGATGATGTAATCGTCGAGAATAAGCAGGCTATCGAGATGGCGAATATATATAGTGGTGTCTTAAGCAGCATGGTTGATGCTTTTGCTTCGATGATTTCCAACAACCTGAATGTTGCCATGAAGATCCTTGCGGTTATCACGCTTGTTATGTCTATACCTACGATCATCTTCTCGGCTTATGGCATGAATGTTGCCGGTATACCATTGGCGTCACATCCACATGGATTTATGATAGTGTCGGTTATATCATGTGTTATAAGTCTTGTTGTTCTTTGGGTTATGACTAATATAAAGAGCTTAAAGTGAGGTATGAGATAAGTGAAAAAAAGAGTTAGTTATTATATATTATTTGCGGTCTTAATTCTTGCTTTTTTGGTTACAGGGTGCAAGAAGAAGGATAAGGAGGATGCAACCTCCACTAAGTTGACCACGCAAAAGGAAACTGGCGTTAATACTAAGGCTGCGACCAAAGTAGCGACAGAGCAGGAAACTACTTCAACCAAAGCAGCGACAGAACATGAAACTACTAAGGCTCAGGCTGTTTCCGAGAAGTCTACTAAGGCTCCTATAGATGAGAATGGTTCTTATTATTCGAAGGATGAAGTTGCGCTTTACATACATACCTACGGCAAGCTTCCTTCTAACTTCATCACCAAGACTGAAGCGAAGGCGCTTGGCTGGGAAGGTGGCTCTGTAGAACAGTATGCAAAGGGTAAAGCCATAGGTGGTGACAGGTTCGGTAATTACGAAGGAAAGCTTCCTTCGAAAAAGGGAAGAACTTATACCGAATGCGATATAGACACATATAAGAAATCGTCAAGGGGAGCAAAGCGTATCATATTCTCCAATGACGGTCTTGTGTACTATACAGAGGATCACTACGAAACATTTACTCTGTTATATGGAGAGGTGAACTGATGAGAAGAATAATTATAGACTTAAGTGGAGTGGATTCTAAAAAAGCTTTTCATGAGAGAGTTCGCGAGGCTATGCTTGTGCCTGATCATTATGGCAATAATCTTGATGCGCTTCATGATATCCTCGCAGAATACAGTGGGAAGCTTGATATAATAGTTCTCAACATAGACGATT
>ODAI012661176.1_pt1 | contig 18103 bp, 14 predicted proteins | sample 1539321 | NCBI WGS metagenome assembly ODAI01 (sample SAMN02144231, study PRJEB22623) | gut metagenome | biome: sheep rumen | host: Ovis aries | place: New Zealand | reverse complement strand
TGCATGAACACGCATGGGCGGTGGATAACGAGTGCTGCGAGAACGCATGGCTGTATCTCTACCAGCTCATCGGGCTCTGTAATCATTCGCTTTATCTGATAGACGAACACGGAGACCTCCTTTCCGACGATGCGTTCATCACCTATTCCGCCGAGATCAGATCCGTCAGGGCGATGGCGTATATGTACCTCCTTGACCTCTTCGGGCGGGTGCCCATCGTAGCCAATGAGAATATCCATGTGCATGATATCTACCAATCGGAGCGCAGCGAAGTGTTTGATTTCGTGTGGTCAGAACTCCAGTTTGCTCTTGCACACCTGCCGGACGAGCGGTCTAACAACCGCGGTGAGTACTACGGACGTATCACGAAGCCTGTGGTTCATTTTATGCTCATGAAGATGGCGCTCAATGCCGAGATCTGGACCGATGACGACTGGACCGATGATATCCGCCCGGACGGCAAGACAATCACTCTTGACTGCGACGATACCGGAACCAAGAACGCCTGGGATGCCGTCGTCTATTACGGTCAGCAGATTTTCAACTCCACCGCCGGATACACGCTCTGTACCAGCATTACCGACTGTTTCAAGGTCTATAACGAAGAGGCGGCGGAAAATATCTTCACCATTCCTATGGACCCCAATATCTTCCGTAACCGGTTCAAGAACCTCTTCCGCTCACTCCATTACGAGCATGCTGCGGCACTTGGGTACGGCGGTGAAAACGGCTCGTGCGCGACGCTTGAGACGCTCGATGTCTTCGGTCAGGGAACCAAAAAATGCGATAGCCGTTTCTCCGTCAATTTCTTCTCCGGCGTGGTACAGGTCAATGCGAAAGCTCTTGTCCTCTCCTCCGGCGACACCCTGATCTACCAACCCCGGGAGGTCAAGATGAACCTCACAGGCAGCCCGTATGTCTCTACTGCCGGCGCGCGGATGCGCAAGTACTCCTATGACCCGGGCGGTATCTTCGACGGCCAGCTCCGCAACACGGATATCGTGCTCTTCCGGCTCGCCGATGTCTATCTGATGATGGCGGAAGCGAAGGTGCGGAACGGACAATCCGGACAGGATCTTTTCGAGACCGTGCGTTTCCGCGAAGCCTTAGCCCTCAGTATATCCCAGACACCGCGGGATGCGACCCTCGAGAATATCTATTACGAGCGCTGGATGGAACTGATGTGGGAGGGATGGCACAGGCAGGACCAGATCCGTTTCGGTACGTTCGAGACCGACCCGCAGTACCGCTACCTCACGGTCTTCCCTATCCCGCAAACGGCAATCCAGACCAACTCCAACCTGACCCAGAATAAAGGTTACCTGTAATGGAATGTACGATTTTTAAGATTAAATCTACTATATGTCATAATTAATGACAAAAATTAGTATTTTATTTACGATTGTTCTTAATAATTTGGTCATGTCATAGAAAAGCAGTACTTTTGCCCTCAGTTTGTAAAAAAAGGTATTGGTATGAAAATTCTATTTGTGATCAATAATCTCTTTTGTAAAGGCAACGGACTGGACGAATCGGCACGGCGCACCATACAGGCTCTGCGCGAGGCGGGGCAGGAAGTGCGCGTTCTGTCGGGACCGAATATACATGACCCGAACGGTCCGCACCCGGATTATGAAGTGCCTAATTTTCGTTTCCCTCTCGTACAACCCATCCTCGACTCTTACGAGTATTATTATGCCGACTGGCGCAGTCCGCTTGTCGAACAGGCGGTGCGATGGGCGGATGTCGTACACCTCGAGGAGACTTTCTTCATCCAGCACGCAGCCATGAACTGGGCAAAGAAACTGGGCAAACCCATCACCGCTACTTATCATCTCCACCCAGAGAACATCGTTCTGAATGCACTTGGTTTTGATGGCGGACATCTGATAAGCAAGCTTCTCTTTCGTTACTGGTGCCGCGTTTTCTATGATAACTGCACCTATCTCCAGTGTCCTACGGAGAACGTGCGGCAACGCCTGCTTCGTCACCATGTGAAAGCCCGCTGTTTCACGCTCTCCAACGGCGTTATTCCAGACCACTGCCTGCGCCCGGAGACACCGCCTGACGACTATCTCGACCCCGAACGCCCCCTCAATCTCATTTATATCGGGCGCACCGCAACCGAGAAGGACCAACCCACCCTTTTCAAAGCGATCCGCCTCAGCAAATACGCCCACCGCATCCGGCTGCATATAGCCGGACGCGGACCAAAACTCAAAGCCTATACCCGGATGGCGAACCAACTCTACGAGGAGGGGGTTGTCCGTTATGCGCCGGTTGTCGGCTTTTATGACCGTGACGGGTTGCGCCAACTGGCTGCTTCCGCCGATCTGGCGGTCCATTGCGCTTATGTAGAGGTCGAGGGAATGAGTATCACGGAGGCACTCCAACAAGCGGTCGTCCCTGTTATCGCTACCGCGCCTTATTCAGGTACCGCTACCTACGCTCTTGACGAGCATAGTACGTTCCCGGCAAAGGACGCCAAAGCACTGGCGGAACGGATTGACTATTGGTTCGATCACCCGCAGCGGAGATGGGCGATGGGATTCCGGTATGCCCGGTCCATGAACTCCATCAAAATAGAACGCTGTGTGCAAGAGTTGGTGGAAATGTTCAGGAAAGCTTGTTCTCAACCGGTTACTATCGACATCTCGCGTCACGAACTCGCTTCCGTGGCATAAATCAATTCATAATCTGTCTTGACGTTCAGCCTGTACCGGTATCCGTGCGCCCACAGCCATTTCCGCACAAGTATTTCCGGCTTTGTCGCTTTGCTGCGTATATGCGACATGCAGCGGTGGCGTTGTGCGGGTGTCAGAACATCGGGCATGTTAGTCTATCAATAAAGAGTCTATTTCTCCGAACGTAGTGTCAATAAAAGTATGTCCTTTCCATTGCGTATGGTCAATCATGCGGAAGTCGCTATACAGGCGGTGATGGAATTTCAGTTGGAACGCAATGCGCATATCGTTGTCCGGATCGGTAGGTACCTGGTGTGCCTCTTTGCTTGTTGTGGTACGCACTTTGATTACCTCGTACACATCGCGGATGCCTTTGTTCTTCATGTACGGCATAAAGAAATGCAAGTCGTGCAAGGAGACTGTTGTTGGGAATTGTACGCCGGTGTAATAGAGTTCTGCATTGCTGTTCTCAAAGGCTTCGTAATATCCGGCTCTGGTACTGGGTTTGACCACTCCTATCAGTACGCGGTTGCCTACTTCGACAAAAGTGCCTTTCTGCGGAATGACTTGTTCGATGATTTGCACGGCATTCCGCTGCATGAGGTCCCAGATAAACGATTTGAGCATTGCATGTGCCTCGTCGCCTGGTTGCATCGGGAAGGCTCCTATATTGACTTCATCTACCGAGCGACGGTATTTGTCCGAATCGGTCATATTGCCGGGGAAGAGAATATATCCGCCGAGCACTTCTTTTCGTGGTTCTCCTTCTGCGCGTTTGTAATAAATAGCATCGCGGTATCGGTGCATCTGGTTAATGGTGTCCTGCGGCGGCATCTCCATACCATTGGGAGCCACTTCCACGCGGTATTTGGCATCAAAGAGATAGGTCATCTGCATTCCCCGCTGCAAGTCATCTTTTGTCAGTTGCAGCACAATATCCGGGCGTTGCGGAACGGTGTATGTCCGGAGACCTTGAATACCTCTCAGACCGTTAATCGAATCTCCGTGTTGCGGATTATAGAAGAGCTCGGCTAACGTGATATCACCCTGCTTGAACACGATCTTGGATTGCTCGCCCCATTTCAGGTCGCGTGTAAAGAGTCCGTTCATCTCCGGCCGGCTTGGGTGCTCGACAGAAACAGAGTTACCAAACAATTCCTTCACCACTTTCTCGACCTGTATAAAACACCATATTTCATACAACGTAGCAATATCTTTGGTCTCCATCCTGTACAAGCCGTCGTTTAAGTTGAACGACTTACGGAGAATGATATACGTGCGGAAGACATTGGAGTAATTGACATCGCGCTGGAGTATCAGCGATTCCTGTTTCAGTCCCTCGAACTTGCCGATAGTGCGGAAGAACGGATTACGCACGAGGTGTTGCAGTTCGTCTCTTGTCTGACGGATATACGCCTTTTCGTTGTCTGCAATCTGGTATGCCGAATCCGACAGAATCCGGTCCGCCAATGAGCGGTAATGTTTTTCGATGACGGTCAATGTGTATTTGAGAAAACGGTTCTCCAGCGTGTTGTGTGAGGTCTGTTGCTCCTCTACATAATAGAGGTACTGTTCCTCTGTTTTATGCTCCGCGAACTGTTGTTCCAGAACAGGCGTAAACCGCTTGATTTGGTCTGCACGTTTGTATGTATTCACCGCGCGCAGGCGATGGCGCGGGCGCTCAATAATATTCCTGCACGCATGGATATATTGCTCTTGCAGGCTGCGGAAGATATTCCACCAGATTAAGTCAAATGATTCACCTTCGCCCTCTGAAATGCCGTGATATGTCTTGCGCAGATAGTCAAGAGAAAGCATCCGGTATTCGGATTCGATGTCACGGAGAATGATTTTCCAATCGTGGTGGTAATCGAGTTTGGCGGAAAGCACATCGTAAGAGAACACAAAGCGTTTCTTCTCGCCATTCCGTGTATATTGTATCGGGAAATCTGCACGGCCGATTTCATTGCCGTAGTTTATAAAGCCCATTAAGATGCGCTGCGTCTTCTTCCACGAGAAGCGTTCGTTGACATCTTGGCGCGGTGTATCTAATTCCGCCTCGGTAGTGCCATCCTTGAACTCAATCCAGATGCTGTAATCGGTCTGCTCAAAGAAATAGGCTTCCTGATTGTTTGCTTCTTGGGTAATAGCGGCTGTTCTCCTCTCATATTGGTCCATCCGCTCCACAGTACAATCGTCCGACCACGTATAAGTGGAGGTTAGCCGGTGTGCTCCGAGTCTCTGGCAGCCTTTCTCCCAAACCCGTTGGAGCGAGTTGCACTCGAAGGTCAATGTAAAATCGCTATGTGTAATACGGAGGATATCCATTAGCGTAATGTGTTACATTTTTTAAAATTTTGTAACATGACAAGCCGAACGTGTTACATTTTTAAAAATTTTGTAACATGACAAGCCGAACGTGTTACATTTTTTCATTTTTTGTAACGTGAATTGACTCTATGCTATCCGCTTCGTTTGTGTTCGAATTGTTGCTGTATGACAAGAATAATTCGACCAATTGTACATTAACATAATAGTTTTCTTTTCCTTTCTTTTGCTTCTGTAGCAAGCCAAGATCTACTATTTTTTTCAAGTAACGAGATGCTGTTTGTCGAGATACTTGTAGGTTTTTCTCAATATGTTCAATCTTCGTATAGGGATGATAGAACATACCATTCAGCAACTCATGATTGTATTTAGTCCCAAATACAGGTCTTAAAGCACGTTTGAACTTATCCATCAATACACTAATATGCTTAATAAGATCAATAGTGTCTTGTGCCGTTAGTTCAACTCCTTTTAGCATAAATAGAATCCATTCTTCCCATTGCTGTGCGTTATCTGTATTTTTATCCCTAATAGCTTGAATTAGCCGATAATATTCTGCTTTATTATGAGTGATATAGCGACTGAGATACAGAATTGGCAGATCCAGTAGTTTTGAAATGACCAAATATAGGATATTAACGATTCGTCCTGTACGTCCATTCCCATCGTAGAAGGGATGAATACTTTCGAATTGATGATGAATAATAGCCATTTTGATAAGCGGATCAAGAGATGACATATCTTCATCGTTGATAAATTGCTCCAGATTTGCCATGAATTTCTCTATGACATTTCTGTCTTGTGGAGGAGTATATACTACTTCTCCGTCAGAACTACGTTTCAATTGAGTTCCAGGAGTACTTCGGAATCCCGCAGAGTTAGACTCCAATATCTGCTGAACCCGTTTGATGTCATTCAATGTAAGGATATTCTTATTACGCACAAGACTGAAACCTGCAGTAATAGCTTCTCTATACAGCAGAACCTCTTTGGTCGCAGCATTGATAATATCGTACGGGATTTCCATTCCCGCCCGGTACAAATCGTCCTGAGTTGTTACAATATTTTCCACTTCGGAACTGTCTTTGGCTTCCTGCAATGTCAACGAACTAATCAGTATTTGTTCATTAGGAATAGTCAGTGCCACACCTTTTAGCTCCGCCAGTTTGCGGTTAGCACGGTTGACTTGGCGTAAGATCTCTTTTGTTTCCAAATCATAAGGCAGAGGCAATGTGGGAATAATATATTCGCTCATAGATGCAAAATTTAACTAACTATTTTTACGCCCAGTAACTGGTGTAGCCGGATTTGAGTTTGGCGAGCATCTCGTCAATCTTCTTGAGCGAAGCGCTGTCTTCGGCATGATTGCCGACGGTCTCTGTCAGCAGGTTCTTCAGCTCCCGCAGCACATGTTCGCAACGCTCGTTATCACCCTCGATACGCGACAGGATCTTCATGGATGTCATCTCATCCAGAGTCTGCCATAGTTCGGACTCCGGCGCAAAATGCAGGCGGTTGACGGCATAGAGCAGGAACTCGTTGCGCGTACGGTACGCTATCTTGAACGGCGTACCCTCCAGAATATTATTTACTTTGCCAAGATACTCAATCACATCCTCGCAAAGCGCTTGGTTGTCCGCATAGATATCGCGTCCCTCGGCTGCTTCGCCCATCAGATCCTCGCCTATATAGCCGAACTCGGCAGCTCCGCCGGCTTCCAGACCGCCGTGCAGATTCACTTCGTTCATCTCAATTGTCATCGCGCGGTCGAGCACTTTGCGCGAGAACGAGAAAGTCGTCTCGTCCATATTGACCGTTCCGACCACAAAGAGGTTCTCAGGAATAGTCAGCCGCTTTCCTCCGTCTTCGGTCTTGTAAGCCTTGCGTTCTTCGTCTGAATCAAACAGCTGATCAATCAGGCTGCCATACGCCTCGGTGTTCTCAAACGGTACAATCGGGTCGGTCTCAATGTGCCCGTCTTGCAGCTTGCGGCTCTCGATGACCGAGAGGTATTCCGCGAAATACTGCTCCACCGGCGCAAGGTTCATCTCGTCCAGACAAAGGAAATACGGACGCTTGGGATCCTGCATTGCCTTGGCGATAAACCGCAGGAACGGTCCCACCACATATTTCTCTCCGTTGATACGGCTCACGTAACCGATGAGATCGGATGAGTCATGCCAGTTAGGTTTGACCTGAACCATGCAGAAGTTCCTCGGGCAGTTCTTTCCGTAGTCTTCTTCGTCCGCAGCCCAGCACGCCTTTGCCATCTCCCGCACGATACGGCTTTTACCTGTTCCCGATATTCCCGCTAATAGCATAAACGGCTTCGTCCGCAATGCCGTCAAATAGGGAAGATAAGAGGAATCTGTAAATGGCTCTAAAATATTTTCTTTATTCTTATTCTCGGTCGAATTTCCTTCTTGAATATTAGACAAAATTCTAATTGCGATTGTTCCATCCACTTCCTCCTTGAATAATAGGGCGGAATAGTTCTCAACTAGTATGTCGCGTATTGAAAAATTATTTACTCGAAGGTGATTTAAGTATATTCGACCATCATTTCTATAATATAAATTAACCCTATAATTGGCGATTTCCTGCGAACCAAAAAAAGAATTTACACTATCTGCAAGATTTCTGAATGTGCCAATACTATCTATGACTTTTATGCTAGAGTTAGATGACGATTGGTATAATGGAAGTTTTAGAACAATAAAACAAATAGCTTTTATACAGTCTTCTTTGTAAATTTTAAAAGAGATCTCTTTTTCTTCACCTAATTGCATTGTACCTTTAACGATTAAGTCAAAGATTTCATTCGATAAATTGAGGCTGGTTTCACCAGAATTTCCTGCATTCAGTTTGAAGCCGCTATCTTGACGATGAACATACTTAATTTTTTCCATAGTATATTTTATTTAGTCATTAGATAATTTACTAATTTGTCTATAATATTTTTACGCAATGATGCATAAATTCATAATTGTTATAAGCAGATTTCTGGCTCCTTTACGGAGAACATTATATCTGGCTGCACTGCAATTTTTATTGGTTGAATTATAGTGTTCAAATGAAGCATATCGTTTTTGAAACGATTTACAACAGGATTTATATTGCGTACAAATGATTGACATTGCCTACAAATAATCAATTTCTTTTGAACTTCAGACATATCGAAGACCCTATATACAGAATAAGATGTCTCTCTTTTCGTAGATATAAATTCAAATTCTTGATTACTAAAAACAATTTGTTGATTAAACCTATAAAGAGTTGATTTTACATCAATAAAATGATTTTTGTTTATGACAAAATCATATGGGAGTCCAGATTCCCGATCCTTATTATACCATTTGTATGAGTCAATTAAGTGCTGATGGAGTTGTTTGTCCAAATAATCATTTATCAATTCCTCCCCTTGTTTACCAATTTGTGTAAATCTTTCTTCTGCTTGTTTTATATCATATCTAGTATATTTCTTTGAAGTGCTTCCAATTTGAGAAACTATTTCTAAATCTTTTTGGAGTTCTGTAGACACATTGTCGATTTTAGATTCTATATGCATTAATAGAGCTTCTGACTCAAAAGAGGATGTATCATATACTTTATTTTCACGAGGAAGGAAACTGCGTATGATATCATAGTCAGTAGAAGTGTTGTCAATTAACCAAAAAACAGCCTCGTTTCCTTCTAATCCGAACCAAACTAAGTAATATTTCCTGTTGGGATGAAGACTAGCAAACTCTCGAATCTTTTTTACTACAGAATCAGTATTTTTATTTCCTTTCCTGATTTTGGGGCTTCTAAATGAGCCATTAGGGGTCATGATTCTATCGAAATCACACTCCAATATATCACAATAATCTTCATAAATGAGCATTCCTAATGTACAATCTTCATCATAAAGGAATTCTAATACTTTCTCATAAAGACCAATATGAGTTTGCCTACTACTTGGAGAAAAGCCCAAATCAGCATCTGTTAGAGCTTTATAACCTATTTTGCATTCTTGGTTAGTTTTGAAAAACATATGGCAATTATTTAATAATTCCAGTTTCTAATAGGTAATTCATAATAGCATATACTACGTTCACGCTAACGGCATTACCTGCTTGTTTGTATAAAGCTCCCTCGGAAACATGAGCCTCTTGCGCGTTTTGACTCCATGTGTGGGGGAAGCCTTGTAACATCATTGCTTCTTTTGGGGTAAGTCTACGAATATCCAATTGGCACAAATCCTCTTTCGATAGATTGGTCACAGGATTATCAGCCCCTCGGGTATGAATATATCCTAAAGAATAATAATTATCTTGACATGCTCGATGCATCTTGTGCATGGTCGCTGTTAGAGGCCTTGCTGGATCTTGATTAATCTCAGAGTTTGATTTGAAAGAACCACTTCCGTCACTAAGTATGGTTGGCTTGATTCTTTCTGACAAATTGTATTTATTCGGAACCTCTTGCTCCAACACATCGAGCACAGAATTTTGTTTTTCAAGACTCGTCTGCTCAAAGATGCCGTCAAAATGAGCCTTAATCGATTTTGCAGAAAAATCAATATCTCGTTTGTGTTGTCCTCGAATACCCAAGATGTACACTCTATTACGTGTCTGTGCTAAATGAAAATCACAAGTGTTGAAAATATCGTAATAGATATCATAGCCCAAATCCTCAAGGCATCGTTTGATAACCTTAAAAGTGTTTCCTTTGTCGTGGTTGTACAAGTTCTTAACGTTTTCTAGTAAAATATACTTAGGCTTTTGCACTTTTAGAATATCAAGAATACGGAAGAACATTTGCCCCCTGTCTTGATCTTCAAATCCAAGTTGGCTCCCCATCATACTAAATGTCTGACAAGGGAAACCGCCTGTTAATAGCTCGAACTTAGGCAATGCCTTAATATTTTTTTTGTTGGATGTAAATGCGACAATGTCTCCTATATCTACTTCCTCATCAGTCGGATGGAAATTCGCGCAATATGTAGCACGAGCATTGGAATCAATCTCTGAGAATCCAACACACTTCATTTCCACGCCTAAATCTTGTTGAATCAAGTCTAAAGCGTGACGAAATCCCCCTATGCCTGCAAATAACTCTAAGTGCTTCATTTCAAAAACTTCATTACTCCCATTCCTATAGCTTGCGCTAACTTTACAGGGACAGCATTTCCAATTTGAGCGTACCACGAATTTTGCGATCCAGTAAATACATAGTCATCAGGGAATGTTTGTATTCTTGCAGCCTCTCTCGGACTTAAGCCACGAGACTCCCAAGGATGAATATACATATTGCAATCGAACCGCATGTGTGCTGTAATAGTTTTGCAGATTTGTTCTTCAGAAAGTTTAAAGTACTTATCTTTGAAGATGTCATTTCTGCTTTTATAAGGCATAATATCAGCGATAGATTTATGTAAGGAATTTGCTCCTTGCGGAAGACGTCTAAAAATTTCAATATCGCGCGGATTATTGTACCTGTTCTTGTGGTTGTATAGTTTAGAAATGGTTCTATCTCCATTGATAAAGTGGTAGAACTCATTATCTACGTACACAAAATTCCTTTCGGTAAAACCAGATTGTTCATTCTCAATATCTGTTTTCCCCTTTTCGGCCTTTGCCTCTAAATGTGGCAAACCAACTAAGGCATCGCGCAAAACAAATGCCTGTCGCCTGTTCTTGTGTATTTCTGCGAAGATTTCCTTTGGTTCAATACCCATACGATTGCCAATGAAAATCAAGCGTTCTCTATTCTGGGGCACACCATAGTCTTGAGCTTTGAACAACTCAAAGTCAAATAGGTATTCATCTCCTAAATACTCGCGGAAATTTTGACGTATCTCATCTATCTTATTGGCCATGCCTTTTACATTCTCCATAATGAAGAACTTTGGGCGAACTTTACTTAAGAAAGTAAGATACGCTTTGTATAGTTGATTGCGAGGATCGTCTAATATGCGCTGACGATTCGCCATAGAGAAGCCTTGACAGGGAGGCCCGCCACAAACAAGTGTTGCTCCTTTCATATGGTGAGCGTATTCGTCAAAATGCTCATTCAGTGAGTTTATGTCACCGACAAAATAGCGTTCATTTGGCAAATCTCGATTTGCCTTGTATGTTGCACAGTATTCTGGGACTATCTCGTTAACGAAACATGGAGTAAATCCTGCTTGCTCTAGACCAAGGCTTAAGCCTCCTGCTCCTGCAAATAAATCTATGAAAGTATATTTCTTTTTCATTTGAAATTATCAAGGATTTTCTCCATTTCAATTTGCATCAAACCCATTTGCCTGTCTAATCTCTCGCAATGGTCGATTTGTTCATCAATTAGTTTAATCTGAGCATCTACGCCATCACCGCTAGCCATATAGAATGTTCTGCGAGGTTCGTGTTCTATCTGTTTCTTCTGCGCTTGCAAATCCAAAATCTGCATAGAAAGACGAAACCTTTCTACAGTCAGTTTGTTGATTTCAACAGATATGTTGGCTCTTGTTGCTCGGTTTGTGTCATTGATCAGTCGGTTTACTTCTTTTGTTGTTTGTCGGCTACTCCAAATGGCAATTACAACAGATATCGCAGCAAAAAGAATAGTAACAACCGCCAATACTATCGAAATAATCTCATATGTTGTTAAGTCAAGCATCTTTATGCGTTCTCTGATGGGAAATGAAGAGTGTATGACACGCTATCTCCTATTCCTTTACAGTATTTGGGATTGTATTCATTGCAAGGCAAATAGCATAGGGCAATTTCCGGATGTTGCATATAACATCTATACGCAGCTACTGCGCTTGGCTTAGGGCCAAAGGAGGCTAATATGATATTAGAGTCTATTTCCGCATTGATTGCATTATCTATTGCATTGTATCCTAAATCATCAGAATATGCATTTATGTGATTTGATATAACATCTTCTTCTTTTAGACCAAACTCTTTGCAAATTCTCAAATGTGTCTCTACATTATTTCTATTAGGATTTTCAAATTGACTCCCCTCCTGAACTAATAAATGCACTTTATGTGGTTCGTATTTATATAGCATGTATTTTGTGCGTTCTGCATCAAAACCGGTAATCAATATAAGAGATGTTTCCTTCCCTAAATCATATATTCCGGAATGTTTCAATAATAGCCGTGGCTGGTTTGGCTCGCGACTAATCCAATCTTTTGCATATGTTTGGGGCATGTGATATACAATATCTACTTTTTGAACTTTGGTCCTCAATACATATAATATTGTCCAAACGATATTTCGAGACATTGTAGTTATATCCAAAATGATGTCATCGTTGATATCGACCTTCGTTCCTACCTCCTTGTTTAGTTCTTGCCAATTTCGGATAGAATCATTACAAATGTCCACATAATTAATTGCAATAGATTCTTTTTTACATGCATTTTCTATTTGTGAGAGTTGTTCATAAAATGATTCACTATGATTAGAGGAATTCCTTATCAACAGAACTTCCGTAAAGGAATATTGCATGTCTTTGAGAAAGCCCTTTGATGAACGCTCTTCCCAGCTAGGATATATAATTAATATTTTTTTCATAAATCAAATAGTGTTAATTGAATACTCTCCGTTTCTGAATTAGTGTCACCGAAAGGGATCTCCTTTTTGTATAAAGCAGCATTATACAAATCAATCGCCTTTAAGGAAACGCGGGCAAATTGGCCATCTGGGTCTAGACCAAAATTTGGAAAGATTATACGATTGGGAACATATAAAGTATCGCTCTTCCCTAAATCCTTTGCATTACCTATGCGAGTGTAAATATATTGCGCTTTTCTTGCTATGTCAATCAACTTTAATACTATTTCTGTTTCTTTAGGAAATTTGTCTTGCTGAGATATGGAAAATACAATTGCTCTTGGTTCGGAGATAGGGGCTTTAAGACGTTTGGAAAACAGTATGATTAATTGTTCTAATAAGTTGTATACTTGTTTGCCTTCTTGTTGTGTACAATTGGGAACGATGTTTTCTAATCCTTGTTTTAGTTGTGTCCAAAAGTCTTTACTCCTTTTGCGGATAGTATCATTTTGTATGGCAGGTGATATGGATTTTATTAGAATCCCCTTTCCTTTCGTTTTTTTATTTCGTTGTTCACTAAGAGCGCTCTCATACATCCAATAGCATGGGTCTAACATATTTCGCACAATACCAGTAGAAACTGCTACTATTGTTCTAAATCCAGAATATGGAGGGGTGTTCGCTTGTGAGCTTCGGTCTTTGAAATATAAAGCTCTTTGATACTTATACGCAAAATCACCAACAGCTTTTGTGTTGTCTCCGTATATTTCTTTCGCTTTTGCTATTGCAATTTGGTGATACTTCTCTAATTGTTTTTCAAAATCCTTATTAATAGGGAAGTATTCTATAGCTGATGTGTTTATCCCCGCTTTTTCCAATCTACGTTCTACAATAAGTGTCGAAAGATGATAAAAACTTGTTCTCTCATTTTGATATGCCTGTTCCATATCGACTGTAATGAAATCATGGCCTTCCAATATTGAGCCTCCGGAGGAAGTAACAAATGGAGGTCTTCCTACCTTTACTGTTGCGACTTTAAAACTAAACAAAGAATGATCGCGATATGCAATCCAGGAATTTAGAGTTTTTATCTGATATTCATTCATGTCATGTGCATCATCTATCATTAACATATAATGTGCATCTTTCAAACAATCTACTCGTTTTAACGAAAGAAGAAATGGCATTATAGTCGATGCAAAAGATAATGCATTATCATAAAAATTATCTGAATGGCGAGAGTTAATTTCCTTTTGTGAACGAATATTTTCTTTATTTACAAATTGTTTAATAGCTTCAAAATAATTACTTGAGGAATGGTCTAATTTTACATCCCACATATATTCTGCAGAACTATACAATTCATCCGAGAAAGGTTTAATATAGTCCACTAACTCATCAATGGCTTCCAAAGCATTAGCTATAGCATATAGAATAGACAGTACTAAATAGTGCTCACATATAATGCTTTCTTTGTACGGCTCATTTATCAATAAATATTCTCTTTTTTGGAACAAAGGAGTATTACATGGGATATGAACTCCAATCCATTTATAGGCATCATAACCGCTATCTTTCGCTATCTTGTGCTGAATCTTGAATGAGTTATATAATAATGTCATAGTTTTTCCAGATCCTCTCTCTCCTATTAAGAATACATTTTTTGTGGAGCGAATGAATCTTGAAAAATTATAATCTTCAATATAATAATCTATAATCTCCTCATCTGAGAGATTATTCGCAGCATCGTGGTCAAACGGATTTTTTAGTAGTTTATTCATGGCTGTTTTTTATTTTCGGATTGAATTTTTATTAATTGTTTTTGTAATTCAGAAATATCAATAGTGGGGTATCTATGTATTATTGTTTTTTCAATCTCATTATCTTGATTTTCATCTAAGCAATATTTGTCACATAGCGTTATTTTGGGTATGTCCAAATGTACAGGTTCCGTATCTATATAAAAATTCAATTGGGCTTCTGTTTCTTTAAAGTCATTTAATAAAGGAGAATAATACCTACAATATTTTCTTTCTGAATCTAATTTTACAATTCTACTAAATACCATGGACATGACTTCTTCAAAGTTCAAATTCTTAGGTATAGGATAATTTATGTTATATGTTAACATTATTCTATTGTCGCTTTTGTCAATGGTTACTTCTACAATAGATGCGTAATAATGATATATTTCAGAGTCTTTGTCATATTTTTCATTTTCAAGCATGTATCGAGAAGTTCTTTGTTTTCCTTCTGCAAGCTCATCGGCAAACCTAATAATGCTTGCTATTTCTCTAGGACTCACTTTCTTCTCATAAATATATGTATGTGGCTCTACTATACCCAACGTGTCTCTTTTCCCATCTTGCGTTTTTCCACAATGAGCTTGTACGATAGACATAATTATACGTTTTTCAGTTTTGCTTGTGCTATCAACTACAATCTTGTTGTATATATCACTAATGTTTTCATTGTGTTTTTTTCTTCCATGTATATTTCCAACGTCATGTAAAAGGATGCCCATACATAATAAATACAAATCTATGGCATTAAAATTTTCTACAGATTCTTTAATTTTCCCATTTTTGATTTCTTCGGTACGTATTAATTTCCAAGCATTATCTAAGACATTTTTGACATGTCGTCCAGAATGATCTGTCAAAGAGTTTTCTACGCCTTTGATTTCGTCATATATGTTATCCGCTAGATATTGGCGAGCATGAGTATATTGCCCGATAAGTTCGTTACCATGGCTTTCTTTTTTTAATAACTTAAACAAGTATTTTTCAATTTCTGTATCTTTCCAAATCATAATAAATTAACAATGCGTTAAAATTTGTTTAAAAACCGATTGAGCTAACATCGGCGGTACAGCATTCCCTATTTGTTGCTGAATATCCATAAGAGTTCCTTTAAAAATAAATGTATCCGGAAAACTTTGTATTCGTGCTGCTTCACGAACTGATAATCCTCTATCCGTCCAAGGGTGGATCAGCATGTTTTTTCTATAATTAGAAATCACGACAGATGGTTTATCAGGCAATAAGCGCTTGTATATGCCGCTATGGCAATTTGTGCGGTCTTTGTAATTCTGCATTAACTCAGTAGGTATTGCTTCCCAATTTTGCCCTTGTTTAATATATTTGTAGCGTTCTACCACATAATCTGCATTGCACGAAACATAATTCTGTTTTGCAGACTTTGAACCTCTGCGCATCATTTGTGCATATTCGCTTGTTTTTGAAGCGGGGAGTCGATATGGCATTGTTTCCTCCATTTGACCATTCTCAAGAATAGGCAAATCGCTAATGGCATCTGCAACCGTGTATGTTTTTTCTTGTTTCTCGGGGAATGTAAAATCAATACCATGTCTGTTACCAACCATAATAAAACGATTGCGATGTTGTGGAACACCATAATCTGACGCCGTTAAGAGCGCGTCACTAACTTTATAACCGAGGTTTTCAAAACATTTCTTGACAAGATTTCTGATTTTCCCCTTCTCGAAACGCATGAAACCCTCTACATTCTCAAATAAGAACCAATCCGGATTCAGGACGCTAACAAACCTGACAAACTCTTCAAACAAAGAATTATTCGGGTTTTGCATGTTACGGGTCACAGTATTGGAGGTTGAAAAGCCTTGGCAGGGCGGCCCTCCAAAAACGATTAATTGATCGTTTGGGTTGAGTTGCGGGAGATGCTCAAGCGGATTAATGTCATGAATATCCGCACACAATACCGGCGTGTCGGGGTGATTGAAACGGTATGTTTCGGCGGCACTCTTGTTGTTTTCAACAGCAAAAGCTATGTGCACACCTGCCATTTCTGCCCCCAAACTAAGGCCTCCGGCTCCACTAAATATATCTACTCCAACTAACATTGATTTTTGCAAAAAATAATTTTGGGCGCAAAGTTACAAAAAATATTTTATATATGCAAATTTATTTGCATTTAGGAATGGGATTTTCGGTTCGTAGGCGGGGTGAGGCTTGGCAGCCTGCGTCTTTTATCGCCCATGTATGGTCGATACTATGGAGAAAAGACGCAGGCAGGCTGTTTTGGAGAAAAGACGCAGGCTATATGTTTTTCATTCCCCTGCCTTCAGGGTGGAGATGATGAAGCCGCGGAGAGTGGTACAGAAATGGTTGTTCGGCTTGGGATTTTCGGGCGTAGGGGCATGGTGGCGGAAATGCTTGCGGTAGTCCGCATAACGCTTTTCCCACTCGGCACGCAGGGCGGGGTCTTTCAGAATGACAGACGCCTGTCTGACCGCTTCGCCGAAACTGGTGCGTGTCGCTCCCTGTTCCGCTGAGGCTGTGCCACGGAAAGGGTTGTCCAGGGCGTAAGCATGTGTTTGGCCGTTCCGCGTACGCAGAACGATACGGCTTTTCCGGCTCAGCTTGCCGCTGAACGATTCGAATTCAATACTGGGAATGACTTTAGACATAGGGTGGTGTAATTGTATTGTTTAGTAGGTTTTATCGTCCGTATATCCTCCGTATATCGTCCGTAGATTGTGCGTAAATGTTACGACAGAGGAGGCTAATCGGGTGCAAAGGTACTGCTTTTTTATGACATATACAAATTTATTTGCAAGAATAGGCCATTTTAGGCAGTGATAGGCCGGAATAGGCATACATAGACGAGATAGGGAGGCTGTGCTCGCGGAAACAGCCGCGAGGGCTGGACAGGAGGGAAAGGGAGCGGGCGGATATAAAGGACGAAGGGAAGGAGAGAGGGCAGGAAAGGGCGGGCGATACAATCGCCCTGAAACTACCAAGAAAGGAGACTCGCGGAAACAGCCGCGAGGGCTAGACCGGAGGGAGAGAGGCTCGCGGAAACTGTCGCGAGAGCAGGACCGGCGGGAAAGGGAGGGGGCGGATATAAAGGACGAAGGGAAGGAGAGAGGACAGGAAAGGGCGGGCGATACAATCGCCCTGAAACTACCAAGAAAGGAGACTCGCGGAAACAGCCGCGAGGGCTAGACAGGAAGGAGAGGGAGCAAAGATGGACATTTTGGCACGAAAGTGGACAATTTGGCACAGAGGTGGACAAAATGGCAGGGATGGTGGCACTGGCACGGAGATTGCAATATTCAGGGTGAAAACGTTTAAAAGCGATCGGCTAAAGCATAAAACTCCTACAGACCGCAAACAACGCAAGATTGTTTAACCTGGGTTTTCGGAATCAAAACAAGATGACGAAGCCCGCAAATTTAGGAGGATTTATTATGACACCTGCAATGTATCGTAGAAACAGTTGGTTCCCAACAGTATTTGATGAGTTTCTGAACTCGGATCTGATGAACACCGTTAGTACAACCGCTCCGTCGGTTAACGTCAAGGAAACCGAGAAAGCGTATACCGTTGAACTGGCAGCGCCGGGCGTAAAGAAAGAGTACTGCCGCGTTCATATCGATGAGGATCACAACCTGTGCGTCGCCATTGAGAACAAGTTTGAGCACAAAGAGGAAGACAAACACTCGCACTATCTGCGCCGCGAGTTCTCGTACACCAACTACGAGCAGAAATACAATCTGCCGGAAGACGTGAACGAAGA
>ODAI013347595.1_pt1 | contig 18115 bp, 14 predicted proteins | sample 1539321 | NCBI WGS metagenome assembly ODAI01 (sample SAMN02144231, study PRJEB22623) | gut metagenome | biome: sheep rumen | host: Ovis aries | place: New Zealand | reverse complement strand
TTATTCCGGTAAAAATAAAAATTCCGGTTGGCGACACGCAAAGAATGGCACAGCGTTTGCTGGATGAACTTGTTGAAGGACGCGACGAAAACCCGAAAATACGCAGACTTTTACCGAAAATTCCCGGCTGCCTGACTGCGCGGATGGAGGATTACAATGTCACGGTAGATATAAAAAGTGAAGTAATAAAAAAGCACCCGGAGGGGCGCGATTTGGAGCTGCTGACAATATATCAGATTGTAAATACGCTGACGGGGCTTGATGGCGTGAAAACCGTACGCTTCACTATTGACGGTAAAACACAGCGCAACTTTATGGGTTACCTTGATATGCGTGAAACTTACGTGCCGGACTATTTTGTATAATCAGCTATGGCTTTTTAGGTTTATATCCTTTCGCACACCAAGGAACCACACTGACGGTACATATACCAAGGTAAGAACTACAGCACCGATTGCGACGCGCCAAAGACTGCCGCTGCAGAAGATATAGACAGCAACAGCGCATAAGACAGGCGCAATAAAGGCAGGCAGCAGCTTTGCAAGCTGTCCCCAGAAATAGAACATATTAAGTCCGACGCGCTTGTGGTAATAGAAGTTCATTATTATTATATTGCCGATAACAAGACATGCGCACGTACCGGCAGCCGCGCCGAGCGCGCCGTAATGCATTGAAAGCGGAATGCTGATGGCGATGTTCACAAACGCAATCATAAAATAGAGAATGCTTCTGAAATGGTGCATATCCTTTGCGCGTTGTATTTCAACACCGATTGACTGAACCGAGGTTATCAGCAGCGGAGCGATAAGAATAACTGCTGTATAGTATGGGATGTCCGTATCCCATCCTGACCATATACGTATAAAGGGCTTTCCGACAGCAACGAGCATAAGGAAGATATAGCCCATAACGGCGAGTTGTATCCTGCCGAACCGCGCGAAATATTTGTCAAGCATCTGTCCTGCGTGCCGCGCGTGGGCTATTCTGTATGCCTTTGGTGAAAACAGCGAAAGGAGCGCGTATGAAAACGTCAGGAAATATGTATTGAACTGCGCGCCCAGGGAATATACCGCAACATCTTTTGAGCCGCGGACGATACCTATAATGGTTTTATCCGCATTCCAGTTTATCTGGTCGGTGATAATGTTCAAGAATATAAAGAACGAAAACCCGCAGAGACTCTTTAATAGCTTGCCGTTCGGCTTGAATATGAATTGCATATTGAGCTTCTTAACGCAGTATACCCAGCTTACAACAAGCTTTATAATGGTAATAAGCACCATTGACCACGCAACCGCGACGCTTCCACGCCCTATAAGCAGCAGCGGCAGCGTAAACATCGGGTTGAAAAATGCGGTTATAATAACAATCAGCTTTTGAAATGCAAACCTTTCGTGCGCGACTATATAGGAGTCAAACACGCTTGCGGGGAAGGATAATGCAAGGTTTAAAGTCATTACGCCCAAAAGCTGCATAAGACGCCCGATCTCCCATTCCGACATAGTCGCGGCAAAGATTTTATCAGCGGCGGTCGTCACAAATGTACCGGCAATAAGCGCCAGAATGGAAATGCCAATAAAAACGGACATATACGTGCCGTTGAGTACGGCAAGGGCGTTTTTATCGCTGCTTGCCCTGGCCGAGGAATAAAACCTCAGATATGAACCGGCAAAACCAAAGTTAAGCACGCCTAAAGAGGCGATTGTGCTCGTTGCAAGCTGTAAGAGCCCGTAGTCGCTGTCGCCGAGCAGCCGCAGCATAACCGGAGTGTACACGATTGAAATTATGCTTTGTACCGCGATTGCTATGTATGATAATATAAAGCCCGATTTCAAATATGTTTTTTTCATTACCGTCTCCTGAAAAATCGCTGAATAGTTTTTGTAATACCAAAGCAAGTCACAAGAAGCAAAGGTTTATTTTTTTGTATAAGGTTAAAATAAACACGGTGCTGCCTTTCTTTTATGTCAAGATTATTAAGAAAACCCTCGCTGCGCGCAAAAGCGCATATTTCCTTTATATGGCGCAGCTTCTCACTGAACGATTGCTCATTTGTAGGGTTAAGCTCGTTTGAAATGCACGTTTTTATGGTATATGCGTAGTAATAATTAAGCTGACTGCCGTATACCGATTTGGCGAGCGCGGTGGTTCTGAAAAAATTATACAGCACCTTTATCCGGTCAAAGTATATCCTGTCATACGCCGCCGTCATTGAATTTTCGGGGTGGCGATAGTGGTATAGCGGCATACCCTTAATAAAGTACATACTTTTACTGTCCAAAAGGTACGGAAACACACACGCTGTATCGTCGCCTATTGTAATTCTGTTATCAACGGCACATTGATGTTTTATAAGTTTTTCGCGTTTGTAAAGCTTGTTCCACACGACCGGATATATTCCGAATTCATAGAAGCGGCCGGAGTAAACCATAGTCGGGAAAACCTTTTCCTTCATCTTTGTTTCATCATAATAGCCGTCCTCTATGTTGTCTGTTGTGCCGCCCGTTTCGAGGAAACGCGCCGTATCCTCGTGTATAATATCGCACATAACGAGGTCGCAGTCATACATCTCCATATAACGGACAAGTCTTTCGTACATATCTTTTTCGATCCAGTCATCACCGTCGACATAGCCTATATATTTTCCTTTGGCGGCAAGCACGCCGTCCTTGCGGGCGCGTACTACACCGTTGTTTTTTTTATGTATAACCCTGACGCGGCTGTCGCGCTTTGCAAAAGCGTCACATATTGCGCCGCTGTTATCGGTGGAGCCGTCATCAACGAGGATAAGCTCAAAATCGGTAAAGGTTTGCGCGAGTATGCTTTTAATGCAGTCGTCAAGATATTTGCCGGCATTGTATATAGGTACGATTATACTTAATGCAACCTCCATTTCGCGCCTCCTTTATATTTATGTTTCATTACATTATAACATATTTTGGGTAAACCGTCAACTGTGATGATTATTGTATTGAAATTTTATAAAAATAATGCTAAAATAAAACAAAAGGAAGGTAAGGTATATGATTAAGGTTACGGTAACAATTCCGGTGTATAACGGCGAAGCGACAATAAGGCGGTGTCTTAAGAGCGTATGCGCCCAGACGCTTGAAGATATAGAAATAATAGTGGTAAATGACGGTTCAACCGACAACACCCTTAAAGAAATAGATTCCATAGGCGACAGCCGCATAAAGGTTATAACCGTAAAAAACGGCGGGCAAGGCTTGGCGCGGAATGTCGGTATAGATTTGGCAAAGGGTGAATATCTCGCTTTTGTTGACGCGGATGACACGATTGAAAAGGATATGCTTGAAGTGATGTGCGATATAGCGGATAAAAGCGGCGCGGATATGGTAGAGTGTAATATGCTTGACGTTTTTCCTGACGGCACAAGCCGCGTCCAGCTTGAGCTCAACGACGAGGTCATAGAAATAACCAACAGGGCGGAGTACACAGACAGATATTTCACGCCCTGCTATCACAGTTATGAAGTGTGCAATAAGCTGATACGTAAATCCGCCGTAGGTAGCCTGCGTTTTAGGGATACCCGCAAATATTACTCAGAGGATTTGCTGTTTAACTTAGAGCTTATAGAACGGATAAACAAAACTGCTTTCACAAATACGCCGTTTTACAATTATTATCAGAATAACAGCAGCCATTTGCATAAAGATTATGAAAAACGGCTTTACGGTTTAAGGAGTTTATTCAGCGACTATATTAAGTCCGCGCCGGAGGATATGCAGGGCGCGGCGGCTTATACTGCGGCGATGGTGCTTTCTTACAGCGCCGGCGACTGCTCGGAGAGCGCGGCGGCAAAAGAGATGTTCAATGATGATGAATACTGCGGTTATATACTGCGCGCGCTTGAAAGACAATGCTCGATGAGCCACAGGCTTCTGCTTACGGCATTGAGCCTTGCACCGGTAAATCTGAAGTCGCTTTTGTGCAGAAAATATGCCGAGCGGTGGAAAACGGACTAAGGGGGAGTCGTTATGAAAATTTTGCTTGACGGGTACTTTGATCACAACATAGGCGACGACCTTATGCTCACACTTGCCGCAAGGGAGCTTGGGGAGCATAAGCTGTATCTTCCGTCGGACAAGCTGCGTATTGACGGCGTTGAGTATACAACAGGAAAAACAGGCTTTGACGCGTACCTTAAAGTAATCGGTTCCGGCTTTTACATATATAACAAAAAAGGGATATACTACCGCCTACGCGAAATGTACCGCGAAGCGCGGGCGGCAAGGCTGCACGGCGTGATAGGCTGCAATATAACCGAGATGAAGAACGGAGCAGCGTTAAGGCTTATAAAATCACATCTCAAATCCTTTGATTTCATAACCGTCCGCGACACCTTCTCGCGTGATTACATCAAAGAAAACATAGCTGCCTCAAAGGTGACATATTATCCCGACATAGTTTTTTCGTTGCCTGATGAGATGATACCGGACGTAAAGGCAGAAAATCTGCTCGGAATATCGGTGCACAATCTTGCCGATTTTTCTGCGGTGGCTGAAACGGCGGACAGATATATTGCCGAAACGGGCGGACGCGTATCGCTTTTGTGCTTTGACACCGGCGCGGAGAATGATATGGCTGCCGCGGAGAGGGGGCGGGAACTTTCCAAAAACGAAAACCGCATAGAAATTGTACCGTATCAGACTATTTTTGGTATGCTTGAAATGATGAAACGCTGCAAATGCATACTTGGCGCGAGATTTCATTCGGTAATATTGTCGGCGCGTATGGGAATACCGTTTGTACCTCTGATGTACTCAACCAAAATGGCGCACGTGCTGGACGATTTGGATTATGACAGGGAGAGATTTACAGCGCAGAGCTTTGTCTCTGAAAAAGTTATAGACCGCATATTGACGGAAACGCCTTTTAAGCTGCCGCCGGACACAACGCAGCTTGCAAAAAGACACGCCGGGAGCTTTAATGAATACTTAAAACAGCAGGGATGACCCTGCTGTTTTTGTATAATCGCTATTTTAATGTCAGTCTTATCCTGTCGGCAACCATTGCAATAAATTCGCTGTTTGTCGGCTTGCCCTTGCCGGTGTGGATAGTGTAACCGAAAATCTCGTTCATAACCTCCGGCTTGCCGCGACTCCACGCCACCTCGATTGAATGACGTATTGCGCGTTCAACTCGGCTCGCCGTTGTGCCGTATGCCTTTGCAATTTCGGGGTATAGCTGTTTTGTTATAAAATTCAGTAAATCCATATTCTCCACAACCATCATAATCGCGCTTCGTATGTACTGATAACCCTTAATGTGTGCCGGAACACCAAGCTCGTGTATAAAGTCCGTCACCACCGTTTCAAGGTCGGCGGGTTCTTTTTCGCTGCCGGTGGCTGCGAGCTTTGCCGCAATCGGAATGACCGAGGAGGCGCTCGATGCCGCAAGGTCGCGCGCGGCTTCGCAAACACGCTCCGGTGACTGCGGCTTTAAAAGACAGTAATCTACGCCCGGCGACACCGACGCTGCCATATTTATAGCGACCGATGAAACAGAATACACAATTATTTTAGGTCGCTTAGGGAGGGGTGAGGCGTTTAGCTTCTTTAAAACGCCTATTCCGTCAAGTTTGGGCATTACCAAATCGAGAATCACCACATCAGGTCTTGTTTCGAGTATCAACGCGTACGCTTCCTCGCCGTCCTTTGCCGCGGCGGCAAGGCGCATATCAGATTCAGCTTGTATATGCGCGCAAAGCTCGTCTGAGAGCTCCTTGTTATCATCTGCCACCAGCACAGATATTTTGTTGTTCATAACTTTTATCCTCCTATACATTGTAAGAAAAATGGAAATATTTTACATTTCAAGAATATATTACCATATTTTGGAAATAAAATCAAGATATTTTTTTGTTTTTGAGTAAAAAAGTTATAAAATGAAAAATATACGCAAAAAAGACCGCCCGAGGGCGGCCTCTTGTATGGCCAAAGCGGCCACTGCGGAATTAGTCATTATAAGCGAAGCTTACGATAACGATAATGATAAGAACCCAGAGAATCATATCAAAATCAAATCCGCAGCCGCATCTGCGGCCCATATTGCTAACACCATTGCAATCCATTGTGGAGTCCTCCTTTCAATGTTTTTGTAATATATACTATGCTAATTTTTAAAAAGTGCAGATTGTCCGCACATTTTACTTGAATTTTTTGGGCTTTTGATGTATAATCAATATATCTATGTATCCATTCGGAGGCTATTTATGGAACAGGCTAAAATTGACAGAATAAACGCCCTTGCAAAAAAGGCGAAAGAGGGTCAGCTCACCAATGAGGAAATCGTTGAGAGAGACGCATTGAGAAAAGAATATCTTGCGGCTGTACGCAAAAATTTACGCAGCCAGCTTGACAACATAAAAATTGTAGACAAAGGAGAATAGGATATGCCATTGCAAATCCCGGAAAACTATAACCCCAAATTAAGCGGCAGGGAAACAGAGCGCGCAATAAAGTTTATAAAGGACACGTTTCAGCGTGAAATAATAGCCGCATTAAATCTGCAGAGGATATCCGCACCGCTGTTTGTAAGCCCCAAAAGCGGACTTAACGATAACTTAAACGGCGTTGAGCGTCCCGTTGCGTTTGACGCGCCTTGCATAGGCGGCGGCACGCTTGAAATAGTACACTCGCTTGCGAAGTGGAAGAGAATGACGCTTGGTCGCTACTGCTTTTACGGAGTCTGGGGCTTGTATACCCATATGAACGCCATCCGCCGCGATGAGGACGTTGATAATCTGCATTCGATGTACGTTGACCAGTGGGATTGGGAGGCTGTTATAAATAAAGAGGACAGAACACTTGAAACGCTTGAAAGCTATGTCCGCAATATATACCACGCCTTAAAGGAAACTCAGAAAACCGTATGCTACAAATATCCGCTTCTCACAAACAACTTCCCTGAGGAAATTACTTTTGTGACTACGCAGGAATTAGAGGATATGTACCCCAACCTTGACCCAAAGGAGAGGGAACATGAGCTTTTAAAGGAAAAGAAAGCCGTATTCTTAATGCAGATAGGCAAGACGCTCAAATCCGGAGAGAAGCACGACGGCAGAGCGCCTGACTATGACGATTGGGAGCTAAACGGCGACATACTTATTTATTATCCGGTGCTTGACGTTGCGTTTGAACTGTCGAGTATGGGTATACGCGTTGACGAGGAAACGCTTGTTAAGCAGATTAAGGCGGCCGGCTGCGAGGACAGACTGGAGCTTGATTTCCACAAAAAACTTTTAAATAAGGAGCTTCCGTACACAATAGGCGGCGGTATCGGTCAGTCAAGACTTTGTATGTTTATGCTCGGCAAGGCGCATATAGGCGAGGTACAGGCTTCTATTTGGCCGGAGGAAATGTATAAAGAGTGCTACGAAAATAATATGAGATTACTTTAATTGAGAGGGAATAAAATATGAAAACAGTTATCAAATCCCTTTACCGCGACACAAACACATACGGCGGTAAGGAAATCACAATATCGGGCTGGATAAGAAACAGCAGAATGTCAAGCAATTTCGGTTTTATTGAGCTTAACGACGGCTCATTTTTCAAGAATTTGCAGATAGTTTTAGAGGCTGATATGCCAAATTATGGCGAGCTTTCAAAGCTCAACATAGGCGCGGCAATTTCAGTTACAGGCGAGCTTGTATTGACACCCGAAGCAAAGCAGCCGTTTGAGTTAAAGGCTAAGGAGGTTGTAGTTGAAGGCGCTTCAACTCCGGACTACCCCCTGCAGCCAAAGCGTCACAGCTTTGAATATCTCAGAACTATCGCGCATCTTCGTCCGAGAACAAATACCTTCTCGGCAGTATTCCGCGTGCGTTCAATGATTGCGTATGCGATACATCAGTTCTTCCAGGAGCGCGGCTTCGTATACGTTCATACGCCGATTATAACGGCTTCCGATGCTGAAGGCGCGGGCGAGATGTTCCAGGTTTCAACTATGGACTTCGAGGATATGCCAAAAACAAAGGACGGCAAGGTTGACTACAGCAAGGACTTTTTCGGCAAGAAAACAAACCTCACCGTAAGCGGTCAGCTTAACGTTGAAACATATTGTATGGCATTCCGCAACGTCTATACCTTTGGCCCGACATTCCGCGCCGAAAACAGCAACACAGCGCGTCACGCGGCGGAGTTCTGGATGATTGAGCCGGAAATCGCGTTTGCCGATTTGAAGGACGATATGGAGCTTGCGGAGGATATGCTTAAATATATCATAAACTACTGCCTTGAAAACGCACCGGAGGAAATGCAGTTTTTCAATCAGTTCATTGACAAGGGACTTCTTGACAGACTTAACCACGTTGTATCGAGCGAGTTTGCGCACGTAACCTACACAGAAGCAATTAAAATCCTTGAGGACGATCAGAAGGCAGGCAAGGTAAAGTTCGACTATCCTGTTTCGTGGGGCTGCGATTTGCAGACGGAGCACGAGAGATACCTTACAGAGCAGGTGTTCAAGCGCCCGTTGTTTGTAACTGACTACCCGAAGGAGATTAAGGCGTTCTATATGAAGCTGAACGAGGACGGCAAAACAGTTGCGGCTATGGACTTACTTGTTCCGGGTGTTGGCGAGATAATCGGCGGCAGCCAGAGAGAGGAAAATCTTGACACGCTGCTTAACCGTATGAACGAGCTTGGACTTAAAGAAGAGGACTATGAGTTCTACACAGATTTGAGAAAATACGGCACAAATAAGCACGCCGGCTTTGGTCTTGGCTTTGAGAGAGCCGTTATGTATATCACGGGCATTTCAAATATCCGTGACGTGCTTCCGTTCCCGAGAACGGTCGGCACGGCTGAATTCTGATAAAAGGAAGATATATATGAATATTCTTTATGTTTTAATAGCCGGGGCGGTAGTGTTTTTCGCGTTTCAGATAAATTTATGGCTGGGAATAGGCGTTGTCGCGCTTATTATCGGTTTTGGTATTTACCATTATATTCCGGCTTACTATATAACAAAGGGCAATCAGGCATTTGAAGCGGGTGACGAGGATGCGGCGCGTGAATGGTATAAAAAGGCTTACGATACAGGCAGGTCTAACGTTAAAACAAAGTCGTCTTACGCGTATATCCTTCTCAGAACCGGTTATGCGGACGAGGCGGAAAAGGTGCTTGACCCGATTATACGCGTAAAAGGACTTGACGAACAAAAGCGAAATCTCGCAAAGCAGCAGCGTTGTATGGTATACTATCGTCAGGGCAGGCTTGACGAGGCTATTGCCGAAGCGGAGGAGCTGTATGAAAACGGCTACAAAACCTCCAATATATACGGTATGCTCGGCTTTTTCAAGCAGCTTCGCGGCGATGATATAAACGAGGTTCTGAAAATCTGCGAAGAGGGCTACGATTATAACAAGGAAAACCGTGATATTTTAGACAACCTTGCAATGTGCTACTATAAGCTCGGCAGATATGAGGATGCCGAGCGGGTTTCGGACGAACTGTGGAACGTAAGTGAAACCTTTATAGAGGGCTGTTACCACGGCGCGCAAATCGCGTGTGCATTGGGTAAATATGATAAGGCCGCTGATTATATTAAGAAGATTTCGGAGTGCAGGCGCACAAAAATGACGACCATATCCGAGGAAGAAATAGAAAATCTCAAAAGGCAGATTGAAAGTCATAAATAATCATAAATAAGAATTTTAAAGGACGAAGCAAACGCTTCGTCCTTTAAATTAGTATGTCATAATTACCGTTCTTGTATTGCCGTCCCAGTCAACGTCCACGCCGAACGCCTCCATTACAAAGCGGAGCGGAACCATTGTGCGGTTATTCTTAATCATAGCCGGCATATCGAGCTGTACATCCTCACCGTCCAAAACCGCGCTGTCGGAGTCTACGAACAAAATCATTTTCCGACCGTCCTTCTTTATAGTAACCGCGCGCGTATTACCGTTCCAACTGACGTCCGCGCCCAACGCTTCGCTTATGCCTCGTATCGGGATGAGCGTGTAGGTTTTGCCGCTTATGGTTTCGAGCATTGGGTATTGATCCTCAAAGCTCATCAGCTTGCCGTTTAAACGGATTTTTGCGCCGACATACGGTATATCGTTGTGGTAATATCTTAAAACGTGTTCTATGTACTGCGCGTCACCATATGTTTCATACGGCCAGTTGGTCGTGTACTGCACAGCGTTTGCCCGTTCGCTGAGCCAGTCGTCTCCCTTGGCTTCAATAATCTTGTCAAGCATTCCCTGACCGAAATTATACGCCTGAATCATCTTCATATAATCGCAGTCATAACGTATAAGTGACTTTGATATAAGCCACGCCGCAAACGGAATTGCTTTTTCCTCGTCGAGCCGCTGCTCAAGCGTCCATCTCTCGCCGGTGGTGCGCTCGCCAAAGTTTGCGAAGTCGTCCTCAAGCGTGTATTCAATCTGCATAATACCCCACGCCGGATAAGGCGTGCCGTCATCGTGGTAGCTGTAATTTATGCCGGAGCTTTCCTGCATACATATAGCCGCGAGTAAATTCGGGTCAACTCCATATTGGTCTCCGGCTGCCTTAAACAAATCGAAATACTTTTTTACCGCATTTCCGAGCGGTTTAGTGCCAATTTCAATTCCCTCCATACTTGTACCCTGATGATCGGGGATCGCGCCGCTTGCAAATGCGGCTACAGGTGATGCGATAACAGCCGCGGCAAGTACCGCGCATAAAAAACGTTTCATACTTTTGCTCCTTTCTGCTTTTGTACATATTTCTAACAACATTATACAAAAAATCCACGTGTTAGTCAATGTCAGAAGCTTCCTTGTATAAAAAAGAAAAATTTGTCAATAATTTGAAATAAAAGATTGACAGCAAGAGAAAAAACACGTATAATATTTTCGTAAAAGGGAGTAGTTCACGCTCAAATGCGCTGCTAAAATGCGCATATGCGTTGAATGGGGCGACATTACCGGAGAAATCCCGTCCATTCAGTAAGCAACAAGACTTTTACCACGCATATGCGTGGTAGAGGTCTTTATTTTTTTAAACGAGAGGGGAAGAACAATGGATATTTTAATTATGGTGGTATGCTTAATAGGCGGCTTTGTGCTTTTGGTAAAGGGCGCGGACTTTTTTGTTGACGGCGCGTGCGCTATATCGGAAAAACTCAGAATACCGGCATATGTGGTTGGTTTAACAGTGGTCGCGTTTGGTACAAGTCTGCCGGAGGCGGCTGTGTCAATAACGGCGTCAATCCAGCACAGCAACGAAATCGCGATAGGTAACGTAATCGGTTCAAATATATTCAACACGCTTGTCGTGCTCGGTGCAAGCGCGCTGCTCGCGCCGGTGGCGGTAAAAAAGAACATTATACGCCGCGATTTTCCGTTCTGTATCATCATAACAGTACTTCTTCCGCTTCTCATACTGACTCTTAACGGCGGCAATCTTGCTCTGACGCGAATTGACGGAATAATTCTTCTTATAATATTTGCGGCGTTTATGACGTACTCGGTAATCGCCGGTAAAAAACAGGCTGCGCTTGAAGTTAAGGAAGAAAATGAAAAAAAGCCGATTTCAACGCTAAAGTGTATATTATATGTAGTTTTAGGACTTGCAGGCGTAATAATCGGCGGCGAGCTGACGGTTTACGGCGCAAAGGAGCTTGCCCTGAAGGTCGGCTTGTCGGAAAACGTGGTCGCGCTGACGGTCGTGGCAATCGGCACAAGTTTGCCGGAGCTGGTAACGTCAATCGTGGCGTCGCGCAAGGGACAGAACGATATAGCGGTCGGCAACGTAATTGGCTCAAATATCTTCAATATCCTGTTTATCCTCGGAATGTCGGCGACAATCGGCAATATAGGCACGGATATGAACGGCGTTATAGATACGTGCGTGCTTGTGGGAATAATGCTTGTGACGTTCATATTCACGCTGTCGCGCAAGAAGATAGGACGCGTGGAGGGACTTGTAATGATACTGATTTACGCGGGCTATACGGCTTATCTTCTAATGCGTTCGTTCGGCGTGATATAATGGCTAAAAGGTGTTTATAAATTTTGTTTAAAAATCCGACCTATATTTCTGATTTTTGTATTGAAATATTACTGTAATTATTGTATAATAGAATTATATTGAATTAGTGTGTGGTGCGATAACACACATTAAAAAATTAGAGAGAGGGAGAGATTTTATGAAAAAATCAAAAAGAATTTTGTCAGCCATAACTGCGCTGGCAATCTCAGCGTCGGCTTTTGCCTCTATGGTAATACCGGCAAGCGCGGAGGCTGATCCGGCGGGCGTAATTGACTTTACGAACCGTACGCTTACGCAGACGGCAAAAGGCAATGCAACTAATTTTATAGTTGAGGACGCAGCGTCTACTGACTCAAAGCTTAACGCTGCCGGACTTAAGGCGGCAGGCGCGGGAAACGTATTAAAGCTTGGTTCGTCGGCGAGCGGCGGAGACAAGATGCTTGGCTATACCGCACCGCTGCTTGTTAACAGCGGCAACGTAACCGAATATAGCGGAGAGGTCACCTTATCTTTTAAGCTTGAGCCTATACAGGTAAGAACTGATAAAGATGCGTCAATGGTAGTTCAGTTTTCCGACATATCCAAGGCAAATCCCATTTTTCCGATAGTTGTACACGTGGGAAATACAGCGAAATTTGAAGTAAACGGGCAGACGGTAAACACAGAATACGGCAAGTATTATGTTGTAGAAGAAACACTTAACTTTGACAAAAAGGAAGGTTCTGTCACAGTTAAGGGTTCAGACGGCACCGTGCTTTTAAATGCTTCAAAGGCAACTTTGACAGCCTCAAATCTTGCATATCTCTATTATCCGAATACAGCTTGGAATTATGGTAACTGCGCTATCGACGACATCACACTTGACGCGACAACGATAGGTACACCTGTTTACTATACTGCCGTTGTAAACACAACAAGATATGCGAAGATGGTAACCTCGGATAATAAGACATATTATGCCGATGTAAACGGTAAGCTTACAATTCCTTTGATTAAGCCCAATACCACCTTTACATATACTCTTTCAAAAGAGGGCTACACCAGTGTTGAAGGCGAAATAGAGGTAACAGACGCTGATGTAACGCAGAGTAAGCCACTTACATTGGCTGATGAGAGCACTCTGTTTATAGAGTCCGAGTTCGGAAACGAGAATGAAGCGTATGTATCGGCAGGCAGGATGAGAAACGACTCTATTTCAATTGGGGAATTTGCCCTCCCCGAGATGTCACAGATTAGCGTTGACTTTAACTTCGCCGGATTTGGCAGTTACGGCGGTCAGCAGAAGACATGGGATATTGAAACTGACGGCGGAAAGCTTGTTGGTATTCAGATAACCGATGACGGATTGTTTGCGTGGACAGGCTGGACAGGTACAGCTAACATGAATCAGTCAGATGATATAGCTAAGTATACAAACAGTGTAAGACTTGGCGACGCACCCTCCGGCGACTTCTCGATTGATTTTGTTGTCGGCACAGCGGGAAAGGGTATAACTGTGCTCTACAACAACACAGCTAATTCGCTTACATATACGATTAACGCTACAAAGCTCACAGGTATGGCAACAGGACTTTACAGATACAACGGTCAGCTTTCAACAAAGAAGATCACTGTAACAACACCGGATGCTGACTTTATGTCAATCGTAGGTTCTTCAGGTTTTGCGAAGGTCTCGGGACAGACTGTTTCAAGATCATATTCAATCCTTCAGACTGTCGTTGTCAGCGGCGAAACCTTTACATGGACGGTTTCAAGAAGTGACGACAAGGCAACAACGGGTATCACAGTAGCGGATGGTGTGCTTAGTGTAGCAGATACAGCAGAGCCGGGAACGATAACTCTTACCTGCCAGGGCTCATCAAGTGATGACAAAAATGCGTCCATGGACATAACAATCGGCGACTTCCAGCAGATGACGACCTTTGAGATAGATGGTCCGCACGCATACGACGTCACCGATGAAGACGGCGGCATATATATGGTTACAAAGGCTATTGACAGCTTCGGTGATGATGTTCTCGCGTTGCTTCCGGCTCCTGTTTGGAAGTCCTCAAACGAGGAGGTTGCTACAATAAACAGCTCAACAGGCGTTCTCACAGTAGTAGGCGCGGGCAGCACGGATGTTACGGCAACTATAACAAACGGCACAGCTACAATTACGGCAACAATTCCCGTAACGGTGGGAACGTATTATGTTACGGCAGACGCTGACGGCGACACAACAAATGTTGACCTTACGGGTATTGTATCTGATGGAGTTGCGGGCTACCTTGTAACGACAGCGGACGCTGACGGAAAGCAGGTAGCGCAGACAACGCTTGATGTGGACGACATCAAGAACGCGACTGAAAGTAAGCTTACTTGCCCGCAGGCGGCTGTTAAGGTTACGGCAACCTATACGGCAGGCGGACAGCTTACCTCTGTGACAACAAGTAATGTAGCGATGGATTCGGTGATTACCGAAATCGGTGATGTAAGCGTTGAGGGCGCGTCAACCAAGAAGTTTGTATACTATTGGGACGATATTGATACCATGGAGCCTGTTGTGCCTACACTCACAGAGGTTCCTGTTGTAGGCGGTGAGGTTGAGGTTGATACCACAGGCGCGGCTAAGGTTGAGGTTGCTCCCATATTTGAGACAACGCTTAATGCCGCTTTATCGGTTCCAGCTGACCGCTACAACGTAACTGCAACGGTTAGCGACGGCAGAAGATCAGACCTTTATGTAAACGATCAGATGCTTATAAACAACCTCAATCAGGGCAGTGATAACTGGAATATCGTAGACGGCGAAACAATAATCGGCGGCGGCAGAACAATCGCCGAGTCAACAGATTATGAGGCTCACGACATAGTTATTAACCAGGGCTATGCAAATTTCAATCTGAGAGATGACCAGAGCGGCGGAACGCTTGTTACAAAGGTTAAGTTTGCAAAAGCTCCCTCGATAGTAAACAGAGCAAAAAGAGTTTATGCAATCGGCGATTCACTTGTTGCTAAGTATTACGGAACACCGGCAGAGGGTTACGAGGCACAGGTAAGAACAGGCTGGGGCGACGTTCTTCAAAACTATATCAAAGACGCGGAGGTAACAAACCTCGGAAACAGCGGTGCTTGGGCAACAGGCATGCTTTCGGACGCGTTCACAAATGTTGCGGAGAGCGCTCAGGCGGGCGATGTGCTTATACTTGAAAGCGGATATAATGATAAGTCGCATTCAACAGTTGCCGCTATGACAGAGGCGGTTACAGAAATGGTACATAGAGCGTGTGACCTCGGCATGACGGTATTTGTTGTAACGCCTAATGCTTCCGTACATGACTTTAAGGCAGATGTTGCATGGGCAACTCAAATTAAAACTATTTGCAATGATATAAACACTGCAGATGACGACTACGAGGTAAATGTAATTGACCTTAGCGCCGAGAGCTATAAGTATCTTGCTACACACTACGGCTTGGATCTTGCTGACGGATCTGCAACGAGAAAACTGCTTCTCACATATTACAATAACACAGGCGATACGCTCCACTCAACCGCAAACGCGGCAAATGTATGGGCGGCAGTAGTAGCAACCGGAGTTTCTGATGTATTACCGGATATTGTCAATACAGAATACGAGTATACATTAAACGACGGTACAGGTGAGATTGCAATTTCGGCAGGTATGGATTTTGCCGGTGATTATCAGTTCAGTATCACAGCTCCGGAGGGTTATGCTGTAACGGATGAAGACGGGGAGACAATAACAACCGCCGCTTACGGCGATACCGTCACCGTAACGCTTCCCGCAGGCGTTGACGCTGATGAGGTACTGATAAATGATGGAAAGGTAACATTTGAAAAGGGCGACGGCAATATCACCTTCGATATGCCGATAGGTGATGTAACTGTTGCAGTTAAGACATACAGTGTAACATTAGCAACAGGATCGGCATCTCTTATCAAGCGCGTTGACGCTGAAGGTGCGGCATCGGCTGCAATTGTAGCAGCACACGGCGAAACAGTTTACTTTAAGGCTGCTGACGGTGTTACGCTTGAAACGGTAACGATTGCATATACGCCGGAAGGTGGTTCGGAAACGGAAGAAACTCTTACGCCGAGCGAAGGCATATATTCCTTCACAATGCCTAAGGCGGCTGTAACGGTAACAGCAGCTGCTTCCGATCCCGGTGACGGCGGTGCAGAGTTGTAATTTAAAATTTAAAAACACACTCCTTCGGGAGTGTGTTTTTATAATATTGCAAGAATTGTAATTTAAGAAGAAGCAATAAAAAAAGCTGACGCAGTGCGTCAGCTTTTTGATATGTTCAAATTACTTGCCGGGCTTAAAGAAATCGGGAACATCTATACTGCCCATACTCGGCTTGAGCTTTCTTGAGAAAATCGCGTCATCGTCACCGACTGATGACGTGTAGGACGAAGGCTTTCTGTCACCGCTCTGCGCGAACTTCGGTGTTATTCTCTTCAAATCACCGCCGTTGTCCTTCTTGCCGCGCTTTAATGAACCGTCAAGGCCTGTTGCAATAAGAGTTACCTTAATCTCATCCTTAAGGCTGTCATCCATAGCCGTACCAACGATTATGTTAGCTTCCTCACTTACCATATCACGAACGATTGTTGAAACCTCACCCATATCAACAAGTGAGAACTCACTGCCGCCGGTGATGTTGAGAAGCACATTCTCTGCGCCCTCAATACTTGTTTCAAGAAGCGGACTCTCAATAGCGGCGCGAACAGCGTCAGATGCCGCATTTTCGCCCTTGCCGATACCGATACCCATATGCGCAACGCCGCTGTCCTTCATAATTGTGCGAACATCGGCAAAGTCGCAATTCATTATTCCGCGTTGTGTGATTACCTCAATGATACCCTGAACGCCCTGACGAAGTACGTCATCAGCAAGCTTAAAGGAATCCTTTATAGTAACCTTCTTGTCAGCAATCTTTAAAAGTAAGTCGTTAGGTATTGTAACAATAGCGTCAACCTTTTCAGCAAGGCTTTTTATACCCTCCTCGGCGTTTCTCATTCTCTGAGGGCCTTCAAAGAAGAACGGCTTTGTTACAACGGCAACCGTAAGTACGCCCAAAGACTTTGCAGCCTCAGCGATTATCGGTGCAGCGCCTGTACCCGTACCGCCGCCCATTCCGGCAGTTACGAATACCATATCTGTATCCTTAACAAGGTTCTTTATTTCATCCTTAGTTTCCTCTGCAGCCTGTCTGCCGATTTCCGGTCTTGCGCCAGCGCCCAGACCGTTTGTCAGCTTTGTGCCAATCTGCAGAACTGTCGGCGCCATTACATTTGAAAGCTGCTGAGAATCTGTATTTACACATATAAATTCAGCCTTTGTAACGCCGGCCTCAATCATACGGTCAACAGCGTTGTTTCCGCCGCCGCCTACGCCGATAACCTTTATTCTGGCGCCGTCTGTTGTGGTGTTTTCTTCTAAACCGATAGGCATTCCACTCATCTAATATATCCTCCTTCGTAGTTTTTCTCTGTAAAATTGCATTATAAGAAATATATTACAGAGAATTACCGCATATATATCTATTTTACTATGTTTTGTCAACTTATTCAATACCTTTTTAAAACAAATTTTAAAAACGGCGAATAAATCTAAACAAGATTATCACCGTTTTTTTGTTAAAATTGTTCAATATGCGGTATTATGGCGTGTAAATCGCCTTGCCCGGATCGGATAAATCTATTGTTCCGCGGGCGTTATTAGCAAGCGCGTCGCTTGTAACGGCCTCCTTGAACAGGCGTATCTTCCGCTCTATATCAAGCTGCGAGCCGCACTGAGCAGTTATACGGTCGTCGTAGTTCATCGTTATGGCGGTGAGGCTGTTTATGTTGACCTCCTTTACGTCCGCAAGCAGACCGGTAGCTTCAAGCGTGCGGAGTATTGTCTTTAAGGTGCTGTCTTTGTAGTCGTTGCCTACGTTCAGGCTCTCGCCTATATTAGCGCTTTGGAGCTCAACACCGGTTACAACCGGCAGCTTATTACGCGCGGCATTCAGTTGCTGTAATACCATAATGGCTGAGCTTGCGGGAAGATTTTTGCCGCCGCCTCGTAGAGTGGAGGCGGCCGGCAGCTG
>ODAI012529168.1_pt1 | contig 18115 bp, 10 predicted proteins | sample 1539321 | NCBI WGS metagenome assembly ODAI01 (sample SAMN02144231, study PRJEB22623) | gut metagenome | biome: sheep rumen | host: Ovis aries | place: New Zealand | reverse complement strand
TTTTGTCCGCCAATGGATGAAAAAAGAAAATCGGACCTCTTTATTTAATAGAGGATGCACAGATTTATTATTTTCTTTATTAATGGAAGCCTACCCTCTTATCAAAAAACAAGACTCTAAAGGGAATGCTGTATTAAAAGAATTATTAAAATATATTCATCTTCATTATCAAGGTAACATTACCTTGATATCTATGGCCCATGATTTAGGTTATACTGTAGAACATTGTTCACGTGTATTAAAAAAAGCTACGGGTGTAAATTTCCGTACTTATGTCAATACATTAAGGTTAATTAAAGCATTAGAATTAGAAGCGGATAATTCGCAAGGATATACCCAATTAGAAATATTATATAAATGTGGTTTTACTTCTCCGGCGACATATTTCCGCGTTAAAAAAACATACTTATATAATAAAAAATAAAACTTGTATTTTTGTTTATTTGCTCTCATTTTTTGATATTTTTGTGTTCTTCTGTTAAATAATTATATTTGATAAATTATATTAAAAATATGAAGTCAAGACTTGCTATATTGCTACTCTCATTTTTTGCGATGCTTTCTTCCTGCACTGCAAATTCGGCAAACAAGGATTATTTCCTCGTGCATTTTGATCCATGTGTAGAAAAAGAAACTAACTATATTGAAGATCAAAAAGTTAAACCAGGGGAACAAATTTATGAACCAACAGTGGTTTTTCCATTTAATCTTGATGAAACTATCAAAGTCAGCGGTTGGTATTTAGAAAAAACTTATAAAACCAAATGGAATTTTGCTAATCCTGTTCAATCAAATATGACTTTATACGCAAAATGGGCAGATGTTATTACTATCAATTATTATTTGAAAGATTCTACTTCTCCTATTTGGGTAGTCAATGATGCTTTATCTGGTGAACCATTACAACGTCATGATGAATTATGTGATGGCTATGAATTTTATGGATATTTTACCGATCCCGCTTGTCATGAGCCATTCGATTTAAATAAACCTTTATATGAAGATGTCGATGCTTATTTATATAGAGGCGATACCTTATCCTTAAATGCTCGATCTATTAAAAGAAGATTTGCTATGATGGCTGCGGGTGGATCAGGCTCTACTGTTGGCAATATCTCTAATGTCTTATTAGATTCTAGTGGCGTAGAATGTGTCGATGTTAATTTTGGATATTCCACATCGGCAGATCCATATATGTTAATTTCTAATCCCCAAATAGATATTTCTAATTCACAAAAGATAAAAATTAAATTTAAAAACTTTGGTGGCGCGACTAATATTGCCTTTTATTGGGTTAGCAAATATGCAGATGGTACATATGCTTCTAATACGGTTGTTGATACAGAAGCTAATTCCGCGCATTTCCGTTTGAATTCTTTTGAATGCCATATGTCAGAAGATGATCCTTGGTTAGAAAGAGAATTTGATTTAGCAAAATCCATACATAATGGTGTTAGCCCTTGGGCCAACTCTGTTACTTTAGTGCATTTAAGAATCCAATTTGGATACATATCCCGCACCAAATCCGATTTATCTAACGTCATTAGAATAGCATCTATAACTTCTACTCCTGATGAGACATATAAGGGCTTTAATGACACTAAACAAATTAATGATTTACTCGTTAATGATGATGAAGAAAGCTTAAATAATGCTTCCAATGCACAAGAACAAAATAGAGGTGTTATCTTCCCGAAAAACAATAATTTAATAACGGAAGATTCAACAACCTATTATAAGAAAACTAATGGTTTGCTTTTATATTCCTCTTATGGTGCGGATGTAAGAAGATATTTCTTTGATGTCTCTTCGCAAAATATCAATGCGGAAGATTATTCTTATGTCACGCTTAGTTTATGTAATTTATCTTATATTTCTGATATCACTTTCTATGTTTCTACCATCACTCCAAATGGTATGACAAGAAATACTGTTTCATCAGTATCTCTGCCAATACGTATGAATGGATTTGATGATATATCAATTAATCTATATGGCAAGGCCAATATGGTTGGCACAGTAAAATCATTCTCCATTTTATTCAACTATAATGGTGTTGATAATGCGATAATTCTTAAAAGTATTACTCTATCAAAAGCAAGAGCATATCAAATTCCTGGCTTTAATTTTGATGACATTTTAATGGCGGGATTTACTTCTAATGAAGATGTCTCATTAACATATAACCGTCAATTATTGGCCACCTCTTTTACCTCCACGAAAGATAGTGGTGTTATCGATTATGATTTACCTTATCAATTTGATATGACTCCATATCGCACGATTAGATTGAGATATTTATTAAAAGATAACAATGTAACTTCATTAGTCATTAGATTAAAAATTAATAATGTTTATACCGATTATGAATTTAACAATTTAACCATTTCTAATGAATTGGTGGATGCATCATTATTATTAGAAAAGACAGGTATTTTGCAAAGTATTCAAATTGTCATTAATGGACAAGGAACAATTGATATTTCTTCTATTGAATTTGTTTTAGATGAAGCGACTTCGTGCGATTTATCATTATTAGAAATTTATGGCACGATGTTAAATGACTGGGCATATGGTTGCTCATATGTTGAAGATAAAAGAGCCACTAATTATAAAGGTGGGGCAAATCCTTTCCGTTATTATTTTGGTTTCCTCAACAAAGAGGGTAAGCGCGCTTATCCTAATATTCCTTTAGAAAATAAATCATATGTTTATATCATTTATCAAAACCCCAAGAGTGACGGCAATCCTATGCTTAATGTTTTTGCTACCAATATGGATACAGATCCAGATTATTTAATCGCTATATCAGAAAGAAATCCTATCATTAGTTCCCCTGTTAATATTGCCTATAACATGGGTGAAAATGATTGGTTAACTGTTGCTATACCAATACCTTCTACATACACAAATGGAAAATATTATTTATCCAATTTCTCTTTCGGCATTCCAGATCAAAGTAATGTTTCTTTATACATCCGTGGTGTGGCAGTAATTTAAAGGAGTAATTATGGCTAGAAATTATAAAAAATTGTTATTAGTATCATCATTACTCACTGTCTTCTCTTTGGTAGCGTGTCAAGTGCAAAACCCCGTAGAAGATAGCTCTTTTGTCGAGGAAATCATTAATTTTGAAAAGATTGATACCGTTCGTAAAGAAGGATATCTTTTATCGCCTAATGAAGAAAGAACTATCCAAATAAATAAAGATATTGGCGACAAGAATTATTTAAAATTAGTGATAACCACTGATGTTAACATCTATGGTAATTTTCATTATTCTAATGTTGCCGATGAAGGAGAAAAAGCCAAAGAATCTTTCTTTGTGGAAGCTAAAGAACAACAACAAGAATTATGTCATTTCCTTGATGCTTATCGACCTGAATATAATAACCACGTTAATTGTTCAGCTTCTTCAGGAGCACACTCTTTTTATCACATTCCTATGCTCACCAAAATGGCGTGCGGATTATTTAACAAGACTTTAGATTCTATTACGATCAAAAATGTTTCTTCCACAGAAGGAAACGTTGTAATTGATGGATTATATATATCCGATAGAGATTTACCTAATGAAGAAATCTATTTAACAAAAGGCTCCATTAAAATCGGCTCAGATTTGATGGGTGGGGGTACATTTACCTATTTAGAAAGAATTAATTATAAAACTAATAAAGGTACCTATTATATTGATGAAGTATTAACACCAGATAATGATGTTTTTATCGGCGTTAACGCCGCATCTTTAGTGGGTGAAGAAGGAATTTTAGGTAGCGAAGACCATCATGTTAATTTAATTAATTATTACGACTCTGGTCGTCAATTCCAACAATCATTTTATTCTGCTGTCGGCGGTAGTAGTACAGCCACTCATGGAGAAAATGGCTACACTAGAAAAATGTGCTATACCGGCAATAATTCGGGACAATATTGGCCATATAACCCCGTCCAAGGTGGGGACTGTCACTGCAATATATCCCAAATCGTTGATTATCATATCTCTGAAGACACTATCTATGTCAAAAGTAAACCATTAGATTGGGCGGATAATAATTATGTGACCGATTCCTATATGGAAAACTGGTATACGATTAAAAATAATTGTATCTATGTGAAAAATAGATTTATAGATTACGCTGGTTTTTCTGATATGGATCAATGTGGAAAGATTCAATTAGAACTTCCTGCAGCATATATCGTTCATCCTTTTAATAATTATGTAACTTATCAAGGTGACGCTCCTTGGACAGATGACCAAACAGGTTTAATGTTCCGTTCTAATTTAGGTCCTTGGAATGTACGCGCAGATATTGTTAATAAACACCTAGAAGATTGGTTTGCTTGGCTTAATAGCGATGGCTTTGGTGTTGGTGTTTATATCCCCGATATATCTTTCTATGCCTCTGGTCGTTCAAGCTCTTCTGTCAATGTTTCTTTCCGTGGTAATCAAGATGCTTATTCTTCTCCGATGGGCAATGCCGATCTTCTTAAATATAACAAAAAAGAAGCAACTTATTCTTTCCAAAGTTGCTATACCACTAATACATGTTATACCGCACCAGAAATATTAACGACGATGTTAGATTATTTACCATTTGAATATTCTTATGTCTTAAGTGTGGATTATTTACCAGTGATAAGAAATAACTTCAAAAATATTTATTCCAACAATGAAGTTGATAATGATTCGATGTTTATTTGGGAAAGAGAGATGGCGAAAAAATCATGAAAAACCTATTAAAAATGACCATTTTGTTATCTTCTATATGTCCCTTACTTTTAGGCTGCCAAAATAATAAAAAACCTGAGGATAGCACGGATATTACCACTTCAACTACGGAAGAACAAAAATATTTAATTAATGAATCATACCCATCCAATAATGGTGTTGTTTCTTTGGCTAATGATGATATAACCGAGATGGTAACTCATTACACATTCGCGTGTTCTAGTGCTTTTGTAACAGATGAAGATCATTATGCTTCTAAAAATATTGAGATTAGTTGGGATGTAGAAGAAAAAGCTTTATATTACATCCTTGAATTATCTACGAATAACCTTTTCTATAAACCTCTTTCGTATGTGAGTAATGTTACTCATGTTTCTTTGGATAATTTAAAACCTGGTTATACCTATTATTGGAGAATTAATGCTTATTACACAGATAAATTAATAAGAAGTAGAGTATTTAATTTCCAAACAATGTCGATTCCGAAAAGCATCTATATGGATTCTGTGAAGAATTTTAGAGATATGGGTGGTTTTTTAACAATTAATAATAAACGCGTTAAATCTGGCCTCATTTATCGTGGGGCAAACGCTGATGGTGTTTCTATCAATGATAAAAACTACATGCTTAACACTTTAAATATTAGAAGTGAATTAGATTTAAGAAATAAAAATGAAGGTAGTAGAGGCACAAATGTCTTAGGAGTGGCTAATTATTATGTCGCTGATGATAATGGTGGTTTCTATTACGATACTTATCCTAATGGTATTTCTTATCAAAAAGGAAGAGATGTTCTTGCTAAAGAAATTAAATATTTCGCTGAGAGAGATAATTATCCAATTTATTTCCACTGTGCCATTGGTAGAGATAGAACTGGTTCTTTAGCAATGGTTATCTATAACCTTTTAGGTGTTAGCAAAAAAGATATCGGAATTGACTATGAAATTAGTATGTTTGCTAAAGCATCAACAAGAGATGTTCACCAAGGCACTGTCGAAGAATTAGTACATAATGTCTATCTTATCTATAATTACATTTTCGAAACCTATAATGGCAATAATATGCAAGAAAAGACCGAAGCATTCTTATTAGATATCGGTGTGACACAATCTGAGATAGATAATATTAAGAATATTATGTTGGAGGACATTTAATATGAAAAAGATGATACTTCCTTTCATTTTAATAACTCCTTTATTAATGGGTGTAGCAAACGTTAATGAAACCACGCATATTTTTGCATTAACTAATTTCTCAATTGCTAACATCAATTCCAATAGCGTTAATGCCACAAAAACAAAACGCGGCTATTTAGTGAAAGCTAATGAAGATTATACTTCCACTGATGCATTTATTCGTTTTACTGATTTAGATAGTGAAGAAGAAGTATACGTTAAAGATAACAAATATTTAGCAATTAGATATCGCGCGAATTTTGAAGCCGGTATGGCGATGCGTATTTTATCAACAACCGGTTATCAAACTTGGAATGATTTCCTCTTTAACATGTCTGGCGCTACGACTATTAAATCTTTCTCTAATTGGTATACAGTGGTCTTTGATTTATCATTTGAAAACGCTAAAAACATTGCAGAATCCTCCTATAATTCATGGGAAGCTGGATATTATAAAGGCATATCTTTTAATATAACTGGCCAGCAATTATTCCAAGATGATGGTTATGTCTATTTATCATCTTTTGCTTTCTTTAATAACAAAGATGAAGCGGAGGAATTTAAAGGATTAGATTATTCGCAAAATGAAGATAAACAAGGACCTATTATCGATATTCCTTATGGAGATGGAATAACTTTATATACCACCGCGGGTCGTAAAGTTAATTATATTGCGACTTATTATGATGAATATGATGATTTAAGTGGAGAAGTAGAAGGTATTTTATCTAGTGGTGCATTAGATGAAAATGGCCTATTAGTGAAAGGCGAACATCAAGTTAGTTTTACCGCTTATGATTTATCTAATAATTCCTCAACAAAAACATTAAATTTAATCGTTGGGGATAAAGACGAAGTCGCTCCCATAATTAATTTAAATACCGATACCATTTATGTTCTTGTTAATTCTTATAATCTTTTAGAAGTCGATGTCTATGACGAAGTGGATGGAAAAATCGATTATGAATTAACTTATTCTGATGGGGCAATTAATAGTAAAGGCCAATTTAATGAAGGTCATCATACTTTAACTATTACCGCGACGGATTATTCTTTTAATACCGCTACTAAAACCATTGATATTATTGCTGGATATGACATTAATCCAGATGGTTTGGAATTTATAGATGAAGGAGAAATTTAGATGAAAAAAACTATTTTACCAATCGTGCTATTATCGATGCTAATTCCTTTAGTGGGTTGTAATTCAACAAATAATGGCGAAAAACAAAATACTGATGCAGTACCGCAAGATCCTTTAGATTTAGGAGAAGGATTTAATAGTGATTATTATCCTAAAAAAGAAGATAACAAAGTGGCTTCTATTGTTAAGGGTTCTAATACAAAGATGAAAATCGATGTCGCATTAGATTTTGATGGGACAGAAGATGGTTGGGAGGCTCTTGCTAATGAATATATGCGTTTATGCGGAAATGTTGTCAATGTTAAATTAGTCACTGGTCTAGATACTGCTTCTTATACAGAAAGATTAAGAAATGAAGAAGTAAATCCAAAGACTGATTGGGATATTGTCCAAGGTAATTTATTAACAGGCGCGGATGCTCATTGTGTTAATCTTATGGACACAATTCGTTCCAGCAAAAACCAATATGCTGGTAATAAACCATGGGTTGATGTATTAGAAGAAAATGCCTATATCACCGATGTTACTGGTTCTACTGATCATGCTTATTTATTAAATACAGAAAATCTATCTACGGCATGGTTTATTAATACATCCGCTGCTGATAAGGCTGGTATTACTGATTTAGAACCTGGAACATGGGATGAATTTATCTCTATGCTCGATAAATTACAAACCGCAGGATATAAGTATCCATTAGGTTTATCTCTTAATAGTGATTCTATCAATAATAGCCAATTCTCTTGGTTATTACGTATTTATGGTGATTATTATTTCCGTCAATCTTATCAATATACTTCTAAGACTTTTAATTCAAGCACTGGTGTTGATGAAACATATAGATATGAAAAAGATGCAGATAATCAAGAATCCTATTCTTCTTTCTCTTTCTCATATAGCCGTGGCCTTTGCTTAATGTTAGATGAAACATGCCCGTATTTTTTAGGCGCAGGTAGCGATTTATATAATGATTTTATTTATCAATTCTCTCGTTTAGCAAAATACATTAGACCAAGCGCTTATTCTCAAACATTTAATGATGTGAGAACTTCCTTTATGGCACAGAAAGATGGCAACAAAGGTGATGAGGCTCCTCAAGTGATGCTTGATTATACCGGTTCTGGCTTATCTTTCTTAAATATTGATTCTTTAAAAAATAATCTCGACTTCTTTGATTATCCTGTCATTTCTTCTGAATATGTCGAAGAAGGTACATTAACTAGAGATGTCGGCGGTAATGGTGGTTATCTTGCCTTATTCAATTACGCGAATAAAAAACAACAAGATTTAAATAAAGATTTCTTAAAATTCGTCTTATCTCCTTATGGACAAACTATTTACTACAAAGCCTTATCCAGTAATGGTTTATCTCCTAAAGGTTTAACCACAGTGAAAAATGATTTAGTGGTTATTCCAGAAGCATGGAAAGGATTTTTCCAAAATAGTAAAGTACAATTTACCGGTTTGGCTGACTCAAACAAAATTATGGATTTAGGTGGTATCTCTTTACAAGGTATCAGCGCTGTCGATTTAAAATCCGTGGAATTATGGCAAGGTTTATTAAGAACACAAAACCAAATCAGTGTCACAAAATTCGCCACAGATTGGCACTATTGTTTAATTACTGAATGGCCAAATGTTGCTTCTATGCATAACTGGAAGAGCGATGCCTATTATTATTCCAATTTTGAAAATCCGAATTATATAAGCGACTAAGAGGATTATATGGATAAAGTCCGTAGAATAAGAAAAACTAGACCACAAAAGAAAGCTTTTATTGTCGGAATTATTTCCTCAATTTTAAGTGTGGCTTTTGGAGTGGGTATTCTTATTTCTGCACTTAATTATCCTAAGTCCACCTCTTTAGATAATCTTTATGAAAATAATGATTTTGAAAATATTTCTCGATTAAACGACAACAATTATCTAGTTTCCTCTACACATAAAAATGAAGAAGGAAAATTAGATGATGCAGTTATCTATCTTTATAATGAAGATAATAAATTATTAGATAAACATAATGTATTTAATGAAGCAAAAGAACAATTTGGCATCACTAATTTCATATCCTTTAATGGTTGCTATGCAGTAGAAGAAGCTGATTCTTTATATGTCATTAGTAACGATACATTATTACGTTATAAAGGTCTTACTAGTGGTGAATTAGTTTTAACTAGTTATTCCTCTTCGTTTAAAGGAAGAATAGTCAATTTAGCGGGTAATGAAAATAATTTATTCGTTTTAACTCAAATTGGTAGTCAATATCGCGTTGATTATTTTGATATTAACGATGATGACTATAACTTAAAGTCTAGTGGATATATTTATGAAGTTTCTTCTAGAAGTGACAAATATATTTTGTCTTGTTCGAAAAACATGTTTATCTATTCTTTCGCCGCTGTCGATGATTATTTATATCTATCAACAGGCGCTTATATCAGAAGAATTCATAAAAATATGCTCGGTAATAATTACCGTAATTTATATGAAGAAGAATTAAATCAAGTTGTTATCTCAAATCCTGATTTAAGTAGCAAAGAACAAAATGAATTAGCAAAATCCAATTGTTTAACTAAATATGGATGGCTTGATTATGATTATGATGTTCATACAGTCACAATTAATAGAACGAAGGGTCAACCAAATGACTACGCTATTTATATTTTGCCAGGTGTGACGGGTGTATTAAGATATCAAGATAAATATTTCTTCGTTGATAACACAAATGCATTATTTAAATACTCCGTGGAAGAATTAAGTGATGAACCGATGTTTGTTAATTATCTAGAAGATGAACTCCATCTTTTAGAAAAGGTGACAATAAAATCTAATGTTTCTAAGGCATTAGCCACAAATGCTTTTGGCTATGATGGCTTTGGTACTACCGGAATTATCTTCCATGAAGAAGGCTCTTCTCTTGTTACTATTTTTGATTTAGAAAAGGAAGAGATTGTTTATTCCGCGAATGTGTCAACACGTATTGGTAAGGCTTTTTATAACGAAAATAAAGGTACTTTGCTATTTGTATATCAAGACCCAGTTAATAAGAAGAGTGGTGTTAATTATTTATCTAGTTGTGTTGTTACAACAATGTTATCAGCCTCTTATATAAGACCTTTACTTATCATCTTTATTATTCTCACTTCTATCGCTTTATTAATAGCTTTAATATCTTGGCTATCTTATATATTTAGAAAAGTCATGACTTATGTTTTATCAACCTTAAAAGGATTGAAGAAACATTGGCTCATTTATGTAGCATTATTCCCCTCCATTTTTATCTTAATGGCGTTTTGTTATTATCCAGGAATTGCCGCGATATTTACATCATTATTCGATTATAAAGCCGGTATTAGCGATGTAAAAACATGGAATAATTTTGCCAATTACCAGCAAATCTTCGCTAATACGGAATCATTAAGACATTTTGGTAATATGGCTTTATTCCTAGTTGTTGATGTCGTTTTAGCTATATTACCACCTTTAATTTTTGCTTATTTCTTAACGTTGATGAGGTCTAAAAAAATATCAGGTATTTTAAGAACTCTCTTATTTATTCCTGGCATTATTCCTGGTATTGCATCGTTATTGATTTGGAAAATAGGTATTTATGGGGATTATGGCCTGATTAATTTAATTGTTAAAGGTTTTGGCGGGGATCCAGTAATGTTTTTCATGCCTGATGATTATACAAATATGTTTTGGTTGATGCTAATGGGATTCCCCTTTGTAGGAAGTTATCTCATATTCTATGGAGCGATGATGAATATTCCTTCTTCTTATTATGAAGCCGCGGAATTAGATGGCATAACTGTTTGGAAGAGATTTATTAAAATCGACATACCATTATGCTTACCACAAATTAAATATATTTTGATTATGACTATTATTGGTTCTATTCAAAACTTCTCTCGTATTTATATCACGATGGGAAGAACTAATAACGTGATATCTACCCCCATTGTGGAAATGTATATGTTAATGAATGGGTCGGAACGTAACTATGGTCTTGCTAGTGCGTATGCGACGATATTATTCGTCATATTATTCGGCCTTACTTATATAAGTTTAAAAGATAGGATTAAACAAAAATGATAGGCAAAAAGCACATTAAATATTCATATAACCATCGTGGTTTCCAAATATTTATTACCGTGTATCTCATCTTATGCACATTGTTTTCCTTATTATCTTTATTTATCACGATATTAAATGCTTGTAAGACCAATGAAAATATCATCTCTAATGGTATTTTTGGTTTATTACAAGGCAATGTCTTTAAGATTATCGCGGATAATTTTTACTTAGCCTGGAATCAAATAAGCAAGACTTTTTGGACATCCATTTTATTCTCTTTTGTCGGGGCATTATTAAACTGTGTTGTCGGTTCAATATTAGCTTATGTCTTTACTTATAAAGATTTCCCATTTAAGAAATTCATATTTACTTTATATATTTCTGTTATGTTATTGCCCTCTATTATGGGTATGCCTATTTTAGTGCCTTTTATGCAACAGACATTAGGTTGGGGCAACACTATTTATGGTTATTTATCACCGATGTTAGCGGGTGGGCAAGTATCAGCGTTATTTTTATTCAAAACATTCTTTGGCCAACAACCAATATCTATTTATGAATCCGCGAAAGTGGAAGGTAGTAATGATATTCATATGTTTATAAAAATTACTATTCCTCTTGCCTTACCGATTATTCTTTATCATTTTATCGGTTCATTTGCTTCTATTTATAACGATTATCTTTGGGCTTCTTTAATTATGGATCCCGGTACTTTAATGATGCCAACAATACAATCTGTTACGCAAAACTTCCAACAAAACCAAATGGGAGCGATGTATATGCTTTATGTCATATCATCTTTCCCTTTAATTATTACCACCGCGATATCAATGAAATTCTTCTCTAGTGGTGATTTCGCCGCTGGAATGAAGTTATAGGAGGATTTAAATATGTCAAATCTAACTCTTAAACACATCTATAAGGTTTATCCTAACGGTGTAAAAGCTGTTAATGATTTCAATATGGAAATTAAAGACGAAGAATTCATCGTCTTTGTGGGTCCTTCAGGATGTGGGAAGTCCACAACTTTAAGAATGATTGCGGGATTAGAAGAAATATCCGCTGGTGAATTATATATCGATAATAAATTTGTTAACTATTTAGAACCAAAAAATAGGGATATTGCAATGGTTTTCCAAAACTATGCTTTATATCCACATCTAAGTGTTTATGAAAATATTGCCTTTGGTTTAAGACTTAGACGCCTTCCAAAAGCGGAAATAGATAAAAAAGTACATCAAGCCGCTGAGATGCTTGGTTTAACTGACTATTTAAAAACTAAACCAGGAGCGTTAAGTGGTGGACAAAGACAGCGTGTTGCCTTAGGCCGTGCTTTAGTAAGAGAACCAAAAGTATTCTTATTAGATGAACCTCTTTCTAATTTAGATGCGAAATTGCGCGGTTTTATGAGAGGAGAAATCACTAAATTACATTCCAAATTAAAAACTACTTTTATCTATGTTACTCATGATCAAGTGGAAGCGATGACTATGGGGGATCGTATTGTTGTCATGAAAGATGGTTTTATTCAACAAATCGATACACCAAAAAATCTATATCGTTATCCATGCAATAAGTTTGTCGCTAATTTTATTGGTACACCCCAAATGAATTTCTCTGATATTACTTTAGAAAAAGAGAAAGATAAAATCCGTTTAAATGTTACTAACACAAATACTTCTTTCTTATTGCCAAGAGAATATTTCTTAAAGGTAGATAGCCGCTATTTTGATGGCAAAACCCCATTAAGTTTAGCTATACGCCCTGAATATGTTTCTATTAATCCTAATGAATTCCCATATTCATGTGAAGTTAAAATCGTAGGATTAGAAGAATTAGGAACGGAAATCCAATTAGCGGTGGATTTTGATGTTAATAAAGACATTTTAGCGTTAGATACTGATGATGACGAAGTTATTAAATCATCTTTATCTATTAGAACAGATGCTGATTACGAAGGTAAGGTTAACGATATTATTAAGATCTCTTTAGATTTACAGCATCTTCATATCTTTGATAATGAAACAGAGGTGGTGGTTAATCCTCGTGTGCCATCTTATTCTCGTGTGCACGCATACGTTAAGAATAATGATTTAAATATATTATCTAAAAAAGTGGAATTACCTAAAGCAATGCCACTTAGTGAAGGAGAATATGATGTTGTTCTTCCTCTTAAATCTTTAAGTATCAATAAAGATAGAAAAGAATTAGAAATCTATTCTGTTGAAAAAATTAATGATAAATATTTAATTCTCCTCTTTAAAGATGGAGAAGCCTTATTTGCCTTAAGCGATGAAGAATATAAAAAAGGCGATAAAGTCGGTTTAGATATTTCTCTGACCGAATTAGATTTTTATTCCTCTAATGAATTAAAACTAGAACATTTAAACACTATAAATGAATTAGATGGAATGGTTTATTACCATAAAGAAAAGAATGAACAAGGTAAAAAAGTCAAAATATTAGACTATCTCATTGATGATTTAGAACTATCTTGTTTTAACGATTTAGCCTATCGAAGTTTTATTACCGCGAATGACCGCTCTATATATGATTTAGAAATGAGTTTTAGATTTAATGCGGACGATATTTATATCGATAATAATGGTTTATTTGATTTAACAGTGAAAGATATCTTTGATTATGGAAATAAAAAATACGCTTTATGTTCATATAAAGATAATCGTCTAATTATCGCTTTAAAAGAAGGCGAAAATGTGGAAATAAACGAAGCTATTAAGGCTTCAATTAATGTCGATAACATACAGGTTTTTGATAAAAACAAAGGAATTAGGTTAGTTTAGGAGGATTGACCATGAAAAAATTATTTGCTTTTGCCTCAGTACTTGCCCTTACATTAACAGGTTGTGCAACCTCGCCCACCAAAGAACACGTTCACGAATATGATTTAGAAAATGTGGATTGGTTTTGGCAAGAAACATCTTCTGGATATAAAGCCAGTGCGATTTTCTCTTGTTTAAATTGTGAAGAAACAAAGGAAGTAGCCGCTAAAGTGACAAGTAAAATGGTTACTGAACCAACTTGCATTAGCGATGGATTAATGAGATATACCGCATTAGCGACTTTCCAAGAAAAAGATTTTACCGATTATCGTGAAGTAGGCGTTCATATTGATGATGGTGGACATAATTATGTTGAAGTTATTGATCCGCAATTTTTAGCGGAGCCCGCAACATGTACGGAAAATGCTGTTTATTATTTAAGCTGTGAACACTGCCATCGAATGAGTGATCAAACTTTTGAAGCGGAAAATAGTAAACTTCCTCATCAATTAAGTCATCATAACGCTAAAACCCCTACCTGTAGTGAAGTAGGTAATATTGAATATTGGACATGTGATAATTGCCATCAATATTTTAGTGATAGCCAAGGACAAAACGTTATTGATGAAGAAGATGTTATTTTACCTCTCTCTAATAACCATCAGATGACTTATCATGAAGGAAAAACTTCAACTTGTACTGAACATGGTAATGTCGCTTATTATCAATGTGATTTATGCCATAGATATTTCTCTGATTCTTTAGGAGAAAATGAATTATCAGAAAGCGATATTATTTTACCATTTGCCCATGATATGACTTTCCATCAAGGACAGCCAGCGACATGTTATTCTACTGGTTTGCATGATTATTACACATGTTCTTATGAGCCTGGTGTTTTATATAAAGATAGTGAAGGCAATGAAAAATTTAATAGTGAAGCTGATTTAGTAATTCCCCAATTAGAACACGAATTTGATGAAGAATTTAATTGTGTTCATTGCCACGAATCTTTTAAAGAAATTTATGAATTAGAAGATGCGGATAATTTAGATAGAGTCTACCCAATCAGTACATCTAGTTTAGATATGGGTGATGAATTCAATTTGACTCCTGCGGAGGGTGAGAAAGTCATCCACTATTTTAGTAGATATGATTTTACTGAACATAAGGGTATTGATTTATGGCTAGAATATAACTATGAATTAACAAGCGATGACGGTCATTTTGATATTTATTTATTCAATCAAAGAGATGAATCGGGAGCAATATTAAGATTACAAAATAATCGTGGTGAAGATGATGGTATTAATTATACTTATATCCACACTCGTAATGGGGAAAATGAAGGAACAACTATTCCTACTACCTCCAAAATGTTTTATTTCCCAAGAATATCAGGAGTTAAATCTACAACCACTAACATCATTCACGTTACTGCTAACTGCATTGATGAAACAAAAAATATTTTTGAAATAGACTTTACTTTAGGCGTTAAAGGACAAGCTTTATATTATCCATCTGCCAATCCAGAAGATACTACTAACACAAAATTAACATTCAATATTGAATTAGGTGCAGATTATTTCTTAAACGGCAATCATAACCTTATTCGTTTTTCTGCCTTCAATAGTGCAAATATCACTTTAAAAAACTACATATGTAATGAAACACCTTATGTCACATTTTTAAATGCGAATAAAGAAATAGTGGGTAAAACTGATAATACCACCCTATCTTTACCTAATTTTGATGTCGAAGGAAAAGTGTTATTAGGTTGGTTTGATTTACAAGGTAATAAGGTAGAAGATGGTCAAGTAATTACTTCTAAAACCATAATTAGACCAATATTTACCGCGGAAAAAGAAAATATGTTCTCCTTGAGAGATTATGGTTTAGGTAAAACCACTTATCAATCTATGTGCAAAGAACAATTAGCTCCTCATGGTGTTTCTATTGAGGAAGGTAATGAATATGACACTTATTTCATCTATAAAGTAGAAGAAATGAAAGATAACGACAATTATGCGATATTTGGTTTCCCTTATGATGTCGTCGATGAGGCTAATCGTGTTTTGATACGCATTAATAATTTCTATCCTAAAAAAGATAGCCGTATTTCTGGTTATATCTATGGTTCTATGATAGGTGCCGCTGGGAGCGAAACAAGATTTGATTCTAGCACCCATTATCGCGATGATCCATATTCCAATTTATTGGTGCATTTCACTGTTCATGATAATGGAAATGATACCGTTACTTTAACAGTGGAAATTACAAATTTAGTCAATGATTTGTCTTATTCTTTGACAAAAGACGTCACTTTTACAGGGTTTAGTAGAGAACCATTACATTATGGAGTGACATCTCAATATGTTTATAGAAATGTATTTGCGGTTACAAATGCATACAATTGCGACATTTCTATTGATAATGTTTTCTAAAATTCGAGGTGATGATAAATGAAACAGATTAAAGCGGTGATTATCGGATATGGGGATAGGGGGAGAATCTACTCCCAATACGAAACAATTGCTCCATCAAAATTTAAAGTAGTGGCTGTCGTGGACACTAATACCCATCGTTTGGAATTAGCAAAAAACGAGCATGGTTTAAATGATGATGCCTTATTTACCGATTTAGATACTTTGATTAATAAAAAAATAGATGCAGATTTATACATTAATGCCACTATGGATGAGTTGCATTATGGAATCTTAAAAAAGGTTGTTAAGACTGGCAAAGCTGTCCTTACAGAAAAGCCAATCGTTAATAATAAAGGTCAGTTGCTTGAGATTGAACAACTGGCCAATCAATATCATACACAGGTGTTCGTTGGACATGTTTTGCGCTACACCGCCTTCTATAAGACTATTAAGAAATTAATTCTCGCAAATGAAATAGGAGAAATTAGAACTATAGAAATGGCAGAACATGTCGGATGTGGACATTTCGCAGGATCGTTCATTAGAGGTAGATGGCATAGCGAAAAAGAATGTGGGGCAACCACTCTTCTAGCTAAATCCTGCCACGATATTGATATTATGTGTTGGCTAAATAACAACACAACGCCATTAGAAGTCTCCAGTTTTGGAGGACGATATTATTTTAACGAAAATAACGCGCCAGAAGGGGCTACGGAATTTTGTTATAACTGTCCTCATGAAAAAAACTGTTATTATTCGGCGATTAAATTATATGTGGAATCTGATTTTTCATCAGAACAGACATTTGTCAAATTGAACCGTCAAAATGTCACAGAAAAAGAAAAAAGAGAATTCCTCAAGACCGATAATTTTGGTAGATGCGTCTATAAAGTACCAGACGCAGATATGGTTGATAGACAAGTTGTTGCTATCAAATTTAATAACAATTCTATCGGGTCTTTCACTTTGGTAGGTGGTGCACCAGAAGCGAAAAGAACAATTTCCATTATTGGTACAAATGGAGAAATTGAAGGAATTATGGAAAGTGGAATTATTCATCTAAAGAAGAATAAATTCAATTCCATTACCCCTCATGACACAGTAATAAATGTCAATAGTGATATTTATACTGGCCAATGTATGAATGGTCATAGTGGTGGCGACTATGAAATTATGAAATCTATTATTGATTATCTTAATGGAGATAGAAATCTTGTGACCATTACTAAACTATCGGATTCTATCAACGGTCATTTAGTGGTTTACGCTGCTGATGAATCTCGACTTAATAACAAAATTGTCACCATCAAAAAATAAAAAAAGAAAGGAGTTTTTTATGAATAAAAAAACAATAATCGCTGCTAGCTTTGCATCTTTATTAGCGGTAGCTACCATGACTGCAGTATCTATTAGTTCTAATAACCAATTTAACAGTTTTTATGGTGTTAAAGCGGCTACTAGTTGGACAGAAAAAGCCTATGTGGCTCCGACTAGTGATTCTGTTGGTTATAAACACTACTATCTAGGTTGCCCAGGAAATTACCGCACTAGCGATGCTGAACATTTACAAGATGTAAGTTTAGAAGACATTACAATTCCTCAATTAAATGTTATCAATAGAAGCCAAATTGATACTAATGATGGCATTTTAAATGTTAATGAAGCTAAGATTAAATACCTCGACCAAACCACAACTTTAGGAGAAGAACCGGGTGTTGCTACATTTGTTCGCGATTCTGGACACGATGCCATATTCTTCTCAAGGAGTAATGAATTAGGTG
>ODAI010798253.1_pt1 | contig 18117 bp, 13 predicted proteins | sample 1539321 | NCBI WGS metagenome assembly ODAI01 (sample SAMN02144231, study PRJEB22623) | gut metagenome | biome: sheep rumen | host: Ovis aries | place: New Zealand | reverse complement strand
TAATACCATAATATTACCATTAACTATGGTATCTTAATGGTATTTATATGGTATTTTAATGGTATTTACTACCTACCCAAAGCGAAAGAGCAACGGCTTTGAGAATAATTGCCTATACAGCAGCAAGCTGCTAAATTGACTACGTAAGTCGTGGCAATTCATGATGATTTGTGTAGCCAAGCGTAGCCACATAAGAAAAAAGTGAAAAAAAATTGAAATCTTTAAATCTTTTTTCTTAATTTTGCGTCTTTACTTATAGAAACGTGTAATTAATTACGAAAATATATTATGAGAAAAGTGGTATTTTCCATATTACTAATGATTTGCGCAATGAGCTCGAAAGCGCAAAGTCTGGCTGCTCCAAATGGTGAGGGTAGTGGTATTGCTGTTTTCAACGGCAATATAAAAGACGTGCCTGACGGTACGGTTGTGAATTTCTGGTATCCTGAAAATGGTGACTATATAGGAGAGGCTGTTGCGAAAATTGTCAATGGGAAGTTCAGTTTTAAGAAGATGATAAATGAGAGTGCAAAATATCTCATTACCTTAGGAGATGGCAAGGAAGAGCTTATTGTCAGAACATTACCTGGAACTACAATGATTACGGGTGATACCCCTAACTGTAGCCATTGGAGGGTGGAAAACGATAATCCGATAGTTGTTGAGGATAATGCGTACAAGGACCGTAGAAAGGCTATCATAGAAGAATATGAGAAAGAGCTGAAGCGCGGAAAGATTAATCCGAAAGATGTATATGCTCAAGAGCGTTTCTATGTAAACTCAATGTGCGAGTTTATGAAGGATAAGTCTTATAGTAGGTTCTACCTGGATGAATTAAGAACGCTAGCCAGGATGGTGATAACCAAAGATGATGATTCGCGATTGGCTGACTGTAAGAAGAAAGTTAGTGAGTTGTGTGTCAAGCTGCCTTTAGACAGATTGGGCGAGTTTCAGGATCTTTATACGAATAAAGAGTTGAATACGGGTGATAATATGGTTGACTTCAAGCTATACGACCATGATGGCAGGGAGCATCATCTGGCTGAGTTTAACGGTAATGGCAAGTATAAGCTGTTGGAGTTCTGTTGCAAGGAAGACAAGAAAACGATGGAGGAGCGTCCCAAATATGTACTTGACAAGCTATATGAAAAATTCTCAAACAACCTTGACATTGTGACTGTGAACTGCGACTCCAAAGATGCGTGGATGAGTGGCAAACTTCCACGCGACCAATGGAATGAGTGGAACGACTATAAAAGAAGTATCGCCGTAATGATGAAGTACTCTACTGTGATGCGCTTCGTATTCATCTCACCAAATGGCGAGATATTGGGTTTCGGCAATTATTATGATCTCAGATCCAAGTCAAAACAGTATTTTGCTTTTGTTAATTAGAGAACGCTCCCTATGTGGAGGGAATCAGTTCAAGTGAAGGGCTTTAATTTTAATTTAAGTTTAATCAACGTACTTTTATTCATTTTATTCACTTTGCTATACACCCTGATATCTTGATAGGTTTCCTCCACATGGGGATGGCCTCTCCCCCCGCCCTCTCCCGTAGAGAGGGAGCCGGAGAACTAAAAAACTTAGTCCTTAGTCCTTGGTCTTTAGACTTTTGACTTTAGACCTTAGACCTTAGACTTTAGACAAAAGATACATGCACAAAAAGACGGAACAGAACATACTTGAATTAGAAAGGATTGTCGCAGAGCGGCAAGACTGGTTGTTCCGTTTTGCTTATATGCGCATTGGACGGCGTGAGGATGCTGAGGACTTGGTACAGGAAGTGCTGCTGAAACTGTTCAGGGCAATGCAGAAGTCGGGTAGTGTTGATGATGTTGAGAGTTATCTGATAAGAAGCATCAGTAATGCGTGTCAAGATCATTTCCGACGAAAACGGCAGACGACGATTCCAATTGATGACGCCTTACAGGTCTCGGTAGATGATAGTGACAGGCAGATTCACGAGGAGTTCAAGAGAATAAACAAGTTGCTTGACGACCTCCCTCCGGAGCAGGCAGAGACCTTAAGGCTGAAATGTTACGATGGTCTTACGTTTAAGCAGATAGGTGAGTTACAAAATATTCCAGAGGCAACGGTAAAATCGCGTTATAGATACGCAATAACAGCCCTCAAGGAAAAAGTTGCAAAGCAAAAGGAGTAATAATATGAAAGAGTTTAACGACATGGAAGATCTTGAGCAGTTGCTGAAACCACAATGTGAGTTTCACGCTTCTGATACGCTTAAGGAAGAGGTTATAGCCAAGGTAAAGGCAGAAGCTCGTCCTCGCAAGGTGCGTCTGTTGCCTTGGCTCGCCGCTGCTTGTGTGGCTGGAATCATAGGATTGTTCCTTATGCCTCCTGAGCAGTCGGAAGAGAATGTAAGGAGTAAGGTTGAAAGCGTTAGGCCTGAAACTGAAAGTGTAAGGTCTTTAGAGACTATGCCTGAACCTTCTGTGGCAGTTGTTGAAAAAAAACAGTTGGGAAAGCCTTCTGTAAAGCGTGAAGAGCCTGAAGAATCTCGAGTTCAAGAGGCACAGCCAATGCAAATACAGCCACAGGTACATGCTATGCCAACAGAGCAATATAATGATAATGAGGAAATAATGCTTTCAGAATGGGATGTTCCTATCACCCGACCTGAGAACCTGATTGATACGCCAGAGGATCTTGCTATGATTGCAAGACTCGAAAAGCAGGCTTTCATCAGCAGGATGCGTGAGCAGGTTGAAATTGCCAAGGCTGAGCTTATTGAAGAAACTCTTATTGAAGAAAATTAATATCATTAACTATGAGAAAATATATTTCGCTGCTGATATTGATATGCAGTCTTAACATATATGCAGCTGAGTTACCCCCAGCACCTCAGCCGGAAGCCTTGCAGCAAGCTATCCGTACCTTTATCGACACACACGTTGATAGAAAGGAGTTGCCGTTGCATAAAATGGAATATTGGCTTGGAGAATACAATAAATTTTCTGAGGTCATGAGCATTCCTTTCTGCTGTGATTCAAAAGACCCAGAACTTATGGCGGTGATAGATGCTTTTGTAATAGACGAGCATAACAGCTATCAGTATGTTCACGAAGTGACAGGATCAGGAATGTTGTATTCGGTAAGTTTGGACGCCAAAAGCAACAGAAGGGAAATAACCCGCAAAAGCAAGGATCAGGAGTTCTATATGCTTTGCGCAAAGAACTATGATAATCCGCTCTATAGGGACATGTACACCATCTCGTTTGTCAAGAAGAAAGAAGGCAAGAAAAAGATATATGAGGGTACAATTTACCATATCTATTCTCCAAGACCCGACTATAAGGAAGGTGAGGTTCTGGAAACTCCACAATATAAGAATTTCATATTGGTTGGGAAATTGGATAGTGATTTGGCCAACAAGTTGAAATATGTAAATCTAAGAGGTGCAAATTCCAAAGGTGGTGTGGATTATGGCAGTCGGCGTGTGGGGGTGCAGAATGGTCGCTTTGTATTTTCCAAAAAACTCGGCAAACCTATGGAAATCCAGATTTCCTATGAATACAAAAGCGGAAGACATTCTGATTGGCAGACAATAAAGGCTACCCCTGGTATGACACTATATGGAGATTTCCATGCAGACAGTTATGAAATTAAAAGAGTGGAAAGCGACTACACCATTGAGGACTACTCTGTGGCGAAGGATAAAATGGAGAAAACGGATGAGACCATTAAGAATTATAGTTTGATGCTGAGGTCGCTTAACGAGCAGATTCGAGAGCTTAGAAGCGTGCCAGAAGATGCACCAGATTATTCAGATGTAAAGAAACGGCTTTCTTCTCTTCATAAATCTGCAAAGGAAATAACCGACAAGATGCAGAATCTGGTAGAAAAAATGGCGAAAGAATTGGAGTAGCAAATTATTTATTCCCGAAGACGGCTAAGACATTCTTGCTGTTTTCGGGAATAATTATTTGTGTATTTGATTGTTAAAAACTCTGTTATTCCCTTTTTATAGGTGATTAACGAGTGAATAAGGAAAGTAAGGTTTAAAAAAAGTTATAAATCAAGAAAAAATAGAAAAGAAAACAGAAAAACCGAACAATTGTTGTATCTTTGCACTCGAAAGATTGAAACGCGCACCGGCTTGCAGCTGACGTTCGCTGTCTTTCGAGTGCGAGGATGCTTTGCACGTTGCAATCGAAAAGATTGAATCGCGCACCGGCTTGCAGCTGACGTTCGCTATCTTTCAAATGCGAGGGTGCTTTGCACGTTGCAATTAGAAAAAAAGTCTAAGGTGTTAGACTTTAACCTTTGCTTACGCCGTTTCCATATCAAGGAAACTCAAATCCCCGAGAGGGGCGAAGACTTAAGTTAGTACTTTTATATCATTGGCTTATCTGCGAATGAACATAACCTCATCCTTGTCCCTTTACGGGATAATGCCGAATTGGTCGGCAACCAAAGGATATCTGCAGAGCTTTGTGAGTTTTTGCGGTCAAAGTCCAAGGGGGACTCGTAAGGCAAGGAAGGGGTTGTTGATTGGAGAAAATTCACTTTACTTAAATGTATAATAATTACCCGATTTCGTTTATGAGGGGCTGTTTGCAAGAGGCAGCTTCCTCGTAAACTCAGGTAAGTCCTTGTGAGCCTTCTACCTGCTGTAGTGTTTCGTCTTGTTGACGGGTGGCACGACAGCTTATGGGTGAGGGCACAAGGATTTACTTTTTTTGAAAGAAAAGCATTTTCAGGAATCATAGAATAGGTGTTTTTGTGCAGAATAAAGGAAATAATTACACTAATTATTTGGAATAATGGAAAAAAATTTGTAACTTCGCACTCGAATTATACACCTTAATCGCTATTCTACTGATGTCTCATAAATCTTGCAAATTAATCTTTACTATTGCTGTCTTTGCTTGTATGCTGTTCGCATGTGGCGGGGGAGGGGATAAAACCTCGATGTCAGATGTGGATAGTGTGGAATTGAAGGACTTCAAGAACTATGTCTATGAAACACGCATGAAACTGCTTTACGAGCATACATACGATACAGCCAATATTCCTGTGGCTGACTCTATCTATAGGGAGGCTGACAGACTCAATTCTGACTGGTGCAAGCTTAGGGCTTTGGAACTGAAGTATTATGTGTATGTGGCTGATCCTTCGAAGGAAAAGGAGTTCTTTGAGGCTATTGACGAGTATCTGAAGATAGCATCGTCAGCTCCTGAATATCAGCAGGAACTGTATGACGGCACGTATGCCAAGGTGGAGTATCTCATTGAACTGAAGAGGTTTATCTCGGCTCAGGAGATAGTAAGGGATTTGATGAGAAAGGCGGAGACATCTGAGTATTCTGAGTGATTGTATCTCTGTAACTATCTGATGGGCTGTATCTATCAGCATCGTGGAGATTATTCCATGTCTATTCCGTATCTGAAGAAGGCTGAGGAATATGCTATAAACGACAGTATGCACGTGTCGCTTGTTTCGCGAGAGCTTTCCGTATGCTATCAGGCAATAAAGAAACATGATGAGGCTCTTGCTATGGCACGTCGTTGCTGCGATTACGCAAGCAATAGGGTATATAAGGTGTTTGGCGAATATACTTATCTCACAGCCCTGTTTGAATCCGGTAAGGAAGCGGAATTTGTAAAGGAATACCAGAAATCTGCTATCTGTGCAGGGAATGTGGACGATGTTCTGCCGATACACATGCAACAAGGGCTTCAGGCTCGTCTTGCCGTGTGTCAAAAAGATTGGGATAAGGCTGAGGCCATTGCTTCAAAGATTGATTATGAGGATGAGAGGCTTGGCGAGTTGTTTACGCTATATCTGCGAAAGGGTGACTATAAGAAGGCTTTTGAGACAAAGTTGAGAATCGGAGAGATGAACGACTCTGTAAGGTCGGCTATGCAGACTGACGATCTGAATGAGATGGAGGCCCGACTGGGTAACAGCCGTTTGAAGATTGAGGCAGACGAACTTAAGCTTGCCAATCAGCGTATGATGACTGTTTCTGTTATTGTGGCATTGGTGCTTGTCATTATCATTATCGCATTGGGAGCTGTATTCTTTGTACGCCGTCGTTCTTCCCGTTATAAGAGAAAGGCTATGGAGGAGAGGGAGTTGTTCTATAGAAACGTTACCCACCAGTTGCGCACGCCTATGACCGTTGTCCTCGGTATGGTAGAGCAGCTGAAACAGCATATCCCCGAAAATGATGTTGTAGGTCACGAGAGTCTTGAGGCTGCCCATAGGCAGAGTGATAATCTCCTTCAACTGATAAAGAAACTCATAGCAGCTTCAAAGGAAGGAGAGATGGTGGAGTTGAGTGATACTGCCTCTCACAGCCCCTCACCTGTCACTAACGTGACACCCTCTCCCCAAGGGGCGAGGGAAAGGTTACCTTTATCTGCGCATAATGACGTGATTGGAAATGCTAACATTACCCTCGCCCCTTGGGGAGAGGATGCCCGAAGGGCAGATGAGAGGCCGCAGGCGGGGGGAGAGGCCGAAGGTTCTCTTCCATCTATCCTCCTTGCCGAAGACAACGACGATGTTGCCATGCTTATCTGCAATATGCTTCGTGATGAGGGGTATAGCGTCAGTCGTGCGGTTGATGGTCAGGAGGCGTTGGAGATGCTTCGTGAGGAATTGCCTGATATGCTCATCACGGATATTGCCATGCCGAGAATGGATGGTCTTGAACTGATGAGAAATGTTCGTGCCGATGAGACTATGTGCTGTCTGCCTATTGTCGTCGTTTCAGCCCGCGTAGAGGATCATGAGCGTCTGGAAGGCATTAGTGCCGGAGCGGAGGTGTATCTTGCCAAGCCGTTCATTAACGAGGAATTACTGCTTATCGTGAATAAGTTGCTTGAACAACGCAGACGGCTTATTAAGATGTTTACCAACAGCAAATCGGACGATGAGACCAGTAAGCAACTTCCGGAGGTGGATGTAGAGTTCTTCAATGATATTAACAAACTGATTGATGCAAACCTTGTTTCCGGCGATGTTTCAACGTCATTCCTTGCTGACAGGATGTGTACATCAGTTTCTACTCTCAACAGAAGATTGAAGAATATGAGTGGATTGACGGCTACTACATACATCCGTAATCGCCGTATTCTTATGGCAAAGCGCTTGCTTGAAACAACTGATCAGACTGTTAGCGAGATTGAGGTGAAGTGTGGCTTCAATACCTCCGGGCATTTCTCCCGCGTATTCAAGGCAGAAACAGGCATCTCGCCACTCGACTATCGTCATCAGAGCAGAAATCAGTAGAATCGACACTAAAATCCTTATTGTTACCTGTTACTTGTTACTGCATGGTTAGAAGTGCTGTTGTGCCTTCGCTATGCCTTCGTTCTGCCTTCGCTATACCTCCGTTCCAGGTCCGCTTCTAGTCCGTTCGTAGAAAACGGAGGCTGATGGGATTTACAACGGATTTACAACGGATTCACAACGGAACTGCATCTTAGGGAGAAGTTCTCGCAGAATCTTATTGAAGCCTGTATCAATTTTGAGGATGTTGTTTTGGAATGGTTTTCACGCTCTTTTTGAAGGATAATGAGCATATTGTGATTGCTATTGAAAATAACGAAATTATTGTTACCAGAGCATTTTTCCGCGTTTTTCAAGCATACAGAACAAGGTGAATCTACCAGGAAATAATGCTTATTGTTATGTTATTGAGACTGTCAGTCGCCTACATACTACCCTCATAATTGCTTGTAACAGCCTCATAGTCTTTGTTTTAGATAGTTATATGGTGTGATGTTCTCTCGCTCAACAGGCGAGCAAAAACTCGATCAGTAACAAGTAACAGGTAACAATAAGGATTTTAGTGCATGGCCAAAAATTTTACTGAATATTTCTAAGGAGTTTATATACCTTATTATATATAGAAATAATAAAATATAGGCATCTGTTTACTCTATTTTCTTATTGTTACCTGTTACTTGTTACCAACACGTTTTCGGGGATTATGAAATAGGGGGCGTATTGTTTATCCCGGATCTACATCGTAATGCACAAGCAGGGATTTGTAGTTGGCATCAGTCATCATTTGCTGAACGCAGAACTTGATGTTGTCTCTTACTGCTGCGAGAGGGAGAGAGAGGTCAAGTTTCAAAACTATTTTCCTGATGCAGAGAGTCTTGATACGCGCAACGGCTGGCTTGTCAGGACCAAGAATCATAGTGCCTTGCTTGCCCTTCAAGGCTGGAGCCTGACGAAGACGATTGGCAAGTTCTATGCCTGCGTTGTTTACAATCTGGTTATCCCTATGTTTCAAGTAGATATAGATGAGACGAGTGAAGGGGGGGTAGCAGAAGGCACGACGCTCCTGTATCAGATCACGGAAGTAACCTGAGAAATCGTTGTTTACAATCTGCTTGATAATGGGCAGTTCGGGATTGTTGGTCTGAAGAATAACCTTGCCTTGCTTACCTTTTCTTCCTGCACGACCGGCCACCTGCGTAATCATCATGTAGGCGGTTTCCCAAGCGCGGAAGTCGGGAAAGTTCAGCATAGAGTCGGCTGAGAGAATACCCACTACGCTAACGTGGTCGAAATCGAGACCTTTAGTGACCATCTGTGTACCGATAAGGAGATTGGTCTTCTGAGAAGAGAAATCGCTTATGATACGCTCGTAGGCATTTCGGGTTCTTGTGGTGTCAAGATCCATTCGCCCTATGCGTGCTTCGGGAAATTCATCGCGTATGATGTCTTCTATCTTTTCTGTTCCGAAACCTCTGTCCTGAAGTTCCGTGTTGTGGCAGTCGGGGCACTCGGTAGGCATACGGTAGGTATAGCCGCAGTAATGGCAGGTGAGCGAGTTGAGGTTCTTGTGATAGGTAAGGGATACGTCGCAGTTGGTACAACGAGGCACCCAACCACATTGGTGACATTCTATTATGGGCGAAAAGCCTCTTCTGTTTTGGAAGAGTATGACCTGCTCACCATTATGCAGAGCCTCTCCTATTGCCATTCTAAGGTCAGGAGACAATACTCCTCTCATAATCTTACGATGGCGGAGATCCTTCACGTTTACCACATTTATCTGTGGCAGTTTGATATCCTTGAATCTCTTGGTAAGAGTGACATAGCCATACTTTTTCTGAAAAGCGTTGTAATAAGTCTCGGCACATGGTGTGGCTGTTCCGAGGAGAGTCTTGGCGCCATACATCTGCGCAAGGACGATGGCGGCAGAGCGTCCGTGATAGCGAGGGGCTGGGTCTTGTTGCTTGAACGAGCTTTCGTGCTCCTCGTCGATAATTACAAGTCCTAAGTTCTTGAAGGGAAGGAATACGGCAGAACGTGCTCCGAGGATAACGTCGTAAGGCTGGTCGGAGAGTTGTTTTTGCCATATCTCCACGCGCTCGGCATCAGAGTATTTGGAATGGTATATGCCGAGTCTGTTGCCGAAGACACGATGTAGTCGCTCTGTAATCTGCACGGTTAGGGCAATCTCAGGAAGAAGGTATAGAACCTGTTTGCCTTCGTCAATTGCACGTTGGATCATCTTGATGTAGATCTCTGTCTTTCCGCTTGAGGTTACCCCATGAAGAAGGCATACGTTATGCTCTTCCCATTCATTGTAGATGCTGTCGTAGGCTTTCTGCTGGGCTTCGTTTAATGTTGAGGGTTTAGTGCTTTGTGTTGAGAGGGATGTATTGCGCATCAGTCGGCTAACTTCCTTGTCGTATATGCGTAACAGGCCTCTGTCGCACAATGCCTTTATTGTAGCAGCATTGGCGTGGGCATCGTTCATCAGTTCCTCTCGTGTAATCTCTACGACTTCTTCGCGAGTGCTATTACCCTCAATAGAATCCCAATGGGATAGTGAAAGGAACGAGTTGAATGCCTCAAGCTGTCGGGTAGCTCTGACAAGCATATTGAGAGCTATGTGAAGGGCATCCTCGTTCTGGTATTGCTCTGTTAGTCCTATGTAAGTCTCTGTCTTTGGACGATAAGTTCCTTCTGCCTTCATGCCAGAGGGTAGGGCAGCGCGGAAAACATCGCCGAGGGGCGACATGTAGTATTCGGATATCCAAGTCCAGAGTTTGTATTGCTGTGGGAGAAGAACAGGCTTAGTGTCAATAATCGCAATTATATCACGTATTTGTACTCCCTCTTTTATTGAGATTTCTTCAGTCGGAGCATTTACGACAAGTCCTGTGTATGTCTTTGAAATACCTAACGGCACTTTTACGCGGATGAATGGCACGACATCTTTTTCCATGCTTTGGGGCACAGAGTATGTGTAGAGTCCATCTATTCCGAGGGGAAGGATTACGTTTACGTATTTCATGACCGCAAAGTTATATAAAAAAAAGCAGACTCGCAATATTTGCAGTCTGCTTTTTATATGAAGTTTGAAAGTTTTTAGAAATAGTATGTCAAACCTATCTGCCAAGCGTTAGACTTTGGCTTGAGTTTGAATCTCTTGACGAAGTCGTCTTTGATTTCTTCTGCTTCGGCTGTCTTTCCGAGAGCAGAATTATAGGTTGCTCTTATCTCTATGTGGTTTATTTTGACACCTCCACCAATATTAACGCTAAAGTCGCTATTCTTCCAACGCCAGTCTTTTACGCAATCTGAGACCTCGTCGATATCATCTGCATCTATGTTGAATGCACATTGTGGACCGGCAAAGACGAAAATCTGACTATTGTCGTTGATGTCAAATCCCTTACGGATATTTGCCTGAACGTTGACGTTCTGCTCTGTCAAGCTCTTTCCGTCTACTTCACCCCTACGTACATCATAGATGCCGGCTACCTCAACATCGAATATTGGGCATCCGATAAGGAATGTTGGACCGATGTAGAATCCTGCCTGATTGCCAGACTTTATAACGTCAGTATCCATAGAGAACTTGTTTATGTTCAATCCGCCTTGAATTCCGAATTTTATTTGCGCACTTGAAGGAAGCGCGAGCAGGATTGTGGCTAATATTGCAAGTACTGTTCTTTTCATAATTATATATGTTTGGTAATCTTGTATATGAAAAACGTAAAGACGCAGAGAGGATTAAACTTTGCGACTCTGCGATTTTGCGTTTAGTAAAATTAGTGTCTCTGACGACGGACACTTACTCGGGCAGAACCGGATGAAGATGATGAAGACTTCGACTTAGTCTTGCTGTTCTTCACCTCGGAAGTGGAAGTTGTAGAGCGACGTGTTGTCTTCTTCGCCTTCTTCTTTCCTTTTTTATCTACCTTTGCTATGCTGTCGAGAGAGTCTTTTCGAGCCTGATCGCCCCAAATGCTCTTCTCGAATGTCTTCATCTGGGATTCTATCTTTTGCTGCTCCTTCTTTATTGCTGCTTCCTGATTCGTGGAATCTGCGGTAGCAACGGTTTGAGCGAGAGTTTGACCAAGCATGTTGTTTGTCTTGTAGATTTCGCCCTTGTATTTGGTTTTTACAAAGAAGTCGTCAATACTCATCATTGCAGCATTATTGATATTGCTCGTCATAATCATCTGTTTTGAGAGGAATGGGGCGATGTCATCATACTTTACCCAGAAGAGAGGGTAGGTGTTTGCCTGACCTCCGAAATCATCCTCGCGCGTCATGATAGGGCAGAGGGCTACTACCTTTGTGTGGTAGGTTGCTGTATATTGGTCGTAGTATGAAGACTCCTTGATGTAGTATGATTTTACCTCACGACTTGGAATGTCGGAGTTGTCAATCTTGAGTCTGCCGTCTTTCTTCTCGTAATAGATGCTGTAATTGTCAAGAAACTCCAGAGGTTTAATTTTTGCATCAGGAGTGAAAGACTCATTTCCGTTCAGGTTATACTTATATGCAGTTATCTGGCCGGAAAGCATGAGTTTGAAGAGGTATGTGAAGAGATTCATCTGCGAACCTACAGGCTCAACAGGATAGTATAGTCCTCCATTCTCGTCTTTTGTAAGGTCGAGCAGACGATATAGGTCGCGACGCCAAACCACATCCTCTGGCATCTTCTGCTGGGTAGGAAATGCGATTTTCGCGCGTTCTGTCATATTGTTGGCATTACTCTTCGCCTGTGCTTTCTGAGCCTGCTGAGCGCGTCGTGCTGCTGGTTGGGCAAAGGTGGTAGAAGTAATGAGAGAGAGGACAACAAGAAGTGTTGCTGCCCATAATCTCCTATATGTCATATTCTTTTTCATACACATTATTTGATTATTACCTCCATAGAGGTTGGTAGTGTGCGTAAAATTCCGTCTGGACCTATCGCTTTTACCTTTGAGATGTAGAAGCGCTTTGAGCGTGAAAGCTTGCGGAAGGTGTCCATCTGTCTTCCTGAGAATGATGCTCCTTCGCTCACGATAGGAACGGCGTTACCCATATTGTCGAAGAAGACAGCCTCAAAGCCTGTCACCTTGAATTCTATGTCGAGAAGTCCGTCGTCGATGGCTGCCTTGATGCCTGTTGCTCCAAGTAGTGATGCCTTGGCAAGGCCACCGCCTCGGAAACGATTATCGCCTACGAGAATGTATGGAGTTGGATCTGGAAGCTTGCGGACACGGAAAGTGAAGTTGCCCATGTGAACAGGCTTTCCTGTCTGTGTGCTTGACACAGAGATTGTAACGTCTTTCCCTACAGCACTAGGACGGGCGATATACTTGCCTGGTCCTACAGGAGTGAATGTTCCTCCTGTCATAGTTGCGCTCACCTTATTCTGAGGTACGCCCGGGATGGATACGCTTACTGGGTTAGAGTAACCTGCGTAGAGTACGTTCATCATTGTGGCAGATACGGTTGCAGATGGATCTACGACAGTATATTTCTGTTCGAAGTCACGACGGATAATCTCGCCTCCGCCATTCTGTACGGTCATATAGCCGGAAAGGGTGAAATCACCAGTCTTGCCTGCAACGAATTCGTATGTGCTGTTGGTGAGATTCACTTCATGACCGCCGATATAAATCTGAGGCTGCTGGGTTGTATCTACCGCAGCCATTACAATCTTTGCAGAGAACTTATCACCTCTAACAACTGTCTGTGCATTAGGGATGACAAATGCAGAAAGTTTGTTTACGCGGATATCCTTAACGTCGATATTGCTTACGAGATTGTGGAGGACCTCGCCCTCGGCATAGCGGATGTCACTTTGAAGCTTAGAGAGCATGGTGATAGCAGCAGCTACAGGCATACCCTCGAACATATACTCTTCCCAGTTCTTGTTAAGAGGATTCCTGCGTCCTGTAATCTTTGTTGTGAGATTGCTTGCTATGACTTTTCGCTTGTCTTCATCGGTTATCATAGTTAGCATCTGCTCACGATAGTTGTCTATTGCCTTGCGTAGCTTTGCGCCCTGTCCTGTACCTGGGGCAAGCATAACGTGGTTGGCAGCTTCGAGGTCGTCAACTCGCTCAATATTGTTGACATCACCATCAGAGCCGTCTGCATCCTTGACGATTGCAACTTTCAGTTGTTGTGCGTAGTTATATAGGGAATCACTCATGCGCTTGACGAGGGTTGCCTTATCAAACCATTCACGTACTTTCTGAGGGTTAGCCTTGAGTTGCGTCTCAAAGTCATCGTAAATTGTGGTGTTCTGTTTCTCCGTATTTGCCGTTGATTGCATCAGGCTTGCATCTACGATGCTGAAGCCATCAAGCACCTCGCTGGAGATATTCATCGCCAGCATAGCCATAAGGACCACATACATCAGGTTGATCATCTTCTGGCGTGGAGAAACCGGTTTCTTCTTTATTGCCACAGTCTAATTTGTATTTGACTATATTTGTTCTTTTATTGCTGCTTGGGGATATTTACAGTCATAGCGTCGATCATACGAGCATATACAGCATTAAGCTCCTTGATCTTGTCTGCCATCTTGCGTGTCTCAGCATTAATCTCGTCTTGGGTTGTGATCTGTTGTGAAGCAGCCTTGAGCTGCATCTCATAGACACGTGCAATACCTGTAAGGGTACGGTTGAGGTTCTCCATTTCCTGAGAGTCGATAGAGAGACGCTCGCTAATAGCTGCAATCTTGAGAAGGAGTTCGTTAAGCTCGTTGAGACGGTCAACGTATGTTGATGTTGCCTGTTCCATTGCCTGAGCGGTCTCTGGGGTAACAGCTGGCGCAGGTGTGCCGATCTGTGGAGTGGATGCTTTGACTTCAGACTGTTGTTCTGAAGTACCAGATGCAAATGAAATAGGTTCTGATGGCTGTTGGGCTACAGATGAAGGCTGAGAGCCTCCGCCTATTGTTCCACCACCTATGATGATAGTTCCACCACCTATTGATGATATAGGAGATGTGGCGGTATTACTTGATTTTGCTGCTGTTGCCGCAACATTTTCAGGAATAGCATTTCCTGAAGTTGTCTCAATACCGTTCTCTAGTGCCTCCTGAGCTGCAAGCGCAGCAGCGAGTTCTGTATCTGTTGCAAGATTCCTGCCTTCCTGTGTCTTGTCAAAAGGACGGTCGAAAGCTGAGATGAAGAATACGAACACTTCAGTTCCCATACCTATGAAAAGCATGGCATTTGCTCCTGGAAGGTGGGTGAGCTTGAAGAGAGTTCCGAGGATAACGACGGCTGCACCCCATGAATATGCGTAGTTCATAAAGGTTTGGCCAGAAACGCTATCCATCCATTTCTGAAGCCTATATACTATGTTATAATTGCTGTATTTTGTCATAATGAGTTTGTTTATCTTTTCTTTTTGCCTTTACCATTCTGACTTGCTGGACTTGCTAACGAGCGAACGCATCGGAATCCAATGTATGCCCTTGGCTGATTCTGATATTCCCATGAACGCCATGCTGAGCGGATGAAACTCTCTGGGTCTTTCCAAGAACCGCCCCTTACACTCTTCTTCTTCAGTCTGTATGGGTCTTCGGTCGCAGCATTATACTCCAGCTTAGGGTTGAGGTCATTCATAGCCTCTACACCTGCTTCTGTATATATGGTAGATGTCCATTCTGCAACATTTCCTGCCATATCATATAGTCCATGACTATTAGGTGAGTATATACCTGTCTTGGATGTAATCAGGTTTCCATCCTTGGTGTAGTTTCCTCTGTCTGGCTTGAAATTTGCATAGAAACATCCATCTCCGTTCTTTACGTCTGGGTTTTCCCAAGGGAACTCAGTACCGTCTTTTCCGCGTGCTGCATATTCCCATTCTGCTTCAGAAGGAAGACGATAGCGCTGGATGTATTTGGCCTGTCCAGAAAGTCCCTTGAGAAGGAAATCTGTACGCCAAGCACAGAACGCATTTGCCTGTTCCCACGTAACACCGACAACAGGATAGTCGTTGTATGTCGGATTGCTGAAATAGTTGCGAAGGTACATCTCGTTGTCTGAGTTCGGGAAATCGTTTACCCAACATGTCGTATCCGGATAGATGTTGACGATGTATGTGTTTAGGAAGTCCCAAGGTCCGGAGAGAGGACGGTTTATAGACTCTCTTATTATCTTGCCTTCATCATTGATATATGCTGTGTCCTTTGTTATCATTACGACTTCATCAGGATTAACAGTTATATCTGTATTGAGGTTTCTTTCTTCCGGTTTGATGCGATTGCGGCGAAGTGCAGCTGTCGTATAGTCGTATATCTCATAGCGGTATATGAGCTGTGAGGCATCGATGAGCTTTTCTCCTGTTACAGGATTGGTGATATACAAGCTCTCGTAAGCACGCTGTTGATCCTCATTCGGCTTGCGAGGCAATGGCTTCTTCCAATTTATTCTTGGTGGAATAGGGTCATGGTTCTGATCTTCTGTAATAAGGTATGTCTCATCACCGCCGTATGCTGGATCTGCAAGACGAGTGCGGAGGATACTGTCGCGTACCCACATTACAAACTGACGGTATTTTGAATTTGTGACCTCGGTCTCATCCATCCAGAATCCGTCAACACTTATATCTTTTACAGGAGCTACATTACCCCATAGAGAATCGTTGCTGTCGATACCCATCCTCAAGGAACCACGATTTACCATTGTCATTCCGTAAGGAGTAGGCTCGGTGAATCCTCGTCCGTTGCCAATACCAGTTACTTCTCCTCCAGACATGGAGGATGTCATCTTACCTCCGAAGCAAGATGAAAGAAGGAAAACCGCATTGGTTATCGCAAGAGTGAATATAATGTTTTTTATCTTCATATTCATTTGTTAGAGATGTCTTACACTTTGATGCCTGTTCTTTCCTTTTGGCATGAAGTTTATATCTGTCTGATATCCGATGAAAAGTTCGTGGGAACCGTTCTCGAAACTGATACCGTTCGTGTAGATGTCGTAACTGTAGCCTAACATTATACCGTGGAAACTTCCTGCAAGATATATTGTGGTGGAGTTCTTTGGACTGTATCCCAGACCTGCACTCATCGTTCTGCCTTCGTATGTATAGATAAGGCGTGCTGAAAGTTCTCCTTTGTATCCTACAAGGTCTGTTGCTACAAATGCAGATGTCGCTACAGAGAAGAGCGGATTGTTCATTTTGAAGTTATATCCGCCCGTAGCATATAGCGTAGGATCTATTGTGATCTCATTTGTCTCCCCAAGTTCCACTGTGGGTGATGTCAGGTGTTGTGCAGAGACTCCGACATACCATTGGTCGCTTTTGTAATGAAGTCCGAAGGCAAAGTCTATGGAGTTGCCTTTGACGTCACTCTTGCTGAATGCAGGGTCTGTTGTGTCCTCAATGTCAACCTTCGACCCGTCGAAAGACTCGCTTAGCAATCCTGCCTGAACGCCTATTGCTAGGCGACCGTCCCAAAACTTCCTCTGGTAGCTGTATTGGGCGTTTATCTGCTGTCTTGAAAACAGACCTTTCTTGTCGCTCATGAAATTGACGCCAACGCCATTCCTCGTGTTTAATGCGTTGAATGGCATATCTGCAGACACGTATGCTGTCTTTGGGCTGTTTTCGAATCCTACCATGCTCATTGCATAGGATGCGGTGATGTTCAGTTTGTCAAACAATCCTGATGCTGCAGGATTGAATGATGTCTGCATGTCGAAATAGTGAGAGAAATATACGTCATACTGGGCTCTGACTTTTGTTGGGACCAGCGCCACGACTATGAGGATAATTATCACTATTCTGTTTGCTTTCACTTTTATATAACGAGGAATCTTCTTTTTTATTACAAATGCACATAAAAAAACTCCACCCTATATTAGGATGGAGTTTTTCTTATTTGGTTGAGTTTTAATTACTTCTCGAAGAACAGCATAGCTACGCGGTTGTTCTCGTAAGTCTCATACTTGTCCTTTGTAGTACCGCAACCCTCAGCAGTGATACGGCTCTCGTCAATACCATACTTCTTAACGAGAAGGTCCTTAACTGCATTAGCACGGCGAACAGAGAGTTCCTGATTCTTCTTTGCTCTACCCTCTGGTGAAGCATAACCCTTGATGTTGAGCTTGAGCTCTGGGTGGTTCTTAAGAATCTGTGCTGCAACTGCAACGTTCTCAGCCTGCTGCTTTGTGATGAGAGACTTGTTAACATTGTAGAATACAGATGGGATTGTTGGAGCCTCAAATGGAGGTTCTGGAGCTGGCTTGTTCTCGCAATCTCTGAGAGCCTTTGTGAGACGTGCAATCTCTGCCTGAAGCTGAGCAATCTTAGCCTGGTCTGCAGCGTTCTTGTTGCGGAGGTCGTTGATTGTGTTGTTCAAAGCATCAATCTCACGCTGGTCACACTCTGTGATGTTGAGGAAGTGATGAGTACCATTGCTTGTCTTGAAGTAGTAGTTGATACCAACATTCAACTCAAGATTTGCATAGTTTGAATTGTATTGGATTTTCTGCTTGCTCTTTGCACCGCCAAGTGCGTATGTGAGAGCTGGCTCTACATAGAACTGCCACTCCTTCTCGCTGCCGAAATTCCATGCGAAGTCAAGACCGAACTTTGAACTCAACATATTGAGCTGGATGCTTGTATTGTACATCTCGTTGAAGTAGTCTACCTTTGTTCCGAAGTTGTGGATGAAGCCAATACCTGCAAGGCCGATAACTTCAAATGGACGAGGTGAACCTGTATAGCCACCGAATGCATTAGAGAAATTAATAGTTCCGAGCAGATGAACCTTGGTTGCGTGGAAAAGTGATGGGTCTGTAAGCTGATAACCACTAGTTTTGTTTCCAAAAAGGAAAGCGCCCTCTGCTGAGAGACCTACACTTGGAG